>VYLF01000033.1_pt1 | contig 93637 bp, 96 predicted proteins | sample 5114371 | NCBI WGS metagenome assembly VYLF01 (sample SAMN12291773, study PRJNA351875) | freshwater metagenome | isolation source: freshwater lake | place: USA: Michigan, Kent Lake | collected 2013-08-15 | reverse complement strand
GAACCCGATCCGAGGCCGCTTCCCGAAGCCAAGACGATCACAGCGGCCGTTGCCGACATCTTCGATGCCTTCGTGGCAACCCTGAGCGACAGCCGCATCGAGCCGGACCTGGAACACCTGCTCTGGTCGACGGTCAATCTGTTCCATCGAGCCGCAGGCCGGATCGAGCGACAGCTCGACGACAACGAACAGGCTCAGCGCAGGAGCCAACACGACCAAGACGGCTCTGAGGTGCGGTCGGTCGAACTGGAGCGGCTCATCGCGGAAGGACTTTCGTTGATCGAACGCCGCAATTGCATGGAGCTGTTCCGCGAGCACGCCATCGCACAATTCGAGACCCACACCGGATCGCTGTGGCGCCCCCGCTCCGGGTCGCTTGTCGACCATCGCTCCGTCACTTCGGCGGTGATCGACTCCAGAGACTTTCTCGCCGCAAAGCGTCGCGCCGAGACTGAGGTGCTTGTTCCGGTCGGACCCAAGGTCGCACTGACCGGAGGTCTCGACTTCGATGACCATCATCTGATCTGGGATCGCCTCGACAAGGTTCACGCCAAGCACAGCAACATGGTCCTGTTGCATGGAGGCTCACCGAAGGGCGCCGAGCTGATTGCGGCCAAATGGGCGACGAACCGCAAGGTGCCGCAAGTCGCATTCAAGCCGGACTGGTCGAAGCACGCCAAGTCCGCACCATTCAAGCGCAACGACCTCATGCTTACGATGATGCCGATCGGCGTCATCGTATTCCCGGGAACGGGTATTCAGGACAATCTCGCCGACAAGGCGAGACGGATGGGAATCCCGGTCTGGAAATTTGGCGACGGCGGCGCATAGCGCCGCATGCCGGACTGCTACGGCAAGAACGGTCTCCGAGATATCACCGCGCGTTTTGTGCCGAGCATCGCCCCCACACGTGACCCTCCGTCTGTATCAAGTCGGCCTGCATTGGGCCGGTTGCTGTCTCCCCAGAAATGCGCCCGTCGAGACCGGAGCGGCTTGACCGAGTCCTCGATTGCGCTCGCGGCCGCGACCAGAGCAGCGTGTAACCTACGCCTCCGTATCGATCGTTGCTTCGGTCGTGACGCGCGGCGATGTCCGATCGATCCGATAGGCGGGCCTTCCTCGCAGCGCTTCGCAATGATCATGCGCCCAAAGCCTCGGCGCCCTACGCGCTAGATCGGAGCCTGCTTGCAGGTACGCTTATGCCCGGCAATGATTCGTTCCTTCTGCGTGTGGCGTCTCTTTCTCCCCTGAAAGCGAACCGACCTCTTGTATCGTACGACCGATGGCAGTCACGTCTCCCTCTCTATGTTGTTCAGCACGCGAACACCTCGCCTCTTTGATGGCTTGATCTGGCCGAAGACCGGCTGCGCCTCGACCGTCTGAGCCGCAACGCCGTTGAGGCGACTTTCTTCCCCTGGGCTGGCGCCCATTCCTCGCGAGACAAGAAAGTCGCCTCACCGGTGTCCTCCGCGCTGCTTCGGCCCGCAAGCGGGTGCGTCGCCGATCGTCATTCGGCCTGGTCATCGCCATCGAGGCCGCGGTGGTCGCGGTCCGAAACAACGCAAGGAGAATTGATATGGCTACCATCGGTTCGTTCAAGAAGGTCGGCAACGATTTTCAGGGGGAGATCGTCACGCTGAGCCTGCAGGCCAAGGGCGTCCGCATCGTCGCCGAGCCCAACCGCTCCAATGACAATGCTCCGAGCCACCGCGTGTACGTTCGCCGAGCCGAAATCGGTGCCGCATGGTCGAAGCGCTCCGAGGAAGGTCGCGACTACCTCTCGCTCAAGCTCGACGACCCCTCCTTCAACTCGCCGATCTACGCGAACCTGTTCGATGACGAAGGCGGCGAAGGCTACACGCTGCTCTGGTCGCGGCCGCGCAAGAGCGCCGACTGAGAGACGCTCAGTCACGCCCCGCCCGGCTTTGCCGGGCGGGGATTTCCACCTTCAATCGCGAATTGCCACGTGAATGTCCAATAGTGGCTCTCAGGCACCTGGCGGCGCTGCCCCCTCGACATTTTGAACTCAATCGCTCGAGTACATCGCGTCCGAAACGAGGAACTCTAGCTTGATGAAGCGCCGTGCCGGCATGTGCATGACGCGAGCGGCCATTTGCAGGCGAAGAATTTCATGGGCGTCATCGGAATCGGACTTGGAATGCTTCCCCGCATGCGCAATAGCAATGCGGCATGAATCGTGGATGCTTGTGCGGCGCACTTTGGCCCTCACAGACTACCTCTTACGCACACGGACTGCACTGATTGTCGCCTCACTGCTCTAAATCCAATATTGAACGTGCTCCGCACGCCATGAAGCTGCCAAACTGCTCGGACATTGGAGTAGATGGCTTCCCGTGAGATGCGAGCGCTCGTATCGGAACGTAGCCTGACAGGTTGCCCGCCCAGCCGGGTACTAAAGGGTGTCTAGCACCCCGCCTGCCTTCAATTCACGCTCCCACCTCCCGCGTAGGAAATGGAGTATGCACGAAAGCGTCCAATGCGATCACTGCGACGAGGAGTTCGCGCCGGAAGAGCTGACCGTCGTCGGGCCACCGGCTGGGGAAGGCGAGTTAATCTGCGTTCGGTGCATCGAAATCATGCTGCGTCGGGCCGTCGCGAACCTACCGCCTGAGTATCGGTGAAACCGTCCGCTACCGTGGAAAAGGCGATTGCACCCCGCGCGTCGGGAGGCCTGCGCCCTTGTAAGCTTCTCGGGCCGACTCGAATATCTCTTGCTCTTTCGGGGCAGCACGATCAAACCACGAGCTGGGCGCGTAGGTGGCAATGCGCTTAGCAAAGAACGATTGCGGCTCCCAATCTTGCCCCGCGCGCTTCTCGAATATGATTGCTCCGTCACGGGTGAAATAGCGAGGCCCCGGAATATTGCAGTTCACCGAAAGCTGAACGCGCCACAGGTCGCCTTTCGAGGTCTGCTTCTCGTCTACCTTCAGCAAGTAATCCACTCCAACCGGATCGCCGATAGTGCAACGACCCCGCCTCAGAAGATCGCCCAGCTTTCCTTGTGCGGTTGTCACGAAATTGAAGTTGGCGGGGTCGTGCAGAAAGCGGAGGTTCACGCCCTTCACTTCATCGGTAACCTCGCTCGCAATCAACGAGAGCGCGAACGCCTGCCATCCCAACTCCATTGGTTTGGCGTAAGGCGGTCCCATTTTGATCGCGCCATCCGAACCCAATTCCCAGTAGATCGTATATTCATCGTCCGGTTTGTCGGCGCGGTGCTTCGCCCAAGAGAAGATCACCGGCTTGCCCACGTCGGTCTTTTGACCGACTTCCCATCCTCTCGGAACAAAGTGAGCCACCTTCGAGACTTTGGCGAAGATTTGCTCGGCTGTCTCGCCGCTCTCCGCTCGCCACGCCTGCTTCACCTTGACGATATTGTCAGCCTCAGCGGCAAGCGCCGGACACGAAGCCGCGATCAGAAATACCGTCCATACAACTGATTGCTTCACGCCAATCCCCTACTCAAAACGACCGAACGATATCCGAGAAAACAGGTCGTCAGGACGCACCTTGTCCCACGCGATCTTATCGACTTCGTCGCGCATGAACATCGCTGACATAAATGCGTCGTCGTAGTCACCTTTGCCGTAGATATCCAGGACGGGACAGCCACCCGCTACCTTGATGTTCTTGATCCAAGGATATTTCGCCAGCATCGCAGGCAACAATTTGACTAGATCGTTCTTGAAGCCTGTTCGCGCCGCTGTAACGCTAACGGAACACCCGGCTATTTTATACTTCACGTCCACAAGACCCTGGCCGAAAGCTCTCACCGAAAGATGTTCCGGCGACACGCCAAGCGTCGAAGTCACTATTGATGGATCGATTGTCTGCGCCCTAGCATTCACGCTGAATGCCGAGATGGCCAAGACGATCAGTACACGTTTCATGCTGTCCCGAACCTTTTCAATGTCGAACGTCTTGACACGATTCGCGAGCGGGCCGCTATTCGACGGATGGGTATCTGCGTCGTCCGAACAACCGTCCGGCTTGCCGCCCTGACTAATGCAAGTGTGGCACAGCCAAGGTGCGACAACCTTCCAGCCCACATGCCGCGTTCAGCGTGTTCGGCGCATCGGTCGAATATGGGCAGAAGCCGTGCGGCAATCGAACGCGGTGAGCGTCAGCGGGTGTTCCAGCAAGCTCAGCCTAAGATGCGCTTCGACGTACAGCCTAAGTCGTTTCGCCAAGATAGCTTCGCAATCTGCGCCGTCGCCACGAAGCCACCACGCTACCGCTTCCTTGGTTGCCTCTAGCACTTTGAGCTTCTGATCATCAGTTAGTTCACCAAGATCAGCGCTGCCTTCTAGCGCGAAGCCAAGCCGATCGGCAAAGTAGCTGAGCAGTGCTTGTTCCTTGTGCCTGAGTTCGATCAGGCCAATCCGTTCAACGGTCATGACGAGGTCTTGCCGCCCCTAATAACCGTGCGCGCCATCTGCCACGGCACGCTTTGAAGATAGGTGAACACGTCGTTTATCTCGACAACGCGGCCACCAGCTCTCGGCCCATGGTCGTCTTCCGCCTCGATGACATACAGCGAGCTATCCTTTCGGGCGTACACGAAATCGGCCAGAGGGATTCCTCCATCGGCGTAGCGCCTAGTGGCGATAAGGCGGTCGGAACCATAGTGCATGATAGCGTGTGCCCCCAGCAATGTTTTGAATGTTGGACATTTCGCGTTTGTCGCGTCAACTGGAGAGTTGCGCCGACGTTATCGTACACGTAAAAGCGGCCTCACGTTGGAACGCACACCGCAAGCGCCTCCCGGCTGATGTCGGTATCCTAACAAAGCCGTCCGGCCACTGGTCGCGACGATCGGCAAGACGAACTTGGTCGGTGCCGATTTTCGTTGCGAACTTGGCGAGCACGTAGGCGTCGTGAAGGAACTTGAGCTGGGGTTGGAGGAAGAAGTCCGGGTCAGCATTGCGTAGACGGAGCGCCTTCTCGATATTGTGGAAGGCGTTCGCCGATTGCTACCGCGCCAGTTCCGCGCATGCGGCGTCAATCTCCTCCTGGCTCGGCGGGGGACTTTTGGGACGCGATCGTCGTCTTCGAGGTCGAGATCGTCTATAGGCGGATCGGCTTCGCAGATCTCGTCAATCCATTCGTCGGGAAACTTGTCGGTCACGTGACGACTCACTAGCAATCTTAGCGGGACATAAATTGTGAGCCGGTTCGCGTTTGCGTTCAACCTCCTGCAGTTCGCAAAACCATCTAAGTTCCCTACCTTCTCAAGAGGGATTAGCCTCTGATCGCTCCAGACCACAAGGAAGGAATGCTTCGGCCTCGCGCTGTGGAGTGAAGCGCACTCCATACTGTTCCCGAATTCGCGAGACTATCCAAGCCACCACTGCATCGCTATCACCTCTCCTCATGCAACGAGCAGGCAGCAGGACACGAATCATGAGCGATGAAAAGAAAATGCCATCGGCAATTCTGAGAGGGCGAGGGCTACGTCTGCTCTTCGGCGACCAATGGCCAGGCGATCCGAGCGCAAATCAAACCGAGGAGCAGATCAGAGAATACTACACCGGCGCGAACGAAGGCGATGTCGCCGTGATCCGACAGACCTATGCAAATCGCTTGTTTTTTATCGTGAGCAAGGTGACCGGCAAGAACGGCAAAGGCAGAGTCTATCTCGCCGACGAACCGGCGTCCGGTTATGGCGGGTGCGCTTTCTGGATCAAGAGCGGGAAAAATTGCTTCTCCCCGAAGGGACAGGCGCGACTTGTAGTTCCGACCCCCGAGGTCCTCGCGCACGCGGAAAGGTATCCCGCCAAGGACTTCGGTATGCGCCTCGAAATCGATGTTGCCGACGTTCCCAAGTTGATTGAGCGACAACGCGGCGAGAAATAAGAGCGCTTCGCCGCCGGACCGATGGAGCGGAAACTGCGAAGCGCCTGGTCTTGGCGGTATCTCTAGAACCGATTTGGAAGGCCGAAAGCCGCTGGCAGTCCGGTTCATGCCGTCGGCGAGCCGCGGCCGGTTGCTAATCGTCCTCCGATCGGCGGCGGACGGCTCGGGCTCGGTCCATGAAAGCCAATACATCCTTGTTGGCCCGGCCTAGCCGATCTCCGCCGGCCGATCGCTTTGACGCTGGTCGATCGGTCAGGGCACCATCATCATTTTGCGGGGATGCCTTTCGTCTTCCTTGCTGCGTCTGGCGGCTTCCGCGGCTCTTTGTGCTTCGCAGTGGTTGTCCGATCGGCAGGATGGGCGCTTGTCCAAGCCGTTCTTGCTCGGGGGCGCCGCTCGCTTCTCTGTCCTTCGTGCGTACCCGCCAGACCGTCGACGATAGTGTCCCGACGCTGATCGGCTTCGCCCCTCTGCCGGTCACGCCGGCGGCGGTCATCGCCCGGATCATGTCCTGCCAACTCATGCCTCGCTGTTCGGCGGCATCGAACCACCACAGGTATCCGACGACAAGGCGCGAGAGCTTCTTGCGTCCTCCACCAGGCAGATGGAAGTCATCCGCCATGGCCTTCAGCCCTGCCTCCAGTTCCTTGTTGCTAACCATGTCGGTCCCTCACCAAACCGCTGAGAGATAAGACCTCCGACCTGCCTTCTGCAAACTTCGGCAAAATTCTGCCTTGAGTTGCAGATAAATGCAGAAGATTGCAGAGATCACACCTGTGCATCGGTGGATGGCGTCCGCATGGCAAGAACTTTTTCGACGTTCTGACAACTTGGTGGTCGGGGTGCGGTCATCGGTCCGGCCTCATCGAAGCGGATCCCAGGTCCGCGGGCCTTAATGGTAGTCCGCGGATCGGGTCCCAGCCACTATGGCGCGCTTGATGCGCATGCACAGGTACGGGTTTTCCCAATCCTCGGTCTCGACCGGTTGCCATTACGTCGTCGTCGCTCTCACCAATTCGATCATCCCACTCGGCAGCAACTTTCTTTCCCTTTCCGGCTGCTTCCGCTTATGCGATGGCGGACGCTTCCTGGCGGAATGTTTCGCCGCGGCTCATCACCCCCCACGCGATCCTCGCCATCTTGTTGGCCACCGCGATCGTGACCACGCGCGCTGGACGCCTCTGAAGGAGCGCGTTGATCCAGGCCGCGAACTGGGGCTTGTTGCGGCGATAGCGGATCACGGCGGTGGCGCCGAGCACGAGGAGCTTGCGCAGATACGCATCGCCTTTCTTTGAAATCTTCCCCATATGAACCTTGCCGCCGGATCCGGACTGCCGTGGGACAAGCCCGATCCAAGCTGCCAGATGCCGCCCGGACCTAAAGACTTTAATGTCTCCAATAGTGGCAGTAATTGCGGATGCCGTGATCACGCCGATGCCAGGGATCGTTTGCAGTCGCATACTGACCTCGCTGGCCCGGTGCGCTACTCGAATAGCCTTCTCTATCGTTTGTACGCGTGTCTGAAGATCGTCGATCTGGCCCATGATCAGCTCGACGCAGCTGCGGACCGCATCGGGTAGAACGGCGGGAGTTGCGCCTTGGGCAAGCGCATGCAGGTCTGGAATGCTCCAAACTCCCTTGGGCGCGATCAGCTCAAACTCGGCGAGCTGACCCCGTAGCGAGTTGATCAGCGCTGTTCGCTGCCGCACCAGCAGCTCGCGTGTCCGGTGCAGCATCAAGCCCGACTGCTGCTCAGCACTTTTGATTTCAACAAATCGCATCGTTGGCCTGGTCACTGCCTCGCAGATTGCCTCGGCATCAACGGCATCGTTCTTGCCGCGCTTAACATAGGGTTTGACGTACCCCGCCGGCATCAACCGCACGTCGTGTCCTAGTGCCGTCAGCTCGCGACCCCAATGATGGGCGGTGCCGCAGGCTTCTATGCCGACCAGGCTGGGCGGCAACCCTTTAAAAAACTCGAGTACTTCCGAGCGGCGGAGCTTCTTGCGGATCGTGACCTTGCCAGCCGGATCGACCGCATGGACTTGAAAAACGTGCTTTGCAAGATCGGGACCGACAATCATAGTGGGCATCGCGGATGGCTCCCTTTGAGTGAATCTGACAACGACTCACTTTGGCACATCAGATGCCGGTAGCGGACGCCATCCACACCATCACTGTGGATGACACCCACATGGCTCCAGCTTTTCTGACGTTATAGCATTTGGTCGTTGCGGTCATCTGTCCGGCCTTTGCTTGTGGTCTATCCTGACCGCATGGCCCTGATGGTTGTCCGCTGATCGGGCCCCAATCATCGTTGACGGACTCAAGGTCCGTGCACAGGTTCGGGGTGTCCTGATCCTCGTGACCTTGCCCCGCGGCTTAATCCAGTTCGAAGTTCGCTCTGGCCCACGACAAGGACCAGAGCATGAAGCGCAGCCCCTTTTCGGAAGAACAGATCATCGGGATTTTGAAGGAGCATGAGGCCGGCGTGTCGGTCGCCGATCTGTGCCGCAATGGCGTTAGCGACGCCAGCATCTACAAATGGAAGGCCAAATTCGGTGGGATGGAGGTCTCGGAGGCCAAGCGGTTGAAGACGCTGGAGGACGAGAACACGCGGCTGAAACGGCTGCTGGCCGACGCCATGCTGGACAACGCGGCCTTGAAGGACCTCTTGGGAAAGAAGTGGTGACGTCCGCGGCCAAGCGGAAAGCTGTCGTGCATCTCGTGGATGCCCACGGGATGAGCGAACGGCGGGCGTGTAAAGCCATCGGCTGCGGCCGCATGACCATGCGATGCCAGACGACCCGGGCGGACGAAGCCGGCCTTCGCCAGCGCATGAGGGCGATCGCCCAGGAGCGCCGTCGCTTCGGCTATCGGCGCATGCACGTTCTGCTCAAGCGGGAGGGCTACGTGATCAACCACAAGATGTTCCGGCTCTACCGGGAAGAGAGGCTTGCGGTCGTCGCCGTGGCGGCCGCAAGCGGGCGATCGGGACCCTGGCGCCGATGACGGTGGCGATGGCGCCGAACGACCGCTGGTCGCTCGACTTCGTGTCGGATCAGCTCACCGATGGCCGCCGCTTCCGCATCCTCACCGTCGATGATTGCACCCGCGAGTGCCTTGGCGCTGGTGGCCGACACCTCGCTCTCCGGCACCCGCGTGGCGCGGGAGCTGGACCGGCTGGTGTTGGAGCGCGGCAAGCCGAAGATGGTGGTCAGCGACAACGGCAGCGAGTTCACCAGCAACGCCATCCTCAGCTGGCCGACCAGAGCCGTGTCGACTGGCACTACATCGCGCCGGGCAAGCCCATGCAGAATGCCTTCATCGAGAGCTTCAACGGCCGGCTGCGCGATGAATTGTTGAACGAGACGCTGTTCACGTCGCTGGCCCAAGCCCGCGTCGCGCTCGGATGCTGGCGCGCCGATTACAACGACGCACGACCACACTCGCGGCTCGGATGGAAGACGCCGTCCGAGTTCGCCTTCACCTGCCATTCGCGCCGGGATCTGGCGCTGCGCTATGGCCCAGAGTAACGCGAGCTAGGGTTCCCCTGTGCCGTTGATGAGGCTTTGCGAGTAAATGGCTCGTTCATCGTCAACCAATCGAGACTATTGGAAGACCTCGGCAATCCGAAGGAAAAGCTCGAGCACTGATAAGCGAGTAGTTTATCTTTCCGCGCCGAAGGCTCTCAAGGACCTTGCTGGAATACAAAGCAGCAGAGACGCGGTGACTGCCTCCATCAAGAAGGAAATTGGGCGAGGCGGCGACATTGCACACGATAGAACTGCTGCAGCAGCTTGAGCGGTGTATTGCTCGTTGTCGTGTGAGGTTGCAGATCGAGGACTAAACAGCAGCTCTGACGATTTGCATGATCATCTTTCCGATCGCGGCGCGACACTTCTGTCCGATAATTTCGTTCTTTCGTCATGGGAAGCGTCAAACGTCACTAAACTTGTTGAGCGGCGAGGTCTCGATGGAACGGCTGGTGATGGCTACACCGTCGGCCGATGCACGCCAAGTCGCTGCCGTTGCTTTGACGACGGCCGCGGTCGAGTAGCCCAGCCATTCGGCTTTCGCCCTCAAAGATCCGGGCGGGCGGATTTCCCGCACCCGCCTCTCCCGAGGGTAACCCGCGGCCTAGGGGCCGCCGCGGCGAGGAGATTGCCCGGACCGCGAGCGTCAGCCTCTCTACTGTCAGCCGGACCAAGCGCCGCTTCGTGGAAGGCAATCTGGGGCAGGCCTTGAGCGAGGAGCCAAGTCCGGGCGCAGAGCGCAAGCTGACCGGCAAGGAGGAGACCCTGCTGGTGGCGACCGCATGCGCCAAGCCGGCCGCCGGCCGCAAACGCTGGACGCTGACACTGCTGGCCGACACGATGGTCAATCTCACCGATCACGACAGCCTGTCGGGCGAAACCGTGCGCCGCCGGCTGGCGAGAACGACCTCAAGCCATGGCGCAGGGACATGTGGTGCATTCCCCATGTCGACGGTGAATACGTCGCCCGCATGGAGGACGTGCTCAACCTCTTTGCCGAGCGATAACCCACCTTGCCGCGAATGCTTCGCAACTGAATGCTTGGGATTGTTACATTGTTGCGGGTCGACGTGAGCAGTGTGCCCGTGCTACCTAACTCGCGAACGTAGAGTGTGGTCATTGACGATTGGTCGGATCAGATCGGGATTGAGGCATGTCCCTGCTTTGCGCGGGATCGTGTCCGTATTTCTGATCGTGACCTATCTGATGTCGGGTGCGCTGCATCGGTGCCTCGATCTTGACGTGACCAATCCGACCGGTTCCCCGGTCGCTTGGATGGTCGATACCAAGTCCGATGGCGGCCCTGAGACCGGTGCCATCGCCGACCATCACTGTCATGGCTGCTTCGCGGTTTCCGTCACAGCGCCTCCGCAGCAGCTCATGACCGTCATGGAACCCCAGCTGGCGGTCCTCATCCGGGCGACGGCCCGTCTGACCGACACCGTGCGCGGTCTCGATCCGCCCCCACCGAAGTCCCTGACCTGAAAACGACCGCTGGGCGCATAGCGCTCTGATTCCGTCTTTCGTCAGGTTTCATCATGATTTCAAAGTGCGTCACGCGTTTCGCGTGCGCGACGGCGTTGCTGGTCAGTCCTTGGCTGACGGCGGCGTCGCATTCGCAGACCCTCAATCTTGGGGCGGCGTTACAGCGCGCGCTCGCTATCAGCCCTCGCTTGACCGCCGCCGAACGCGACATCGGGATCGCGACGGGCCAGCGCATTCAGGCGGGGGCGCTCCTCAATCCGGAACTGTCCTACGAACAGGACAACTCCTTCGGTTCGGGCATCTACAGGGGCACGAAGTCGGCAGAGACGACGCTACAGATCAGCCAGCTTTTCGAGCTGTTCGGCAAGCGCGAGGCGCGCATCGCGGCCGGCCAGGCCGGCGTCAACGGGGCGACGATCGAGCGCCAGGCGGTGCGTCTGCAGATTCTGTCGGAAACGGCCATCGCGTTTCTGAACGTGCTCGGGCTGCAGCGGCGGATCCAGATCCTCGACGAGCAGGTTGCCGCTCTTGAGCGGCTGACGCCGTTGCTTCAGCGCCGGGTCGATGCCGGCGCGTCGTCGCCTGCCGAGACCGGCCGCGCCGAGGTTGCGGCGGCCCTGGTGAAGGCAGATCGCGAGCGCACCAAGGCGAACCTAGCCAGCGCGCGCCGCGAACTGGCGGTGCTCATGGGCGACACTTCCCCGAAATTCGGCGCCGTCTCCGGACGGCTCGATGCGACCACGCGCGCGCCATCGTTCCAGACCGTGATCGCCGCCATCGACGCCAACCCGCAACTGGTCCGGTGGAATGCGGTCTATGCGCAACGCAATGCCGAGTTGCTACTGGCGCGGCTCAGGCCTTATCCCGACGTCAGGCTTTCGGCCGGATGGCGCCACTACAACGAAACCAATGATGACGCTGTGCGGCTCAGCGTGTCGGTCCCGATCCCGATCTTCGATCAGAACCAGGGCAATATCCTCTCGGCGCAGCAGAACCTCGCCAAGACGCGGGCGGAACGCGAGGCGAACCGCAACACGCTGATCGTCGTCGCCGGACGGGCCTACGACAACGTTCAGGGCTCACTGCGGGAACTCGGGATCCTCCGCGACTCCGGCATCCCAAAGGCGCAGGCCGCTTCAAACGAGATCGAGCAGGGCTACGGCGCCGGGCGCTTCTCGCTGCTCGAAGTGTTGGATGCACAGGCCAACGTCACCCAGGCTCGTCTGCGGGAGCAGGAGGCACTGCAAAACTACCACGTCGCAATTGCCACGATCGAAGGACTCGTCGGCAATCCCTTCTCTCTGGCGCGGGAGAGCGCACGATGAGAACTTCGAGCGCGATCGTCCTCGCATTGGTCGCGGCCGCCGCCGGCGCCTTCGGGTATCGCTTTCTGACGCCAAAGGATGTGCCCGCCGCGACGCAACAGGTAGCGAAGCAGGACGCCAAGGAGGAGAAGGCCGGTAACGAGCACGCCGAGAAGGACGAGCACGGTGCCGACCGCATCGTGATCAGCGATGTCAAGCTGGCCGCCGCCGGCGCCACCTTCGCCGAAGCGGGCCCGGCGACCCTGACCGAGACCCTGTCGTTCAATGGCGTGCTGCGCGCCAATCAGGAGACGGTCGTCCAGGTCACGCCGCGATTCCCCGGCATCGCGCGTGCGATCAAGCGGCGGATCGGCGACGTGATCGGCAAGGACGATCTGCTGGCGTCCATCGAAAGCAACCAGAGCCTGACGGTCTATGATCTCAAGGCCCCGATCGCCGGCACGGTGATCGACCGTCAGATATCGCTCGGCGAATACGTGTCCGAGCAGAAGCCGTCGTTCGTCGTGGCGGACCTGTCGACGATCTGGGTCGACCTGTCGATCTACCGTCAGGATCTCAGGCGCGTCCGGATCGGGGACGAGGTCCTGATTGATCCGGATGACGGCGTGGGAGACATCAAGGGCAAGATCTCCTACCTGGCGCCCGTCGGCGCAAGCGAGACGCAGACCGCTATCGCCCGCGTTGTTCTGCCTAACCCGGACGGAAGGCTGCGGCCCGGGCTGTTCGTGACAGCTCGTTTGGTGCTGGCCGAGCGGAAGGTCGCGGTCGCCGTACGCGCTGGCGCGATCCAGAGCTTCGAGAACAAGAGCGTCGTGTTTGTGCGCGAGGGTGACGACAAGCTCGAGGCGCGTCCCGTCGAGCTCGGGGATTCCGACCAAAAATTCGTGGAGGTCCGGGCCGGCATATCCCCGGGGGAAAAGTACGTCGCAGAGAATTCGTTCGTCGTAAAGGCGGAAATGGGCAAGGGAGAGGCCGAGCATGATTGAGCGCCTCATCGAATTCTCCATCCGCCAGCGCTGGCTGGTGATCCTCTTCGTGATGGGACTGTTGACCTTCGGCGGCTGGAATTTCACGCGGCTGCCGATCGACGCCGTGCCCGACATCACCAACGTGCAGGTCCAGATCAACACGCAGGCGCCGGGCTATTCGCCGCTGGAAACCGAGCAACGCATTACGTTTCCCGTCGAGACAGCGATGGGCGGCTTGCCCAAACTCGAATACACGCGCTCGCTGTCCCGCTACGGCCTGAGCCAGGTGACGGTCGTATTCAAGGACGGCACCGACATCTATTTCGCGCGCCAGCTCGTCAACGAGCGCATCCAGCAGGTGAAAGATCAGCTTCCGGCCGGCGTCGAAGTCGCCATGGGCCCCGTCGCGACGGGCCTCGGCGAGATATTCCTCTACACGGTTGAGGCGAAGGAGGGCACGAAGGCGCCCGGTGGCAAGGAGTTCACGCCGAGTGATCTGAGGACGATCCAGGATTGGATCATCAAGCCGCAGCTCCGCAACGTTCCAGGTGTCATCGAGGTCAACACGATCGGCGGCTTCGAGCGTCAGTTCCATGTGCTGCCGGATCCCGGCAAGCTGATGGCTTACAAGCTCGGCTTTCGGGACGTGATGACGGCGCTCGCCGCCAACAACGCCAATGTCGGCGCCGGCTACATCGAGAAGAACGGCGAGCAGTACCTGGTCCGAACCCCGGGTCAGGTCGCCAACATCGCCGAGATCGAGGACATCGTCATCGGTTCGCGCGGCGGCGTACCGGTCCGGGTCAAGGATGTGGCCCAGGTCGCCGAAGGCAAGGATCTCCGCACCGGCGCCGCGACCCTCAACGGAAAGGAGACGGTGCTCGGCACCGCTATGCTGCTGATCGGCGAAAACAGCCGAGCGGTGGCGCAGCGGGTTTCGGCCAAGTTGAACGATATCGCCAAGTCGCTTCCGGAAGGCGTCGTCGCACGCACGGTCTACGACCGGACCCATCTCGTCGAGGCGACGGTCAAGACGGTGGAGAAGAACCTCGTCGAGGGCGCGATCCTCGTCATCATCGTGCTGTTCCTGATCCTCGGCAACTTCCGCGCCGCCCTCGTCACGGCCTGCGTCATCCCGTTGTCGATGGCCATGACCGTCACCGGCATGGTCGAGACGAAGGTCAGCGCCAACCTGATGAGCTTAGGAGCCATCGACTTCGGCATCATCGTCGACGGGGCCGTCATCATCGTCGAGAACTGCCTTCGTCTGCTCGCCGAAGCGCAGCATGAGAAGGGCCGGCTGCTGAGCCTGGAAGAGCGGCTGGAGACGATCCGCAACGGATCGGCAGAGGTCATCAAGCCCAGCTTGTTCGGAACGCTGATCATCGCGGTCGTGTACCTGCCGGTACTGACCCTGACAGGGGTCGAAGGCAAGATGTTCACGCCGATGGCGCTGACCGTCCTGATGGCGCTTGCCGCCGCAGCACTGTTCTCGGTCACCTTCGTGCCCGCGGCCGTAGCCATCGTGGTCACCGGCAAGGTATCGGAGAAGGAAAATTTCTTCATGCGCGCCGCCAAACGCGTCTACCTGCCACTTCTGGATCGGGCGATCGCTTTCCGGGGCGTCGTGGCCATCATGGCGGTGGTGATCGTCGGAGCAAGCATCTTCGCGGCGACCCGGATGGGCGGCGAGTTCATTCCGAGCCTTGACGAGGGCGATGTCGCCCTGGCCGCGATCCGGATTCCGGGGACGAGCCTGACGCAGTCGCTCGATCTGCAGATGGCGCTTGAGAAGAGGATCCAGCAACTGCCCGAGGTGAAGGAGTTTTTCACCCGGACAGGCACGGCTGAGGTCGCGACCGATCCCATGGCGCCGTCGATGTCGGACGGGTACGTCATGCTCAAGCCGCGCAGCGAGTGGCCGGATCCAGAGAAGCCGAAAGCGGAGCTGGTCGAGGAGATCGAGAAGGCCGCCAACGACATTCCCGGCAGCAACTATGAGGTCTCGCAGCCGATCCAGTTGCGCGTCAACGAACTGATCTCGGGCGTCCGCAGCGACGTCGGCATCAAGATATTCGGGGACGATCTCGACGTGCTGCAGGGCGCGGCCAAGCAGGTGCAGTCTGTGATCCAGGGCATCCGCGGGGCTACCGACGTCAAGACCGAGCAGGTTGCCGGATTGCCGATCCTCACAGTAAAGCTCGACCGACGGGCCCTCTCGCGCTACGGCCTCAGCGTCGGCGACGTCCAGAACATCGTGGAGATCGCCGTCGGCGGAAAGAGCGTCGGGAAGCTGTTCGGAGGGGATCGTCGTTTCGACATCGTCGTACGCCTTCCGGAGCGGCTGCGCGGCAACATCGAGGCGATCCGCGCGATCCCGATCCCCTTGCCGGCCGAGGAACCCGGTTCGGCCATCATCACTAAGACCGCCGTGTCCGGGGCCGCCGGAGCGCAGCCCCGCTACGTTCCGCTGTCTTCGGTGGCGACCGTCGATTCCGCGCCAGGTCCGAACCAGATCAGCCGCGAGAACGGCAAGCGGCGCATCGTGGTGACGGCCAACGTCCGCGAGCGGGACCTCGGTTCGTTTGTGTCGGAAGCGCAGGAAGCCGTGGCGCAGAAGGTCAAGCTTCCGGCCGGCTACTGGATCGGTTGGGGAGGGCAGTTCGAGCAACTTGTCTCGGCGACCAAGCGGCTCACCATCGTCGTTCCGGTGGCGCTGCTGCTGGTGCTGCTGCTGCTCTTCATGAGCTTCGGATCGATCGCCGATGCGCTTCTGGTGTTCAGCGGCGTCCCGCTGGCGCTGACCGGCGGCGTGCTGGCGCTGCTGCTGCGAGGTATCCCGCTGTCGATCAGTGCGGGCGTCGGCTTTATCGCACTCTCCGGCGTCGCGGTGCTCAATGGCCTGGTCATCATCGCGTTCATCGAAAAGCTGAGACACGAAGGAAGGTCCGTGCTCGAGGCCGTCCATGAAGGCGCGGTGACCCGCTTGCGCCCTGTGCTGATGACGGCGCTGGTGGCGTCGCTGGGCTTCGTTCCCATGGCGATAGCGACCGGCGCCGGCGCGGAGGTGCAGCGCCCGCTGGCCACTGTCGTCATCGGCGGCATCATCTCGTCGACAATCCTGACGCTGCTGGTGCTGCCTGCCCTTTACGTTCTGTTCCGGAAGGACTCTGCGCCGGCCCCTAAAATGGACAACGTGGACGGCGCTGCAGCGGGAAGCCACGCATGACCGAAGCTGCCCAAGAGATGAGGCTTCGGATCGGCGGGATGGACTGCGCGGCTTGCGCTACGAAGATCGAGAACGCCGTTTCGCGGATGCCCGGGGTGAGGAGCGTCCAAGTCTCGGTGACTGGCGGCAGCGTGTCGGTTGATCATGACGGGGCCGTCCAGCGGGAGGCCGTGACCCGGCAGATAGCGGCCTTGGGGTACGTCGTCGCGGACGATCGGCCCCAGAGGAAAGAGGGGCCGGCGCATCAGCAGGATCGTGGCGATCACGATGGTCACGATCACCGTGTCGCTGATGGCAAGGAGTCGTGGGGGCGGTCCAACAAGGGCCGCGCGACCATTGCCTGCGGAACCGCGCTGGCGGTCGCCTTCGCCTTGGGAAAGGCCATTCCGAGCATCGAGAGTTGGGCGTTCCTGCTCGCGATGCTGGTCGGGCTGCTCCCCATCGCGAAGCGGGCGTTTTCGGCGGCTTTTGCCGGAACGCCGTTTTCGATCGAGATGCTGATGACCATCGCGGCCGTTGGCGCGGTCTTCATCGGCGCGACGGAAGAAGCGGCGACTGTCGTTTTCCTATTTCTGATTGGCGAACTTCTTGAGGGGTTTGCTGCGGGTCGCGCGAGGGCGAGCATCCGGGATTTGACCAAGCTCGTCCCGAAGATCGCTCGTCTCGAACAATCCGATGGCCAAGTCAGCGAGGTGGAAGCCGAGACGTTGTCCGTCGACGCTCTGATCCAAGTTCGCCCCGGCGATCGCATTCCTGCCGACGGCGTCATCGTCTCCGGAGACAGCGCCGTCGACGAGGCGCCCGTCACCGGCGAGAGCACGCCGGTCCGCAAGAAGACCGGGGAGGCAGTATTTGCCGGAACCGTGAACGGAGAGGCTCTGCTCCGGGTCAAGGTCACCGCCGCTGCCCAGGACAACACCATCGCCCGCGTCGTCAAGCTGGTCGAGGAGGCCCAGGAATCAAAGGCGCCCACGGAACGCTTCATCGACCGGTTCTCGCGCTACTACACGCCGGGCGTGGTGGTGGTCGCCACGATCGTAGCGGTCCTGCCGCCACTCGTCTGGACAGGGGCAACCTGGCGCGAGTGGATCTACAAGGGACTGGCCATCCTTCTGATCGGTTGTCCCTGCGCGCTGGTGATCTCGACGCCGGCAGCGATAGCCGCGAGCCTCGCGTCCGGAGCACGCCGGGGCCTGCTCCTGAAGGGAGGAGCCGTCCTCGAGCGCTTGCGCGACGTCACCGTCGCCTGCTTCGACAAGACGGGAACCCTCACGGCAGGCAAACCGAAGGTCACGGACGTCGTGGGGTTCGGTCACGGGGAGGTCGAAATCTTGTCCGTTGCCGCGTCGCTCGAGCGCGGCTCCAGCCATCCACTCGCGCTCGCTATCCTTAAGGCGGGCTCGGACAAGGGCGCTCGGCCGCAGCCGGTCGAGGACTTCGTAAATCTGGCGGGAGAAGGCGTCAGGGCAGCGCTGGGGGGACGTACGGTTTTCCTCGGCTCGCCCGCTGCGGCCGAACGGATCGTCCCGCTCGCCGAGGACCAGAGAAAGCTCGTCGAGGCGCTCAACGAACGAGGCAAGACCGTGTCCGTCCTAGTCGTCGACCAAGAGGTCGCCGGCTGCATCGCCATGCGGGACGAGTTGCGGAGCGATGCCGTCGAGGCGCTGCGTCGCCTGTCCGACGGCGGGGTCCGATCGGTGATGCTCACGGGCGACAATCCCCGTACCGCCGCGGCGCTCGCGCGCGATCTCGGCATAGACCATCGTGCGCAAATGATGCCGGAGGACAAGCAGCGCACCGTCGAGGCCTACAAGAACCAGGGTGAGGTTGTCCTGAAGGTCGGCGACGGGATCAACGACGCGCCGGCTCTCGCAGCCGCTGATGTCGGGGTCGCGATGGGCGGTGGCACCGACGTGGCGCTCGAGACCGCGGACGCCGCAGTCCTTCACGGACGCGTCGCCGATGTGCCGGCCATGATCGAACTATCCAAGCGGACGATGGGCGTCATCCGGCAGAACATTTCGATCGCGCTTGGGCTGAAGGCGGTCTTTCTGGTCACTACCATCGCAGGGATCACCGGGCTTTGGCCGGCGATCCTCGCCGACACCGGAGCGACCGTCTTGGTCACCATGAACGCGCTGCGGCTCCTTTCAATACCGGGCAGCGGTGGAGCGGGCGAGGGGGCATCCACATGACAGCCAACGGGGTCCAATCCAGCGACCGTGACCTCCGCCTCGACTTGTTTCGGGGACTGGCCAACTGGGCGATTTTCGTCGACCACGTTCCGAACAATGCGGTCGCTTGGATCACGGCTCGAAACTACGGTTTCAGCGATGCCGCAGAGCTTTTCGTGTTCGTGTCCGGGTATACCGTGGCGTTCGTCTGCGCCCGCATGTCGCGGGCGAGGGGCTTCCTCGCCGCCGCCCTCGGCGTTCTCGGCAGAGCATGGCAGCTTTATGTCGCCTACATCCTGCTGTTCGTCTTCTACGTCGTCACGATCGGATACGTGGCGCAGCGGTACGGCCACGCACACCTGCTTGACGAATTCAACATCCGGCTTCTCATCCGCGATCCTGTCGAGTTCCTGAAGCACGAGCTTCTGCTCGAATACAAACCGCTGAACCTCGACGTCTTGCCGCTCTACATCACATTGATGATCGCGTTTCCACCGCTGCTCTGGGTTCTCATGAGGTGGACGAACGTCGCGCTGGCGATCTCGGCCGGCGTCTACGTCGCCGCACAGGCATGGGGATGGAATCTACGGGCGTATCCCGCCGGCCACTGGTACTTCAATCCGTTCGCTTGGCAATTTCTCTTCGTCATCGGAGCGTGGGTCGCGGTCGGGGGCGCGACTGCGGCAAGGGCGCTCATCAACTCGCGGACAACTTTCGCTGCTGCCGGTCTCTTTCTCCTACTCGCCGCGATCGTAACGCTCGCAGCGCGGACCGGCCATCAGGACCTGATCCCCGAACCCGTCCGCTCGGCGTTCATCCCGAACGATAAGACGAACTTGGCGCCGTACCGCATCGCTCATTTTTTGGCACTTGCGATCGTCGTCTCGCGATTGATTCCAAAGAAGGCGTCGTTCTTGTCCGCGCCGTGGCTCCGGCCTCTTCGGCTGTGCGGCGAGCGGTCCCTTGAAGTCTTCTGCGTGGGCGTATTCCTCGCCTTCGTCGCCTACTTCGCTATCGACCTCGTCTCCGACGCGCTCGCCTTCCAGATCGTCGTCAGCATCGCGGGCATCGGCATCATGATCGCCGTCGCCTATTTTAAGACATGGACCAGAGAGTTTCGCGCGACGTCCGGCCGAAAAGCCGTCGAGCGCGACGGGATTCGGCAGCCACGATTGGCACAAAGGGAGCGATGAGATGGGCTTCGATCAATATCATGAACCACCGCAGGAGCTTTCGCAGGAGATTCGCACCTTCGCACGGATGATCGCGTCGCTAATCGAGGAGGCCGAGGCGATCAATTGGTACGAACAGCGGATGTCGGTCGAGAAGGACAAGAAAGCTAAAGCCATCATGGCGAACGCTCAGAAGGAGGAATTCAAGCATTTCGGCATGAACCTCGAATTCCTGCTGCGGCGGAAGAAGGAGTGGCGCGAGGAGCTCAAGGGAATCCTCTTCACCGATGGTGACATCGTCAAGCTCGGCGAGAAGGCCGAGAAAACGGTCGACTGAATTCATGACTGCCGGAGCAGCTGGAATGGAACGACGCGGAGACCAGCGCCGGAGGGTTCTCAAGAAGGGATCGGTCGAGTTCGGAAGCTCCGCCATCGATTGCTCGATCCGGAACCTCAGCGATCACGGCGCGATGTTGGAGGTCGAAAGTCCTCTCGGCATTCCCCGTGAATTCACGCTTGTGGTGCCGGCAGACGGAATACGGCGTGCCTGTCGTGTCGCGTGGGTTAAGGAGAAGCGGTTGGGTGTGGAGTTCGAAGATTGAGGGCGGCTCAGCAGCGGAGGCGCAGATGAGGAAAGACCGGCTCTTCCTGGTGTTAGTGACGATATTGGGTCTGATCGCGGCGGTGAGCACCGCCGAGGGTCGGGGCAGCATCGCAAGCGAACGCCCTTATGCCTCCGAACACATAGACCTTCTACCGGCCGACATCCGTCGCGACCTGGGTCGCCTGCAACGGCCATGCGGAGGGAAGGCCGCTGCGACGCACTACTTTTCGACCACTATAGAGGCCGGCGGCCTGCATTTCAGGTCGTTGCATTTCGAGAACTTCGCCTGCGAACGGCGAGAAGCGATCTGCCGGGCGGAGCGATGCCTTCATCAAGTCTACCTCGAACACGGCGGCCATTCGCGCCGTGTCTTCAGCGCCTATGTCGACGACATGAAGCTGATCAACACCGGCGGGACCGCCGGATTGGAGCTCGAGGGAGGCCGGCCGGCGATACTACGTTGGAACGGACGCACATTCGCGCCCGTTCATTCATTCGGAAAGGGTATCGAACGGTGACGACGTCGATCATCTCGCATCTTCACTTTGGTGGTGCTGATATCTCCCTCTGGAAGAAGTTCCGGCTGTTCTTCACCGTGGGCGTCGTCGTGCTGCTTCTGAGCGCGGCGAAAGTCGCGGTCCACTACTTCGGATTCGAGTTTCTGGATCTCAACGGCCTGTTGACCAGCGGCATCGGCGGCGCCGTGTTCATCGTCGGCTTTCTGTTGTCGAGCATCCTCCAGGACTACAAGGAGGCGGAGAAGATCCCGGCCGATCTCAGGAATTCCATCGAGGCGATTGAGGGTGACCTGGCTTGCTTCGCGCAGACCAACGACGCCTTCGACCTGCGGAAGGCGCGGCTCTTGTTGCTTGCCTTGATCGAGAGGCTCCGCGAGGGCCTCGGGCACAAAAACGGCCACAAGAACGTTCCTCCCGCCCTCGATGAGCTGGCCAAGCTGACGCCGATCCTGGGGCGGCTCGAGGGCATGGGCATGGCCGCGAACTTCGTCGTCCGCCTCCGGACGAACCAAGACGTGATCCGGAGGGCCTTGCTCCGGATCTACACCATTCAGCGCGTCGAGTTCGTGCCATCCGTGCACGTGCTGGTGCAGACGCTGGTGTTCTCGATCGTACTGCTGCTCTTGCTGCTGAAGACGGAAGGCGATCCGGCGTCAGCGCTGTTGTTCGGCTTCATTACGTATTTGTTCGTCTACGTCCTCTACCTCGTCCGCCTCCTAGAGCAGCCGTTCGCCAAGGGGCACGGCTCGGTGGACGACGTGAGCTTCTTCCTGCTCGACGAACTCGAGCGAAACCTCCGCCGGGCGCTCGAAGATCCGGACGGCGGCGCCCAAAATACGACCACGACGGGAGATTGACATATGCACGGAGGAGGATCCGTCGGAACGGCCGGCGCTAAACACGCGAAAAGGCTCGCTTGGGCCCTCGCGATGACCGCGACCTACATGATCGCGGAGGTCATCGGAGGACTTGTGACCGGCAGCCTTGCGCTGCTGGCGGACGCCGCCCACATGCTGACCGACGTCGGCGGGCTCGCGCTGGCGCTGCTCGCGATCCGCTTCGCCGCCCGCGAAGCGACCCCGCAGCGGACCTTCGGCTACCTTAGGATGGAGGTCCTGTCGGCGCTGGCCAATGCGGTCGTGCTGCTGCTGCTGACGGTCTACATCCTGTACGAAGCCTATCAGCGCTTCCTGTCGCCTCCCGAGGTCTTGAGCGGGCCGATGCTCATCGTCGCCTGCATCGGACTGGTCGTCAATCTGGTGAGCATGTGGCTGCTCTCGAGCGGCTCCTCCGAAAGCCTGAACGTCAAGGGCGCGTACTTCGAGGTGCTGAGCGACATGCTCGGATCGATCGGCGTGATCGTCGCCGCGCTGCTCATGATGTGGAAGGGATGGGCGCTTGCCGATCCGATCATCGGTGCCGGCATCGGATTGTTCATCGTGCCCCGGACGTGGTCGCTCCTCAGCCAAGTCACGCACATTCTGATGGAGGGTACCCCGCCCAACGTCGATATCGGCGCTATCGAGAAGAAACTGCTCGCCATTCCGGGAAGCGTCGCCGTCCACGATCTGCACGTCTGGACCGTCACGTCGGGCTTCGACGCCATGAGCTGCCACCTCGTCGTCGCCGATATGTCGGCAGGGCGTGAGGCGCTGCGGGAAGCCCGGAACCTGATGAAGGCTGAATATGGCATCGAGCACACGACTATCCAGGTCGAGGACGAGGCCATGAGAGCCGAGGAGACCGTGCTCCATGTCTGAAACAGGTCACCGCAGCGCCGGCCCGGTCGGCAGCGCCGAGCATGATCACCGGCATCATGACCGCCATGATCATGGCGCCGACCGGCACGGTCATGACCATGATCGCGATCATGATCCTGGTCATGGTCACGGCGGGCTCGGTCACGTCCATGCTCCGGCGAGTTTCGGCCGGGCATTCGCCATCGGCATCGGGCTGAACACCGCCCTGGTCGTGGCAGAAGCCGTCTACGGCTACCTCGGAAACTCGACGGCACTGATGGCGGACGCCGGGCACAATCTGAGTGATGTCCTCGGCTTGGTCGTGGCCTGGGCCGCGTCAGTCGCCTCGAAGCGGGCGCCCAGTGGCCGTTTCACCTACGGTCTGAAGGGGGCGTCGATTCTGGCTGCGCTTGCGAACGCCGTGTTTCTTCTCGTCGCGACCGGCGCCATCGGATGGGAATCGATACTCCGGCTGTACGAACCGGAGCCTGTCGCCGGCCTGACAGTCATGGTGGTCGCCGCCATCGGCATCGTCGTCAACGGCGCCACGGCCATGCTGTTCGCGAGCGGCCGCAAGGGGGACATCAACATTCAGGGGGCATTTCTGCACATGGCAGGCGACGCCGCCGTTTCGGCCGGCGTCGTGGCGTCAGCAGCGCTCATCCTCTGGACCGGTTGGCTTTGGCTGGATCCCGGAATGAGCCTGGTCATCTGCGCCGTCATCCTGTGGAGCACATGGAGCCTTCTGCGCGGCTCGGTCGCGATGTCATTGAGCGCGGCACCGGCCGGAACCGACATGGAAGCCGTCCGGTCGTTTCTGCTGCAGCGGCCGGGCGTAGCCAAGATCCACGACCTGCATATCTGGCCAATCTCCACGACGGAAACGGCGATCACGTGTCATTTGGTCATGCCTACCGGACATCCCGGCGACGATTTCCTTATGGAATCGGCCCGGCTGCTCAGGACAGAGCACAAGATCGGACACGCAACCCTGCAGATCGAGACCGACGAGAACAATGCGTGCGCGCTCGCGCCCGACGACGTCGTCTAGCGTGGATGAGGGAGAGGACGACAACGTCGATCGCCTTCATCGTCTCAAGTCGGCCCTTGATATCGAGATCGACGTAGGAAACGAAAGAGGGAGGGTCGCATGCCCGAACTGTCCGCACGATGGCGACTGGCGAACGGAGGTCGGCGGCTGGGTGTTTTCCTGCGAGGAATGTGGTGTGCGCGTAGCCGGCAGTTTTCCTGCCAGGCGCGTCGTGATTTGAGGGCGGTCGCGACGAAAGAGGCTCTGAAGGGCAGGGGACAGGCGGAAAGGTTCGACACCCAAAAATTCGGGAGGGGGCTGAGGTTGCTTTTCGTGGCCTGCAGCCTGCTAATGCTGTGCTTGCCGGCTTCGCTGTCGGTCGCCCAGACCGCGCGCGAGTTCGCGCGGGAAGGGTTCGCGGCAAAGGACAGGAAGCAGTTTCCGCTGGCCATCCAATTGTTCAGCGAAGCCATGAAACAAGAGCAATTCACTCCCGATCAGCGCGGCTTCATCCTGTATGGGAGAGGGGTATCGTACGACGCGTTAGGACTGCGCGATCTCGCCCTGGGCGATTTCGACGCGGCGATAGCGCTGTTGCCCGACTTCCCGAACTCCTACGTCTACCGCGCGCTTGCGTGGAGCGATCGACGGGAATTCGACAAGGCGCGCGACGATCTCATGCAAGCCCTTCGACTGAACCCGACCAGCGCGCTCATTCACAACAACCTCGGATCGGTTTACGAACGCAAGGGAGAGGTGGACCGGGCCATCGAAAGCTATGGGGAAGCGATCCGACTCGATCCCGAGGCGGCGCAAGCCTTCTACAACCGCGCCCATGCCTTCATTGCGAAGCAGGACTATCGGGCTGCGATATCGGACTACGACCGGGCGATCGACCTGCAGCGTGACTTCGCGGACGCCTATAGCAACCGGGGCGGCATGTATCTCCTGCTGGGCGACACCGACAAAGCGATCGGGGATTTCGACGAGGCCATCCGGCTCAAGGGAACCGATCCGATCTTCTGGTCGAACAGGGCGAGCGCCTACATGACGATGGGACGATACAAGGATGCGCTGGCCGATTTCGACCGCGCCCAATCGATCGATCCCGGCAATGCCGCGACCTATCTCGGGAGAGGAAGAGCGCGGCTGTATTCGGACGAGATCGCGGGAGCGATCGAAGATCTGCGTATCGCTGCGAGACTGAGGCCGACGAATGCCTTACCCGCCATCTGGATGCACATAGCCCGCATTCACCAGGGCAATCCGGATCGCGAGGAACTTGAGCGCAACGCGGCGAGGGTGGATCGCTCCCAGTGGCCGGCTCAGGTCCTGGACTTCTACTTGGGAAAACTAGACATGGACCGGGTACGCGAAAACGCCAGCGGCAGTGCAGGCGCCGAGGGCGAAAGGCGGCTTTGCGAGGCGGACTTCTTCGTCGGGGAGTTCCTGAGCCACAGTCAACAGAAGGCCGACGGCCGCCGGATGCTACGGACGGTCGTGGATCGGTGCCGTCCCGTGGACATCATCTTCGCCGCTGCTCAAGCCGAACTACGCGACGACAAAGATGCGAAGTAGCGGAGGCGCACATCGCCGGCCGCCCGGTTCGTTGATTTATTAAAGGACGATCGAAGGTTCGCCGGATGCGGATCGACGCAGCATGTCAAAGGTTCAGCGCGTTTTCTTCGTTGTTGGACTATTGACGCTTATAGCGTTGTCGTCCGGCTCAGCCGGCATCCTGCTGCATCGTGCGTTTCCCGATAGCTACTTGATCACGCTCGTCAGTCCCCTGGGCGCAGCGGCCGCCGTGATCGTCCTACGGAAACTATTTGTCGGCTGATTTCGGTGCAAACTCTCGGGTGTTTTAGGAGCCGACGCGGCTGTCGCCACGCCGGCTTTGATGAGCGCCCGTTCGTCGGCCGAGCGGCGCTTATTGCTTGCGACCTTCGTGCTGCCAGTGGCTGGTGACTTCGTCGCCGGACTTGGAGAGGTGCACGTGCTGGTCGACATGAGCGACCCAGGCCACTGGGATGAAGTGATGATGATCGCCGTCGGGGGAACTCTGTTTTGTCAGCTTGATCTTGTCGGCTCCCTCCAGATGATCGACCTTACCGACGGTCTTCTTGTCGGATGAAATGACGTCCATGTGTTCCTTGATCTGCGTGGTGTCCGGCATCGCGCGTCTCCTTTGGTTGGAAACTCCAAACGCGCGAACCGAAGCAAGGTTGCTCTGCGCACCGCTCCATCAGTCGATCTCAGTCGTGCGTAATTTGGTCGCAACCGGACTCCTCCGCGGAACGTCAAGATGATGTGTGACTTGGGTAACGACTAATGACAGAGGGACTTGGAACATGAAGAAGCTTGGTCTTTTGCTATTCGGCTTGGCCGTCTCGTTTGCATTGCCGGCTTCGGCCGAGACGGTGATCGTCAAGAAAGGCCATCATGGTGGATACGGCGCGCGGGCCGAGATGCGCGGTCACCATGGAGGCGACATGCACCGCGGCATGGGCATGCACGGCAACAGAACCGTTGTGATCAAGCGTGGGCATGGCCACCGACGCTATTGATAGCTTTCGCGAAACGTCAGGCTGAGATGTCCTCCCCAACAGACTCGGCCTGGCGGTCGCTCGATGCAGCGACGCGAAAACGAAGGCCGCCCTCCGGGGCGGCCTTTTATTTCCTCTATCAAAGGGGCGTGACTTCGTTGGCGTCGGGATTCGTGCGAGGAATCCAAACCACGCCTCGTCAGAGACAGCGGCCGTTAGGGGCGCCGATGTCGTTTCCAGCGCCCCGGACTGTGTTGGCTGAAATCCCGCTCCCCAGCCCGTTTCCGCCGACACGAACAGTCGCCGGGATGCACGCCGCCGTCGCCTCCTCCGCGTGGCCCGCGATAGGCCCTCAGAACTGCGAACGGATGCGCACCCCGAAGATCGACGCCGGACCGCGGTCGCGGTTATAGGCCGGGTTGACGACGAGCTGGTAGTCCAGCGTTGTACGCCACGACCGCAGTGGAAAGCTGTAGTAGGTTTCGAGGATTTTCTCCGGACCGGCGTTCGGCAAGCGCCCGTCGCCGACGAGGATTCCGAGACCGCCCGTATCGAGGTAGGTCTTGCGCGCTTGCGAGATGCCGTTGATCACGCCGGCGAATCCGAACGTGTCGTTGGGTCTGTTCCAGGCGCATCCGGCGAGCGCGAGGCCCGCGGCAACCGTCGTGTCGACGTCGGTGAATTCGTAGGACTCCTTGGAGCCGTCGGCGACGCCGGCTCTCGCGAAGACGCCGAGATCTTTCGTGATCTCCTGCTCGAGGTTGACGCTGATGCCGGCGCGGCTCTGGTAGCGCCGGACCAACGCGGTATCCGCGGTTGCGCCCGTCGCCTGCGCGAGCGCCACGGCGTCGTCGAAGCGGCCCATGCGCCCGCGCGTCAAGAATCCAGTCACCGCGACCTTACCCGGCTTGCCCCAGATCTCATGGCGATGTTCGATCTCGCCGATCCATTGGAATTGGGAGAACGTCGGATCCAACTCGGTGCTGTTGGGGACGATCGACAGATCGAACAAGCCGCCGCGGAATGTCCAATCGCCCTTGGACAACTCGACGGCGGCGCCGTACGTGAAGCCCCAGGCGTCGGCGGCGTAGTCGAACGTGCCGGTGTCCACGATCGACCAGTTCATAAAATCCTTGCGCGGATCGTGGGCGTACTTGTTGGTGTCGAAGACATCCGTGACAGCAAACTTTCCGACAGTCAGGACCACGCGGTCGGCGCTCTGCGTTCCCGCGAACTGGTTGATGTCCGCGTCGGTCTTCTTCGTGTCTCCTCCAAGATCGAACGTCTGGCGGAAGAAGGCCCGCGGAATGCGGGCGTAGGGGGCGGCGGATCCGACTTTGTAGGCCTCGCCGCTCGGAAATCCGGCCACACCCAAGGTCGAGCTCAAGCCGAACCCCTGATCGATCTCCGGGTTGACCCAGAACTCTCCGCCTTGCCACGGCCTGAACCCGGCGTAGAGCGTCACGTCCCAGGTCTGCCGGGTCTGGTTCGGAATGAGGCTGTTCGTGCCCGTGTAGGGCGAGCGGAAAGGCGCCGCATACTGCTGCAGATACGTCGTCTGACCATGGATGCTGAACTGGTCGGTTTCGAACGGCGACAGGCCGTTCTGCAGCACTTGCTTTCCGTCCTGACCGAAGCGGTAGCTGACGCCGAGGCGCGCGGTCTGCACGGCGAGGTCAGACGACAGTCGCTGCGTGCCGCCGAACGCTTTCTCCTTCGTCCCGAAGTCCGTGTGAAGATATTCGAACCGCGCGGACCAGTTTGCCGACAGGGCGAGTTCGGCGCCGGCGCCCCAAGCGGAGCCGAGCCTAGTGAAACCGATCTTGTCTCCCACGGTCCCATCGAACGGATCGAGCGTCGCCTGGTCGTAGCTCCAGGCGAAGCCGCCCGTGGCATAGAACAGCCTAGACCCCGACGCGTACCCTAGGCGAGCCCTCAGCGTTCCCGATGTCAGGACGGTCTCCTTCAGGGTCGCCGGCCCCTGCACGGCCCCGACGGGGGTTGTCCCGGAGATCGTGTTGGGAAAGGTGAGGTCGCCTTCGATGCCCAGGACCACGTGGGAAGGCAGCACGTAGTTGTAGCCGGCGCTCAGTCCGAGCGCGTAGGAACCGGTCCCTTTGAATGCGTTGAGCGAATTCGTTAGGTCGAGCGATCCGGACGAGGAAGGCGCCCCGGAGCTGGCCAACGAATATTGGGAGCTGCCCACGCCATAGGCGAAATGGCTGCCGACGAAAACGCCGCTCCAGTCGACGGCCTGAGGCGCGCCGACTTTGCGGAAGTCAGCCGAAAGTCCCTCGGCGGCCGAGCCGGCCGCCAGGAATATGCCCAGAACAACTTTCTTCATCGCGTCGGTGGCCCGGCCCTCCGAACGGTATTCGACATGACGGCGGAGCCTTGGCAACCAATAAGTTTCCACGCAGTGTTGTGCCGACGTCATGTCAAGGTTGGTCGCCTTCTATTCGGCCGCATCACGATCCTCCGGGGGCCTGCGCGGTCATTTTCTCAGGTTCGTATGCCGGAGAGAGATAAATGAGGGTTCTCCGAAAGGGGAGTAGACGACGCCGTCGGTGGCCCAGCGATCGCTTTGCATCACACCGGTGGGCCGTATGTGCGAAAGCCGACCCTATGATCCAAAGGAGTGCGCGATTAAACGCGCATTCCTATCTGCAGCGCGCGTGTCCCTTCCTATGGTCCTTTTCTGGTCTGACGCGACGTTTGATTTAGCTTGCCGAATCGAAGACCCCATTCCGACATTCGACCACTTGCCCTTGTGTTGAAAAAGGTGTCTACGCATGGGTGGAGGATATCCTAAGCGGATTGGCGATGAAGCAACGCCAGTTCATTATGGCTCTTGGTGGAGCGGCGGCTAATCTGCCGCGCGTGGCCCGGACGCAGGCGCGACGCATTTAGAGGATCGCTCCCTTTCTGGAAAATCGAAGCCGAGCTCGCTCGGGACGAGGCGTCTATGGAGGGTTTCTGAGACGAATGAACGACTTCGGGTACGTCGAAGGCAGAGATTTTGTGATGGAATGGCGGTTTGTGGCAGGTGATTTTCGCGTCTCCCTCGGCGGTCGGCGGGCTTATGAGCTACGATGACAGCCTCGGAACGTTTTATCGGCGAGCCGCTTACTTTGTGGACAAACGTTTCAAGGGATCTCAACCGCGCGACCTCCCGGTTGAGCAACCCATGACGTTCGAATTTGTCATCAATTTGAAGACCGCCAAGTTACTCGGCATCGATATTCCGCCAACGCTGCTTGCACGCGCAGACCAAGTGATCGAATGAGTGCGCCAGCCGCAAGCTGGTGCGACCGGCCGGTGAAAGTCCGGCGCAAGTAAGTAGCAGCATCCGCTAGGTAGCGAGTGTTGCGTGGCCCCTGCCGACAGGGGCGAGAAGCATGCACAGCAGTTTGCATGGCGTTTGGCATTGAGCCACGAAAGGTTGGACTCTGATGTGGCTTAACGGATGAGGATGGATGTGGAAAAACGGACATTTTTTGCTCTGTTCGGCGGATCGTTGGCATGTTTGTCGCTATTATTTCGTGCCCAGCAGCGAGAGCTCCGGTGATCGGGTTTGTTGGCCTCACCAGCGCCGCCGAAAGGGCGGCATATGTGACGGCTTTTCAGGATGGATTGAAGGAGAGCGGTTTTGTCGACCGTCGCGATGTGGCGGTCGTCTACCGCTGGGCCGACGGGCACTACGAACGCTTGCCGGGCATCGTGGCCGAGTTCCTCAAGCGTCCGGTGGACGTCATCGTGACGTTGCACCGCCGGCGGTGCGCGTGGCCAAGGCAGCGACCACCACAATTCCGATTGTCTTCTTTGTTGGAGCCGACCCCATTGCGCTTCAGATCGTGAGCCATCTCAGCCGACCAGAAGCCAACCTCACGGGCGCCACTACGCTCGCCAGTTCTTTCGGGTCGAAACGCCTCGAGCTATTGCGCGAAGTCGTTCCGGACGCTGACGCTTACGGCATGCTCGTCAATCCCACAAACATCAATGCCGCGCACGACACGAACGAAATGAAGAAGGCCGTAGACGGGCTCGGCAAGCGGCTGGTGGTTGTTACGGCCAGCAAAGACGGCAACATTGCAGTTGCCTTCCAGGCTCTCGCGCAGGACAGGATCAGCGCAGTCATCGTTAACCCCGATCCCTTCCTGCTAGAGCACCGCAAGCAGATTGTTGACCTCGCCCGGCGCGGCAAAATCGCTGCCATCTTCCATCAGCCCGAACCGGTCGTCGACCATGGCTTGATGAGCTACAGCGCCAGCTTTGCCGAGGAGCACCATACCGTCGGCGTCTATGCCGGGCGCATTCTCAAGGGCGCCAAGTAGGCAGATTTGCCGATCGTTCAACCGACCAAGTTCAAGCTGATAATCAATCTCGCCACTGCGAAGGCACTGGGGATCGAAATTCCACCTACACTGTTCGCTCGCGCTGCTGAGATGATCGAATGAACCGACGTCAAATTATCCTGTCTGTCGGCGCTGCCGCGGTTTGGCCGTTAACGGCGCACGCACAGCTCAGGCCCGCGCGTATCGCGCTGCTTGGCAGTGGCGCAGCGCAATCGAGCCACATATTCGTGGATGCCCTGAAACAGGGGCTCGCCGACAACGGCTTGATCGAAGGAAGGGACTTTATTCTCGACATATACTGGGCGGAGGGTGACTATGGGCGCTTTCCAGCGCTTGCCGCCGAGTCAGCGAAGCAAAATCCGAACGTGATCGTCGCGACGACCATCGCCGCGGTGCGTGCGGCTCAGCGCGCGAGCGTTACCATTCCGATCGTTATGAGCACCATCAACGATCCGGTGGGAGCCGGACTCATCACCAGCTTGGGGCGGCCCGGGGGAAACACCACGGGTATCGCCAACTTGAGCGAGGATTTGACCCCCAAGGTATTGGAAATCCTGCGTGCAATCATCCCTCGGGCGCGAGTGATCGCGGCCCTTTTCAATCCTGCCAACCCGTCAAACCCGGCCATGCTCGATAAGATTCGGGCTTATGCCGGAACGATCGGCGTGACGATTGAGCCTGCCGAACTCAAGGCTCCTACGGAACTTGAAAAGGTCTTTGGCACCATTGTCGACCGGCGTCCGGACGCGCTACTGGTCATCAACGACGCCTCGATCCTTGATATGCGCACGCGGATCATGACGTTAGCCTTACACAGCGGATTGCCGGTCGCTACCTCGTTCCCTGAATTCACGGACGCCGGGGCGCTCGCGGGCTACGGTCCGCCGCGGCTCGATCTTTACCGACGCGCGGCCTATTACGTAAAGCGGATACTCAACGGCGCGAAGCCGGCCGACTTACCGGTCGAGCAGCCCACGATGATCGAGCTCTCAGTCAATCTTAGAACCGCAAAGACGCTTGGCATCGCAATTCCGGATTCTTTCCTCACACGCGTCGATCGGGTGATTGAATGATTTTGCCGCAGCGACTATTAACTTGTTTGATTGCTCGTCATCCTCGTCACAAAGCGAACTCATAATACCCGAAGCCGTCGGCCCAGCCGTCTGCTAATTATGCACATGTAATGAGGAAAAATTGATGATCCCGAAACTATTTGGATGCGGGAATTCAAAATCGGCATCTCGCCAATTGCATCTTACCATCCTCCATAGAATAAGACAACTATGAGCGCACCGGCGAGGAAAATTGTCCAAAGGACCGATATTCGAAACAGCCAATCGCTTCGCGCTTTAAAATCCATCTGGGCAGCTTGAGGAATCAGGAAGCCTTCGGCGCCTTCCAACGCTTCTCTTAGGCGCATTGTTCTACCGGAAGTCTGCGGTAAAGAACTCGAAAAGCTTAGCACGAACCACGATCATAGCAAAATTAATTCTGTGTCTTTCAACTTGGCTTTCGTTTCGAACATAGCGCAGTCGCTCCGGGCGGCACCAAGGGCTTTTGGTAAGATATGCCGCCCTCTTTTGCGTCCATCCAGCAGCGAATTCATCGGTTTGCGATCTGCCCTTACCAATAGATGCAAAACGGAGCAACGAGACCGCCACTGACTTTCTAAGTTCGGGTCGAAATCGCCCAGAGTTCATAACTCGAGAAGCGCATTTACTGCTCCGTTACATTTGCGCACATCGCGAACAGCGCCCGCCACAAAGCCCTTCACCAGAATGGTCGCCCATTTTCGCTTGTTGACATCGAAGGTGTATGCCTTCGTTATGGTCGCTTGAGCACGACTATGCGAGAGGCACCCTTTGCGTCCGATAGAGAATTTGCGACGCCCTAAGAACGGCTATGTCCCTAAGTGACGCCTTGTCACTTACCTGCATGCGTTCGAGCCCTTTCTTTCAGTATTATTGCGATAAGGGATCCCCAGTGCGGCTGTTGCGCGCGAGCCAACCGATGTAAGGCAATCTTCCACCTGTGGAAGCACCAACTACCCAACCTCAGGTATCGGCGACTTCGTAGCGCGCAATACAGTGGAAGTTAACGGTTGCGTGAGGAAAGTCGACAGGCCGGCCTGCGCCATCAAATAAGACCTGAAGCCGCGCGCATCCTCGTTGACCAGGAAATATGCCGAGTTTGACTTACGCGATGCCGACTGAGCAGGGAGTTCGTTTCATCTCATGTCATCCGACATCCCAGCCTGCATATTTGTTGTTTGCGAGCATGTTCGCGCGCGATTTCTACGCCATTGTACCAACTCATCAAACAATTCCCAGCCTACTCCTGGGACCTGCCTGGCGGTTCCTTTGCATCTTGAAAGGTAGCGGCGCGCGTCAGGCCTTTCGGACTAAGTCCGCGGTTCACGCCATGAAGCGAGATGGCTATTACCTGTTTTGTGCACCGCAGGACAATTTTCAGGCTCATCGCAGACCAAAACCACAAAGACCGGCTGAAATCTAACGACCACAACTGGAGGTGATGGGGAAACTTTTGCGGTCCTTCAGACCGAAACACCCTGCGCTCCGCCCGTTGTTGGAACCATAGGTTAAACGGATTGTTGCAATTACGCACTTTGACCAGCAAACGGAGTTTACAATGAAACCAATTGCAATGGTGACTGCCCTAACGTTGTTGGCATCCGTCGTTTCGGCGAACGCGCTGTCACCGACGCCGGCCCAGGCGTTGAAAAATGGCTCGGATGTTACCGAGATCAAGGCCAAGAAAAAAACGCACCGGATGTCAGGAATGAAGGGACATAACATGTCCGGAATGCAGGAACACAAGGGTATGAAAGGGATGGGCAGCGAGGACAAAATGCCCGGCATGAGTGGAGGTGACCACGCCAAGATGAAGGGAATGAAGGGGATGTAGCCCGGTAATCTCGAAATCACCGCCAACCGCTCTTCTCTCCAATGACGTCGGACGTGGGCTGGCGTTTCAAGGCATGAGGTTATCGATGAAGAAGAACAGATTTCGCCATATTAAACCGCTTGCATTGGCAGCCTTGTTGGCGCTCGCACCCGCCGTTTCTCAAGCTCAAGTGGAGGTAGGTCCGGGCGGGGTTACGGTGGGACCGCATCATGACGGCGACGCGGGGCACGGCCATGGCGCGGCCGTCGTCCATGGCGACAACGATCACGGGGTCCAAACCCGTGGTCAGGGCCACGGAGTTCCCGCGGTCGTAATTCAAGGGGGACACGGAGATCAGGGGGGCGGACATCCCTCAGATCACAATCCTGATCGGCACGAAGATCGCCATTAACGGACGAATTGGATCGTTAGAACACTCCAGTGCAATCAAGACGCGGGAGCGACGTCTTCCGCGTCTGCGCTCATGATGATAGCGTGAAAGAATTCGGGACGCCGCCAAATTTGGTACATGATACGAGCGTCAGCACGGAAGTTCGGATGCGGATTTATCGGGCGCAGCCATGCGTGATTGACGCGAAGCTAATTGGCAGTGATTCCGTCGTAGCGCGTCACTCGCCGACGACACCGTTTGATCATATTCAGAATCGTTCGACTTACTACGGCAAATCGGATCACTCCTATTGCTTTTAGGAGGGATTTTGGTCCATGCGCCTCATGCCAAGCTTTCTGATCCTGGCGGCGGCGTTTGGACCGTACATCGCTTGACACTACTTGCTACAACGTTTCGTCCGCGGGCATAAATCGGCGAGTTCGTAGCGCATGATTCGAGGCAGTTGGGAAGTTTGAATTAATCAAAGGCGCCAGACGCAACATCAGCCAGCCGACAATCTCCGCTGAAACCGTTGAAAATAACTGTCGTTGCCCCTGCCCAAGATTAGCCCCCGTGCTTTGATTATGTGGTTGAATTTGCGGATGATCTGGGGGGCGTTTCTTCGACGACCGAGCGTGTGGACCGGCGACTGGCGGCGGATGTCGTTGGGTACAGCCGACTGATGGGGGCCAACGAGGAAGACACATTGGCCCGGCTAAAGGCTGTCAGAAAAATCCTAGTTGAGCCGGCTATAACCTCCCATCGTGGCCGGATCGTTAAGACGACCGGCGACGGTAGCTGGTGGAGTTTGCCAGCGCCGATGCGGTGCGCGGTGCGACTGATGTCCAGCGCAGCATGGCCGAGCAGAATGCCGCCGTGCCGCAGGATCAACGGATCGAATTTCGCATGGGCATTCACGTTGGTGACATCACTTTAGATGATAACGACATTTTCGGCGATGGCGTCAACATTGCTGTCCGCCTAGAGAGTCTTGCCGAACCTGGAGGGGTTGCATTTCGGATGACACCTATCGGCAGATCCGGGGCAAGGTCGACATCGCATGTGACGACCTCGGACCACAGAACCTCAAGAATATTGCCGATGCGATGCGGGTTTGGCGCCTTTAATTGACCAATCGAGCTTCGTCCATGGCACAATCCGGTTCGGGCATAGCCGCGCCAGCGGTTCTGGCTTTACCCGACAAGCCCTCCATCGCGGTGCTGCCGTTCCAGAATATGTCCGGCGATCCCGAGCAGGAGTATTTCGCCGACGGCATGGTGGAAGACATCATCACTGTCACGCTTCAATTCCCTGTTCGTGATCGCCCGCAATTCGAACTTTACCTACAAGGGAAAGGCGGTCGACATCAAAACGGTCGGCCGCGAACTCGGCGTGCGCTACGTGCTGGAAGGAAGCCTCCGGAAAGCCGGTGGCCGGGTGGTGCGCATCACCGGTCAGCTGATCGATGCGGCGAGCGGCGCCCATCTTTAGGCGGACAGGATCGACGGCGAATTGACCGACGTCTTCGAGCTTTAGGACCGGATAACGACGAGCGTGGTATCCTCGATCGCGCCGAAGATAGAACAGGCGGAGATCGAGCGGGTCCGGCAAAATCCTACGAACGTAGGTAAGCGCTCAGCCTGGGCCCTATTGAAGCTGGCTTGACGCCTTGCGGAAGCGCCACGCCATAAGGTCGCCGATTCTACTATGGGCATAGCCGTCGATGATCGCCTCGAGTGTTTCGGCGATGTAGGCGGCCGGATTGACGTCGTTGAGTTTGCAGGTGGCGACGATCGACGCGAGCAAGGCCCAGTTTTCTGCCCCGATTTCATGACCGGCGAAGAGAGCGTTTTTCCCGGTCAAGCAGACTGGCCGGATGGCGTTCTCGACCGGGTTGGTGTCGAGCTCGAGACGCCCGTCTTCGAGGAAGCGGGTCGTAAGCGCGAATTTCCCTGCACCTTTTGCTTTTGAATGCTCTGATGCATGAGGTGTCCACCAAAATAGGTGGACACCTTGTGATGGCAGACGAAGATCAGAAACTGCGGGTCAGGCTTGTTGGTCGGAACGGTCGCCGGCGCTACGAGGCAGCATCGAAGGAGCGTCTTGTCGCGAGTTGTCTTGAGCCTGGCGTTTCGGTATCGAGACTTGCGCTCGAACACGGGGTCAACGCGAACCTGCTTCGGAAATGGATCAAGAAGCACACCGCGACCAGGTCTCTCCCGCGGTCTTCCCCATCGGCGTTCATCCCGGTTCAACTTGAGGGGGCTTCCGATCGCGCCCTGTCGCGGGGGAGCAGCGTGGCGATGGTGGGTTTGCCGGCGGCTTGCGATGAAGTGCGCGGGTCGGAACCCAAGGGGACTACAGCTTTTTGTTCTCCGGCCAAAGTGAGCGCGTCGCTGCCGAACGGCGTGAAGGTCGCGCTGGAATGCGGCGATGTGGATGCATTGACTGCGATCATCGGAGCCCTGGGCCATGTTCAGACTGGGCGGTGACCTGCAGGTCTATCTGCACCGTGAGCCGATCGACTTCCGGGCTGGCATCAACAGCCTTGCGGTTCTGGTCCAGGAGACGATGGCGCTCGATCCGTTCGCTCCGGCGGTTTTTGCGTTCTGCAATCGCCGTTGCGACCGGATGAAGTTGCTGTTCTTCGACCGGTCCGGCTTTGTGCTGGTCCTGAAGCGGCTGACCGAGAACAAGTTCCGATGGCCGCGCCGCCAGGAGGCGGTCGTCACGCTGACGACCGAGCAATTGCACTGGATACTTGACGGCATCGATATCGATGCGATGGTCCGCCATCCGGTGCGGCAATATCAGGTTGCGGGCTGAGCTCTCGAGTTGAGCGGTTGACGCGTCGGTACGGTTCAGATTCAAGAATCCGATGAATCGAACCGGCGAACCGAGTGTCGAAGCGCTGTTGGCGCGCATTGCTGCGCTGCAGGTGGAGAATCGTCAGCTCACGGAGCGCGTCGTCAGGCTCGAGGAAGAACTGGCGCTGGCACGCCTGCATCGTTGCGCCGCGCAGCGAAAAGCACGTCGACCGTCTGTTCAATGAAGCCGAGCAGGCCGCCGATGAGGATGATGCCGGCAGCGAAACGGACAATATCGCCGAACTTCCGGACACGGGCTTGCCACCCGTCGAAATCACAACGGGAAAGAAGCGCGGCCGCAGACCGCTGCCGGCGAACTTGCCGCGTGAGCGGGTCGAGTATGACCTGCCCGACGATCAGAAGGCGTGTCCTTGCTGCCGTGGCCAGATGCATCGCATGGGCGAGACTGTCACCGAGCAACTTCATATCGAGGTGAAGGCCAAGGTTTTACAGAATGTGCGCTTCAAATATGGGTGCCGCCATTGCGATCGCACCGGGATCAATGCCCCTGTCGTGACCGCGCCGATGCCGACGCAGCCCTTGCCGGGCAGCGTTGCCACGGCCTCAACGCTGACGTTCGCGCTGGTTCACAAATATGTCGATGGCACGCCGCTCTACCGTCTGGCGCAGGCCTTCGAACGCGCAGGTGTTCCTGTCAGCCGCGGCGCTTTGGGTCACTGGGTGATCGGCTCGAGCGAGAAGCATCTGCATCGCATCTCAGACGCCCTGAAGCTGCGGCTCAGATTGCAACCTCTCATCCATGGCGACGAGACGACGGTTCAGGTCCTCAAGGAGAAGGACAAAAAAGCCACCAGCACATCGTACATGTGGGCCTATCGCAGCGGCCAGGGCAGTCACGAGCCCATCGTTCTTCTGGATTATCAGCCGGGCCGCGGCCAGATCCACCCGCAGGCGTTCCTCGGCGATTACCGTGGCATCGTGATGAGTAACGGCTATACCGCATGGCGCACGCTGGAAGGGGCCACCCACATTGGATGCATGGCCCACTCCCGACGGCGCTTTGTCGATGCCCTCAAGGCGAGGAAGAAGGGCGGCGGCCCGCCAGAGCAGGCGCTGCGGTTCTTCGAACAGCTTTACCGGGTTGAAAGGCAGGCGCGGGACGAAAAACCAGACAGAGGCGAAACGCCAGATCAATGCATTCGCCGCTTCCGCCAGCAACACAGCATTCCCGTCCTGAACGCCCTCAAGGAATGGCTCGATCAAATCGCCCCGAAGGTCTTGCCCGACAGCAAGCTTGGCGATGCCGTATCCTACACTCTGAACCAATGGGAATATCTGACGCGCTACACGCAAGACGGCAGGATGCCGATCGACAACAATCTCCTGGAGCGCGATATCAGAATCTTTGCCACTGGCAGAAAGAGCTGGCTGTTCAGCGACACCGTCGAGGGAGCCAGGGCCAGTGCCGTCGTCTACAGTCTGATGCTGACCTGCCGCGCCTCACGCGTCGAGCCGTTAGCCTGGTTGCGCCACGTGCTCACCGAATTGCCTCAGCGCGCCGACGACGCCGATATTACCGACCTGCTGCCCTTCAACTTCCCCAAAACCGCCGCTGCCTGAACGGGTCAGATGCCGCCCTCGATACGAAGGCCATCCGTCAAAAGCGCGGGCGTCACCGTGCGGAGAAAATCGCGCTTACAGCGGGTCAGCCCCTGCCAATGATTGAGCGCATAGCGGATATCCTCGGCGAGCGTCGAACCGCTGGAGATCGTCAACAGCTGTTTCTCGAACCACGACTTTAACGCGGCTACCATGGGCAGCGAGTGCTCCTTGCGCGCGGCCAAGCGGATGTCCGGCGATGAGCCGCGCACCATGGCTTCGATGGCGTAAAGCTGCGCGATGTGCCGAACGGCGGCCTCAGCGATCGGCGACTTGCTGTTGCGTACCAATTTGGCGAAGCGTCGGCGCAAATGGCTCCAGCAATGCACGAGCGTCCATGGCCCTTGTGGCCGAGCAACTTCGGTCAGCCGGTCATAACCGTCATAGGCATCGCATTGCAGGTAGCGTCCGCTAAAACCGTCGAGGAGCTGCTCAGCAAAGGCACCGCTGCGACCGGGGGCATATCGGAACAGCACGATCGGCGGACTTGGACCGCTATGGCCGCGGTCGTCTGAGGCGATCGCCCAGATGTAGCCTTTCTTCCTTTGGCCGCGCCCCGGATCGAGTACCGGCGCTTTGGTCTCGTCCATGAACAGCCGATCCGCCATGGCCAGGTGGTGGCGCATGTGGTCCGCGATGGGCTGAAGATGGAAGCAGGCGCGGCCGGACCAGTTGCCCAGTGTCGCCCGATCAAGCCGGATCCCCTGGCGCGCATAGATCTCGGCCTGACGGTAAAATGGCGTATGGTCGCCAAATTTGGAGACGATCACGTGCGCGATGGCCGCTTCGGTCGGCAGCCCGCCGGGCACCACGTGCTCCGGTGCGTGCGCCTGCACGACGGGGCCCGAGCAGCGGCGACAGATGTATTTCGGCCGGCGCGTGACCAGCACGCGCCATTGCGCCGGGATCACGTCGAGGCGCTGGCTGACGTCCTCGCCGATCTTCGTCATGGCGCCGCAACCGCACGGGCAGAGCGTGCTTGCAGGCTCGATGATCCGTTCCACGCGCGGCAAATGGGAAGGCAAGCAGCCGCGATTGCGATGAGAACCTTGATCCGGCACGCTCCGCGATCGGCCCTCGATCACAGCCTCGGCTCTCTCCTGCGCGGCATCCAGGATCCCTTGCGCGATCTCCACGTCTTCGAGCGGCAAATGCTACTGATCTGGTCGCAGCTTCTCGGATTTCGCACCGAACCATGCCAGGGTAATTCTGAAGGAGGCAAAGGTCACAAGTGAGCCCGACGCCTTAGTTGAGTTTCTTGAGACGCTCGGCTTTGCGGTGAAGCGGATCGGGTTGACCGCCGTTTATCTAGGGAGCCAAGATGCGCGTCATCACGCGCAAGAACTGCTGATGAGATGCATCCGCCATGAACGGGAGCGCAATGAGAAACGTGAGAAACGTGGCTACGATCTTTGGAACGTAAATCAGCGTTTGCTCCTGAATTTGCGTCAGGGCTTGAAAGAGCGACACGAGAACTCCGACGATGGTGCCCACCACCATCAGAGGGGCGGACACGAGAACGACGGTAAAGAGGGCGTCTTCGGCCGAAGCGATTACTTCCGCGCCCGTCATCGCGAATCCCCTCAGAATGAGTTGAGCAGTTTCTGTTTGGTCCGAAATGGTTAACGAAAGGTTAACAAGCCTCTGGTCAGGACGGCCGCTGCGAGGCTACTATACTGGAAGGGAGAGGCCGGTCGGAGCGAGTTCCGGCATGCGAGTCTCCGATGAAATCCCGGTTGGCTGGACGCCTTTGTCACTAGCCCAGTGTGCTAGGCTGGCGAACGTTCACACGAGGCTGTCATCATGTCGCGTTTGTTGGCCATCCTGCTGGCTTTCATTCTTGGTCTTTTGACGATCGGCCCGGTGACGGCTCAGGAGCCAACGCTCGAGCTGGGCCGCGCGGCGTTTGAGGCCAAGATGCGTGGACAATTTGCGCTCGCGATTGGGCTTTTTGATCGCGCCCTACTGGAGAGCAATCTTTCGGCGGCTCAACGAGGAATGCTCTATTATGGTCGGGGCGCCAGTTACGAGCAACTGGAGGTGAGGGGGCGAGCGCTGTCCGATCTGGATTCAGCCATTGTCCTGTTGCCGGAGTTTCCGAATTCGTATCTCTATCGCGCCCTCATCTGGGTTGCCGAACGCCAGTATGATCAGGCCATCGAAGATCTTCATTACGCGCAAAAGCTCGTCCCGCATGACCCCACCATTCTCATGAATTTGGCGGGCGCATTTGCGCGCCTTGGGCAAGTCGATCGCGCCATAGAGACATACGGACAGGCAATCGCAGAGCGTCCCGACGCAGCGAAGCTCTATTATAGTCGGGCGGTCGCTTACATCCAGAAGAACGATCGTGCAAAAGCACTCAGCGACCTCAATCAAGCGATTATGCTGCAGCCGAAATTTGCTGACGCCTATCAGAATCGCGGCGTGTTGATGAGCATCGATGGGAAGGCCGAACAGGCTCTCGCCGATTTCGATACGGCTATTGCTCTCTCGCCAAATGATGTCAAGTTCAGGGAGAACCGCGCCAATGCGCTTTCAACACTCGGCCGTTACGGCGAAGCACTCGATGAGTTTGATCGCGCATTAAAGAGCGATCCCGGTCACCCCGCGCTCTATCTGGGACGGGGAAAAGCTCATCTTTTTCTTGCAGATTTCAAAGCCAGCATTGAAGATTTCAAAGTCGCGGTGCGCTTGCGGCCGCTCAATCCCTACTCCGTCATCTGGCTTCACATCGCCCGCTTGCATGCGCACGATCGGGACGATGACGAATTTGCAGAAAATGCCGCCAAGCTTAAACGGGACCTTTGGCCCAGCAAAGTGGTCGATCTCTACCTCGGCACATCTGACGCGGAACAAGTCGTCTCCGCCGCCCTGGCGACAAACGACGATACGGGCAAGCACGGGTGCGAAGCCGATTTCTTCGTCGGCGATTATGAAGGTCATCGGGGCGATTCAACACGGTCGAAAGAGCTGCTGCAACGGGTGGTGACCAAGTGCCGGGCATTCGATGCCGTCTTCAGCGCGGCGCAGTCGGAACTTCAACTTGCCGGCCGTTAATGGCTCGATGGAAATGAGGCGGCTGCGTTCAGACCCGTTCGTGCCCTTCAAGTGTGGGCGCGTCTGCTTTGCTGAAGACGTCTATCTATTGCAGTGTCCAGCGCTTCTTGACATTGTGTGAGCCTGATTCGGCCAAGTGGGGTCGGGGACATGGGCGAAACCACGCTTATTCACCTCTCACGTCTGATCGCGCTTGAACGCAAGCTTGACGTCGTCGCCCACAATGTTGCCAATTCGAACAGCACAGGATTTCGGGCGCGCGAGCTGGCGTTTCGGGAATATCTGAAGCCCGAAAAAGGAGTCGATGAGACAGGCAAAAGGGAGCGTCCGCTATCCCTGGTCGATCCGCGCTTCCAGTTCGGAAGTTCCAGTCAGGGCGCGCTCCAGCCAACCGGCAACCCACTTGATGTGGCCATTCAAGGCGAGGGGTATTTGGTTGTTCGAACCGCGCAAGGTGATCGCTATACACGAGCCGGCGCCCTGACGATCGACAGTTCAGGACAGATCGTCACCCTTGCGGGCCAACCGATTTTGGGCAAGAGCGGCCCAATCCAAATTCCCTCGAAAGACGGCGAGGTCAGCATTGCCAGCGATGGTACCGTTAGCACCAAGCGAGCCATTTTGGGTCAGCTTCGCCTGGTTAGATTTGCAGACCGGGAGCGCCTGCAACCGGCCGGCGAAAGTCTGCTGCGAACCGACCAACCGCCGATCGAGCTTGGCTTCGGCCAAGTGACCCTCGTCAGCGGCGCCCTCGAACAATCCAACGTCGCCACCACGCGGGAAATGAGCCGCCTGGCTGAAATTACACGCTCCTACGAGATGGTCGGAAAACTTCTGAAAAGCTCCCAAGACCCGGACGATCTCAATAAGCTCAGCAACGTGCCGGAGTGAGTGTCTCCACTCCGGCCCGTCTGTGAGCTTCGCCCGACCCCGTTCACGCTGAAGTCTCCATACTCATTGCTCACTCGCCTACTCCGAGTGACCGCGCACCAATTCAGTCGTGGTGACCGCCGCCGTGTCCGCCAAACCCGCCTCCAAACCCGTGACCTCCAAACCCGTGACCTCCGAATCCGTGGCCTCCGAATCCGTGGTCAGCAAATCCATGACCGCCAAAACCATGGCCGCCATCGTAATGATGTCCGCCGAAGCCGAAGCCGAAGCCGGGCGCATAAGCGTAACTGCCCGGATAGTAACCGCCACTATAATAAGGAGTTCGAACATAGCGGCGTGACCGATAGCATCTGCCATAGTCATCGCAGACAAGGTGGACCGGCTGCGCATATTGGCTCGCCGCAGTTTGTCCAAACGCCAAGGCGGCTGGCGAATTCGGTGCCAACGGGGCCGCGGATGCCGAGGTTGCAATCGTCATTGCGAAGAGGCTGGCGATTGCCAAGCGCTGCGATGATTTGTGGAACACGGACATGATCGGATCTCCTACATAACGTATGGCATTGTAAGCAATCGAGGGCTGCGCCGGTTCCTGGCTTGAGCGAAACAAAAGTTAACGTCGGCGCAGCGGACAACCTTTTTTCCGCATTGCAAAAAGACGGAACTTGCAGAGGAATGAATTTTAGGAGAAAAGTTCCAGCTTAGGAGCACGTGACAGCTGGTTTTACGCGATGGACGAAAAGCGCGACGAATTTCGATCCCGCGTGTTGAAGGCCGCAACCATTAGATTTGGCAATGGTGGTGCCATCAGCTGTGTTGTCCGCAACATGTCCTCGCGAGGGGCCGCACTCGACGTTGAGAGCTCGCTCGACATACCCGACAAGTTCGAGCTGGTCATCGATCGGGATGGAGGCCGTTATCAGTGCCATCTGGTCTGGCGGAAAGCAACGCGCATCGGCGCTCGCTTCCAGCCTGGAGCGAAGTGATGGAGGTTGCCAAGGCCGTCGATCTTCCTTAATCCTAGGGATCGCCGAAGCCGTCAAGATCGCGTAGCCGATTATGGATGGCAGTTGCGGCGATGGCGGCTTGGCCGCAGGCGACGCTGATCTGATCGAGGCCCTGCACCACGTCTCCGGCAGCGTAAAGACCCTCCACATTCGTCATCTGATGCGAATCGACGGGAATGCATCCCTGACTTGAGAGAGAACCTCCCAAAGACAAAAACAGGTCCGTGTTGCTGCTGGAGCCCAACGCCGGATAGAGGGTGTCGAACCGGAGGCGCGCGCCGGACGCGGTTTGGATGAGTATTTTGGCTTGATCGACGGTCAGGCAAGCGACGGGCTGTTTGATGAGCGAAATGCCTGCGGCTGCAAGCTGTGTCGAACTGCGGTCATCTATTGCTGAAGGATCACAAAAGAGCGTTACATCCTGGCTGTACGTGCGCAGAAACAACGCCTCGCGTACGCCGTGGGGCCCCCTGCCCAATACGACAATTTTTTGGTCTTTGGCTTCAAAGCCGTCGCAAATGGGACAATAGCGGATAAGTCCGGCTGCAACGGCATCGCGGTGGATCTGCGCACCCATGTCAGGCTGGTGATTGACAACGCCCGTTGCCAAAAGAAGCGTCCGCGCCGCTGCAGCTTCTTTGGCGAGTTCGACCAGAAATCCCTGGTCGATCCGCGCAAGAGCGATCGCCTTGTCGGCTAGGATTTCGCTGCCCAAAGACGTGAGATGCTCTCTCATGCGCCCCAAAATCTCTGTGCCGCTGATGCCGGCAGGGAAAAGCGGCTGATTATGTGAAACCGGAATCCATGCGGCTCGGCTTTCGCCCGCGTCAATCACGCAGACCCTGCGTCGAAATCGCGCCAGATAAAGTGCAGCAGTCAGCCCGGCCGGACCGCCACCGACGACGATGCAATCAAGCAACGGGCCGGTCATATTGCACGAGGTGCGCTGGAGGATGACACGGGCCGGATCTCAGTTGTTCGACGCAACCTCAACCATATCAGGTCGAACATACCGCTGCCGAGCATCGCAAACATAGGGAACATCGTCGTTGCTATATGAAGATCTGGCTTGCCAGCACGATGATCGTCAGCGTGCGCCCGATATTGTTTTTTCGCAGTAAAGCCACGCAGTATCCGTTTAGAAAGGAGGATGATTCTGAGATCAATCATGGTGGGCGCGGCCGCGACTTCGAGCGGTCTTGTGCCCCACCCACCACGATCCGGGGTTGTGCGATCCCCGCTCCAGCAGGAGGCGTTCTGCCGAAGTTTGCCGGGCTACGAAAGCCCAGCCAGATTAATTCTTTATCATGTTTGCTCGATTTTTGAACACCTCGTTCGGCGGGCTGAGCATTTCGTCTCCTGCCCCGCGGCAAGTATGTGGGTGCTATTCTTTGGAAACCTTCCAGAGCTCCCGCTCCGTAGATAACTGATTAGTCAAACGACGATCCAAGGCCCTCGATCATGCGCTTTACGGATATTGGCGCCCATTGGGACAACTCAGACGGCCTGAGGTGAGCGACCGCCGTGCGAGCGGACCGTTTAACCGACAAGCCACACCAAGCCAAAAACTTTAATTTTCGGTTTCGTCCAGCTTGGCATGAACTATATTTTGGTGCAGATATTCCGGGAAGGTAGTCTAACAGAACCGTTTGGTGGACGAAGCGGCGACGATGCTGACGCTTGTGACCAGATCTTTGCGAGCAAGGGCAGCTTGGCTGCTCGCGGCTTTTTATCTGATTTGCGTCATGTCCCCAGCTCTCACGTTAACTCTTGGGAGCGGAAAAAGCGTCGCTTGTCTTGTCCAGGACAATCATAGCTCTAGTGCCTCCCACATTCATCCGGTTCCATCCGCCGGTGTTCATCACGTTGATGCCGATCCTGCTCAGCAGGAAAGCGACGGAAAAATGTCTGCTGTAGCGGATGCGGCGGACGAACTATCTGCGGGGGACCACGGTTCCGACGATACGCACAGGCATCGCAGCAACCAATGCTGTGGCTTGTCCTGCGTGAGCGCCTTGCCTGCAGCCATGCCCGACGTCGGCCGCCCCGCTGTCCTCACAACGACGCATCAAGCTTTAGTTGTGCAAGTTCTGGGGAACAAACCCTCCAAGCCGCTTTATCGACCGCCAATCGCCTGAACTGAGGTTCGAAACTCGCGTAGCGAGCCCGAGGGGCGCGCCTCGCAGTCGTGCATCAATGGTTTGGGAGAATTAGATGGCCGCCGAATTGGAGGCGCCGTTCGCCGGCATGGCGAACGCGGCTCGCTTACGTAAATTCGTGCTCAGGTCTGCGCAAATGCTGCTGATCGGAGGCGGCCTCTCGGGGTGCGCCATTCCTTTGCGCGTAGGACTGGTTTCGCAGGAGGGGCGGCTGACATCGCCCAGTCAAATCATGCTGGCTCAAAGCACAACCGCCCAAAGTGACAGCCTGGCACGGGCTGCATGTTCGGTTCCAAGCGAGGCAACGAGGAAAAAAGATGCGTAATGGGGGAACAGTGCGCGCGGCCTGGACGATCAGACGCGCGAGCAGGATAACGTGGCAACGATTGGCAGCCGCAAGCCTGGCTCTGAGCGTTATGGCTTTGGCGGGATGTACTCCGGGATCCTATCTGCTCGTCGGAGCAGATCCGGCCGATCCGGCGGTGCCCGTCGCGCCGGTAGGCTACCGCTCAACCGTTGCGCCTTACACGCATCTTCGCCCTGCCGCACCGAAGGGCTGGCAGGAGCAGAACCAACAAGTCGCGCCAGCGCCGAAGCGGGCTCAATAGGAGAAGCGCGATGTTTAAACGATCAAATGCGATACTTATCCGTCGTGCGATGCCGATGCTGGCGGCGTTCGCAGCCGCGCTGCTTTCCGGATGCGCGGCCTTTTCCCCGGATGCCGGCATGTCTGTCGTTGCAGACGTGGCGCAGGGCACCATCAAGAAAGACGTCGTTGCGATCCGCACGCCGCAAGACGCAGAATGGGCACACGACAACGTGCGCCGGCTGTTGCGACGCGGCCTGACCGTGGACACCGCCGTTCAGATCGCCTTATTGAACAATCGCGGATTGCAGGCAGCCTACAATGAACTTGCGATCGCAGAGGCGGATCTTGTTCAGGACAGTCTACCTCCTAATCCAACCTTCTCGATTACGCGGATAGCGGGCGATGGAGCGCTCGAAATCGAGCGCCAGATCGTCGGCGATATACTGGCGCTCGCGACACTACCGTTCCGTTCCGAAATCGCTCGCCAACGTTTTCAGGCCGCGCAACTGCGGGCCGCCGAAGAAACGCTCAGGCTCGCGGCGGAGGTCAGACGAGCCTATTATCGGGCGCTCGCCGCCAATGAACTCGTCGGTTTGTTCACCGAGGCGAAATCTACGGCTGAAGCAACCGCACAGCTCGCGCTCAAACTCGGCCAGACCGGCGCGATGAACAAGCTCGACCAGGCCCGGGAACAGGCGTTCTATGCCGAAACTGCGGCAGAGTTGGCAACTCTTCGCCAGGAGGCAACATCCTCGCGCGAACGCCTGGTGCGCCTCCTGGGATTGTGGGACGGCGATCTGGGCTTCCACCTGCCGGGTAAGCTACCTATCTTACCAGCGCGACCCTTGTCTCTGCCCTTTATCGAAGTTGATGCGGTCACCCATCGTCTCGATCTCCAAATTGCGCGGATCGAGCTGGCTGCTTTGGCAAAGTCCCTTGCGCTGACGAATGCGACACGGTTCATCACGGTTCTTGATGCTGCAGGCATCGACCGCAAGACGCGTGATCCCGACGGAACTCCGTTCCGGGAACGTGGCTTTGACGTGCAGTTCCAGATTCCGATCTTCGACGGCGGCGAGGTTCGTGTTCGACGCGCGCTCGAAACCTACAATGAAGCGTTTAATTTGGTGACGGAAAAAGCTGTCAACGTCCGCTCCGAGGCGCGAGAGGCCTATCGAGTCTATCGATCGAGTTACGATATCGCGGGCCATTATCAACGCGAAGTCTTGCCGCTCCGGAAAATCATCTCAGACGAGATGCAGCTCCGCTTTTCGAGCATGCAGGTCGATATTTTCACGGTTCTGCAAGAGGCCCGCCAGCGGCTGGTGGCGATGCGGGCCGCGATTGAAGCCAAACGAGAGTTTTGGCTGGCAAAGGCCGAACTACAATCGGCCGTCAATGGTGGGGGCAGCGCAGAGACGCGTCGGCAGACACGTCCTTCTATCACGCAAGCGAACGCAGCTACCAACTGAGTGGAGACACAGTCATGCTATCCCGAAGAGGTCTTTTGACGGCCACCGCCGCGATCAGCGCAAGCGCTGTCAGCGGGCGGGTTCAGGCCGCGAGCATTCCCGAAGCGCCGACCATGGACAAAGCCGTGATGCAGCCGCCGCTGCGTCCCTCGAGTGGACCCGATTACAATCCGGTGGTCACTCTCAACGGCTGGACGCTGCCTTGGCGCATGAACGGCGATTGGAAGGAATTTCATCTCGTCGCCGAGCCGGTCGTTCGGGAATTTGCCGAAGGAATGAAGGTTCATTTGTGGGGCTATAACGGCCAATCCCCCGGTCCCACCATCGAGGCGGTCGAGGGCGACAAGCTGCGCATTTTCGTCACCAACAAACTCCCGGAACAGACGACCATTCATTGGCACGGCGTGCTTTTGCCCAACGGCATGGACGGCGTCGGCGGGCTCAATCAGCCCCACATTCCGCCGGGCAAAACCTTCGTCTACGAATTCCAGATGAAGCACAGCGGGACGTTTATGTATCATCCGCACTCGGACGAAATGGTCCAGATGGCGATGGGCATGATGGGGATGATCGTCGTGCATCCACGCGATCCCAGTTTCCGCCCAGTCGATCGCGACTTCGTGTTCATCATGAGCACCTATCTCGTCGATCCCGGCACGTACCTGCCGAAGATCACGGAGATGACCGACTTCAATATGTGGACCTGGAACAGCCGTGTGTTTCCGGGCATCGATCCGCTGGCCGTCCGGCTGAACGACAAAGTGCGGGTTCGCATCGGCAACCTCACCATGACGAACCATCCCATCCACCTTCACGGACATAGCTTTGCCGTAAGCTGCACCGACGGAGGCTGGGTGCCGGAAAGCGCGCAGTGGCCGGAAACGACGATCGACGTACCGGTCGGTGCCATCCGCGCTTTTGATGTTGTCGCCGACAATCCCGGTGACTGGGCATTTCACTGCCACAAGTCGCACCACACCATGAATGCGATGGGGCACGATGTGCGCAATTTGATCGGTGTGTCGAAAAAGGATCTCGCAAGAGCCGTCGGAAAGCTCGCGCCAGATGCGATGGTGATGGGATCGACCGGCATGGCAATGGGCGAAATGGAGATGCCGATGCCCGATAACACCTTGATGATGATGACCGGCTCCGGTCAATTCGGTCCGATCGAGATGGGCGGCATGTTCACGGTCATGAAGATACGTGAAGACTTGGCGCGTGACGATTACAAGGATCCGGGCCCCTACAAATATCCCGCCGGTACCGTCTCCTATGAGGTCGACGCGCCGTCGCAGCCCCCTGTTCGGAAGGACAAGCCAGCGGGGGCTCCGAAAGAGGGCGACATGAAGGCTATGAAAGGCATGAAGGCAATGAAAGGCATGTAGCTTTTTGGGAAACAAGGCCGCTTCAACCAACAACACGGGGAACAAGATCATGAAACACGCAACGCTCACTTTGATCGCTTTCGCCGCGGTGACGTCCATCTCCGCAACCGCTTGGGCAGGCGAAGGTCCTAAGGGCCACAGCCACGACGAATCGTTTTCGGCCGGCGAACCCGGCGATCCTCAGAAGCCGGCCCGCGTCGTGCAGGTCACGATGGGCGAGATGGACGGCAAGATGATGTTCATGCCGACGAAGATCGATGTGAAAAAGGGCGAACAGATCAAGTTCGTCCTGCGCAACAATGGTGAACTCGAGCATGAATTCGTGCTTGCCACGACCGCCGAGAACCTCAAGCACGCCGAAGCCATGAAGAAGAACCCCGACATGGAGCACGATGATCCGAACGCAAAGCGGCTCGCGCCAAAAAAGGCCAACGAGATGGTCTGGAAGTTTACCAAAGCCGGCGAGTTCGAGTATTCGTGTCTGATTCCCGGCCATAGGGACTCTGGCATGGTCGGCACCGTGACCGTGAAGTAATCCCACGTGATTTCAATCCCATAAGAATTGGAGTTCACATGAGAAGCCTGAAGATTGCCGTTCTCCTGACCTTGATCGTCCCTTTCGGGTCGGCATTCGCTGACAACCCCGTGGTCAAGGGCGAGGTCAAGAATATCGATGCTGCCGCCGGCAAAATCACTCTCAAGCACGGGGCCATCAAAAACCTTGAAATGGACGCAATGACCATGGTGCTGCGCGTGAGCGATCCCGGCATGCTGAAGAACTTGAAGGTTGGCGACAAGGTCAGGTTCGAAGCCGAGCGGGCCCCGGAGGGAGTGACTATCACGAAGATGCAGAAGGCTAAATGACCAGAACTTGCCGTCCGCTAACGCGGCGCTAAACGAAGCGGGGCGGCATCAAACGGCAAATGCCGACCAAAACAAACGAAGGGAAATTGAAGATGAAACGGAACAAGCTCGCAATGACCGCGCTTGCGCTGACGCTCGCATGGTCGTCCACCGTCGCATTCGCGCAGACCGCGATGGTCAAGGGCGAAGTCAAGAAGATTGATGAAGCCGCTGGAAAAATCACGCTCAAGCATGGTCCCATCAAGAACCTCGATATGGACGATGACGGCATGACGATGGTGTTCCGTGTCCAGGATTCGTCGATGCTCAAGCAGGTGAAGGTCGGCGATAAGGTCCAGTTCGAAGCCGAACGGGCCTCAGGAGGCATCACCATCACCAAGCTGCAAAAGGCCAAATGAGGAGTTGGCGGTGCCGCGCCGTAACGGATGCGGCACCGACCTTGGTCACATGCATGCGTCTCCATTCCTTTGACAGGAGCAGCGATGCCACCTTCGACGGCCAGTTCAGGAACGCTTGCTCGAGAACAGCCCGAACCGCTTCTATTTGATCGCGCCAGGGGCCAACTCACGGGCGCGAGCTCGCTTGTTCGTGCCGCTATCGCCGCGTTGCGGGCGGGATCCGCAGCCACGAAGCCTGTCGGGCACCGAGGTTATGGCATCGGGTGCCGAGTGGTTGGGTCAATCATGGCGCCGCGCGAACTCCTTGTGCGATTGAATGAGGATGCGCTGTTTGCCATGCCATTCTGCGATGCGTATTGGAGCAGGCTACTTAATTGCAGCTATCACTACGAACAAGAGATCGAAGCGCTTTTACGTGTCGCACGCCATGATCGCTATATCTTTGTAGATTGCGGTGCCAATTTTGGCTATTGGTCGATCCTTGCGTCGAGCCGCGCTTTTGGTGTGCAACAGGCGATTGCAATCGAAGCATCCGGCCCGAACGTCGAGCAGCTCAAGCGCAATGCAGACCTGAACGGAAATCGCTTTCACTGCCTGCATGCCGCCCTCGCAGGCCGAAGCGGCGACTATGTCCGTGTTCACGGCGCCAAGCATGAAAAGCTCGCAACCGTTCCGCTCGCCCGATCAGAGCCGGGGTGCGTCGAGACAGTTTCGCTCGACGGATTAGTCGAGGCAGGACTGATCGATGCGTCTGTTCCGGTTGTCGTCAAGCTGGATGTCGAAGGCGTCGAGATCGAGGCGTTGCGCGGCGGGGGCGGTTTGCTCGCGGGTGATTGCCTCGTGATTTGCGAAGAGCATGGTTCTGATAAGACGCATGCCGTGTCGCGCTATCTGGCGGAACAGACTTCGCTCAAGCGTTTTATCTTCGACCAGGACAATGGCGTCTTCATGCAGCTTGATCAACTCAAGGGTCTTGCACGAATGAAGAAGCATAGCTGGGTCGGATACAACGTCTTCGCGACCTCGAGCGAACACTGGAGCAAGAGGCTTCTTTCCGCAAGCTGGCCACCCAAATGACCGAGCCGGACCAAGGCCGCTTGCACCCGCCCTATGCCAACCATGCCGGGCCACGCCACCCTTTTTGCGTGCGGAAGGCGCGCATCTCCGACGCTGCAGCGATCGCACTGCTAGCTCATGCAGCTGGCGGCGACGTTCTTCAATTTATTCTGGGAGGGCTCAGTCAAAGTGCGGCTGCACTGGATGTTTATCAGGAGATGGTCTGCGAACCCGGCGGCATCTACTCATTCGAACGATGTGTGGTCGCCGTCGCCGGCAATGCCGTTGTGGGAATGGCCAATGCATTTCCGGCGGGCCTCATTCGCAACGAATATCCCGTCCGCAGTCCGACCTCTCGTGATGTTCTGCTCAAGCCTCGATTCGAGCTGAACGATTGGAAAAGCTATCTCCTCAACAACATCTGCGTCGGCCCCGACCATCGTCGTGAGGGCGTCGGAACCGCTCTGTTGAAGGCGGTCGTCCGCGATGCAAGACGCCAGGGGCACGCCTCTCTAACGCTTCATGTATGGGCGGACAATCACGGTGCCGTCGCCTTCTATCGAAGGTTTGGCTTTCGTCAACGCGGCCGCGCCCCGATTCCATGGCACATCGATTTGCCACACGAGGGCGGAAGTTTGCTCATGAAGCTGCCGCTACGTACTGTCCCCGATGTGCCCGCTTTCCAAGACGAGGATCACCCATGATCGCTCTTCCCTATGACTATTTCCTGATCGCCTGGTTCGGGCTCGCTTTTGCGTCCACCGCATACGTCGCCTTCGATCAATTCAACGGCAATCCCGAACCGACGGTGATGAAGTGGGGCTTCATCCTCGTCACGCTCTATATGGGCCCGTTCGGACTGTTGCTCTACGTGCTTGCCGACAAAGAGCCGCGTCCGGGCGAGCATGAGCATTTCACCTCGCCGCTGTGGAAACAGGGCATCGGCAGCACGATCCATTGTGTCGCTGGCGATGCGACCGGAATCATCCTGGCGGCGGCCGTCACAGCCTCTCTGGGATTGCCGATGTGGATCGACCTGATCGTCGAATACATCGCCGGCTTCTCTTTCGGACTGTTCATTTTCCAATCCCTGTTCATGAAAAAGATGATGGGCGGGACCTACTGGGAAAACGTCCGCAAGAGTTTTATGCCCGAATTTATCAGCATGAACGCCATGATGGCGGGCATGGCGCCGACGATGAGCCTGCTGATGATGGGCCGCGACATGCGCGCAATGGACCCGCTCGAATTGATCTTCTGGGCCGTGATGTCGCTCGGCGTCATGGTCGGATTTGCAACCGCCTATCCGTTTAACGTCTGGATGGTGAAGAAAAAGATCAAGCACGGGCTGATGACCGAGCGGGATGAGGGCGGGCAAGGCGGTCCTCGGGGTCACGAAGGGCATGGGGAGGCACGGGCTCCATCAGCCGCCGGGGGCCATGCGGGGCATGGAGCCGGACAGCAGATGACCAGCGACGCCACCACGCCTCAACTGGCGGCGCTCGCAGGCGTGACATCGTTCCTGCTGATTTCGGGGATGGTTCTGCCGGGCTTCTCGGTCAATCTTCGGCTGAGCTTGCGCGACGTCGATGCCTCCATCATGCCGCCTGGCATGATCAACACGTTCGACCTTCCGGGCGAAGCCATGAAAGACATGGCGGCCGTCAAGCCCAGGAAAGTGACATATGTCGCGCCGAAAGACGCTAAAGGAGATCAAATCCTTCAACCGCGCATGGAGAACGGCGTCAAGGTCTTCGATATCGAAGCGTCCGTCATCCGATGGAATATACTCCCGGACGTCGCAGTGGATGCCTACGCCTACAATCGGCAGGTCCCGGGACCACGACTGCAGTTGACGGAGGGCGATCACGTCCGGATCAACCTCCGCAACGCGCTACCGGAGAGCACGACGATCCATTGGCACGGTCTGATCATTCCCAACGAAATGGATGGACCCGCAAAAATCACTCAGGATCCGGTGCCGCCAGGGGGCTCCTATACCTACGACTTCGAGGTGGGCCAGAGCGGCACGTATTTCTACCATAGCCACGATCATCCAGACCGGCAGCAGGCGCTCGGGCTTTACGGTGCGCTGCTCATCTCGCCGAAGGATGCGTCGACGGAGATTAAGGCGGATCTGGACTACACCATCCAGCTTCAGGAATGGCTGAAGCGGGAGTGGTTGACCTATCCGGCCATGCTGATGGAAGGCGCACTGCCGAACTATTTCACGATCAACGGCAAGGCCTATCCGTCGACCGACACCGTCGCCATGAAGGTCGGGCAGACCATCAAGCTCCGCTTCATCGGGACCAACAACAACTTCGTGCACCCGATGCATGTTCACGGCGGTCCGTTCGAGGTCGTCGCGGTCGATGGCGTCAACTTAAAGGACAGCGCGCGCTATCAGGCCGACACCGTCAACGTCGGTCCGGGGCAACGCTACGACGTGGTTTGGACGGCGCGAAAGCCCGGGAAGTGGCTGGTGCACTGCCACATTCCACATCACACGGCCAATAACAATGTCGAACAGCATGGCGGCGGCGGGCTGATGCTGGTTCTCGACGTGCGGTAGGAACGATGAACAACGCTTCGACCAAGCTGATGGACGAGGATTTGTCGACCTGCATCGACGATTGCCTGCGCTGCTACCGGACCTGCCTCGACACGGTCGTGAAGCGCGGCCTGGCCGAAGAGGCGAGTAGAATCGAGGCGAAGCACATCCGGCTGGTCTTGACGTGTGCCGAGATGTGCCGCACCGCCGCACACCTCATGCTGTTGAGATCGCCTCACCACCGCCAACTTTGCGAGGGATGTGCGGCACTCTGCTCGGAGTGTGCGAGGGAATGCGAACGTGTCGGCGGAATGGAGGAATGTGCCGAGGCTTGTCGCTTCTGTGCCGATAGCTGCCAGGCGATGGCGATCTGACGATCGACTGCCGTATCCCCAAACATGTCGCCCACCGCGATGCGAGTAAACACATCGATGAACGTCTATCCTTTTCGCCGTCACAGTGCCAAATCTGCGTGCCCAACGCGGGGGTGAACTGCATGACGAATATATCGGTACGGGCGGAGCAGGTGCGTGCTGGCAAGACGCCGACTGGCGACGGCCGGGACGTGAGGCTTGATCTGTTTCGCGGGCTGGCGAACTGGGCGATCTTTCTCGACCACATTCCGAACAATGCGGTCGCTTGGCTGACGACCAGGAACTATGGCTTTAGCGACGCCGCCGATCTCTTTGTCTTCATCTCCGGCTACACGGCGGCCTTGGCCTACTCCAAAGCCATGGGCCGTGACGGCTTTTGGGCAGGTGCAGTCAAACTGATGCGGCGGGTCTGGCAGCTCTATGTGGCGCACATTCTCCTGTTTTTGGTCTACGTCGCCGCCATCGGCTGGGTCGCCCAAACCTACCGTCATTCTCACCTTTTGGACGAATTCAACGTCGCCGGTCTCATCGCCAACCCGATTGAATACCTCACCGCGGGATTGCTGCTGAAGTTCAAGCCATTGAACATGGACGTCCTGCCCCTTTACATCGTGTTGATGGCGTTTTTTCCGGTCGTGCTCCGCGCGATGTTGGCCAAGCCCAATGCCACGCTCTTTTGCTCGCTCAGCCTATATGTTTTTGCGCGCCTCTTAGGCTGGAATCTGCCCGCTTGGCCTGAGGGCGTCTGGTATTTCAATCCATTCGCCTGGCAGCTGCTATTCGTACTTGGTGCCTGGTGCGCTCTCGGCGGCGCGAAGCAATTAGGCTGGTTGCTGACCTCTCCGGCCGTACTGAGGTTCTGTATCCTTTACCTCGTTTTCGCACTCGTTGTAGCACTGCCGCAAAATCTGGGTATGCAATCATCCGCCCTCGCCTGGTTGTCAGATGGTTTGGCCATCGACGACAAAACTAATCTTGCGCCCTCACGTCTTCTGCATTTCATTGCGCTGGCGGTTCTTACGATCAGCCTGGTCCCTCGCGACCGACCCTGGCTTCGCAGTCCGCTTCTTCGCCCCATGATGCTCTGCGGACGCCGATCGCTGGAGGTTTTCTGCGTCGGTATCTTCCTGTCGTTCGTCGGTCATTTCTTGCTCGAACTCCTCTCCAATTCTCTGCTGATGCAGCTTGCGGTGAGCATCGGCGGTATCGCCATTCTGACTGCCGTGGCCTGGCTGAGATCCTGGCCGGCCAAGGATTTGCCGAACTCTTCCGGTCCAGGCCCTTCCAGCGCTGGCGCAATCCAATGACCGAACACGCTGCGAGACGGCGCACAATCTCGGGCGCAATCGCAGGACTACTGAAGAGCGCAGTCTTTCGGCTCCGGGTCAGCGCAGCGCGCCTGATCTATGATCGCATACTTCTGTTCCTCCTCACCGATGTCGAGTGGTGCTGTCGTTTCTACCCCTTGCTCGATTCCGACTTTGGAAAGCAGGTGCTCATCGTCGGGCCGCACAGTTTTGCGTTTGCTCTGTCTTTTGCACCCCACCACCCGCGGGTCTGCTTTGTTGCAATCGAGCCGCAGGGAGGTCAAGCGTACACGCGCTCTGCGCAGCGCCAGCGCCTCCACAATGTGAACTTTATTGAAGTGCCCTCGGACGCGCCACTTCCGTTCACGCACGAGTCATTCGATACGATCATCTGCAATTTCGCCCTGCACCGGCTCATGCCGGTGAATAAAATTGCATTGCTGCGGGGTCTTGCGCCCTTGTTGCGCGCCGGCGGTCGTCTCCACCTCGTCGAGCTGGACCGGCCGACCTCGGCCCGAGAGGGCAAGATCCTCAGCTTCGCGGCCCTGCTTTGGGGAACTGAAGCTGTTGCGCCGCATTTTGATGACAGCTGGCGCAAATACCTGCCTGCCGCCGGCTTGCGCGCACTTGGGCATGAACGGTCGTTTTCGATCGTCGCGGGTAGAGTTTCGGTCATAGTGGCCGGCCACAAGCGCAGCGGCGCTAAACCGATGCGAAGAACTCAAAAATAAGGATTGATGGAGTGAGGAAAGTCTTAACTGCGGCGGCTCTGCTTGTCATCGGCGTTGCAATAGGAGCCGTTTTGTTTATCACATCAGGCACATACGACATCGGCGCCGATACGCCCCACTGGGCGCTTACGCGACAGATCATGGAGGTCACGCGCGAGCGCTCAATCGCGGCTCGCGCGACGTCTCTCACCATACCGAATCTATCCGACGAGCAACGGATACTCAAGGGAGCCGGGCAGTATGCCGCAATGTGCGTAAACTGCCATTCGGCGCCCGGCAAACCCGATACCGAATTGGGCGAGGGGCTGTATCCTAAGCCACCGAATCTCTATCAAACGAGCTTGGATGCGAAGACGATATTTTGGGTGACAAAGCACGGAATCAAAATGACGGGAATGCCGGCGTGGGGGCGGACCCACGATGACGATACGATCTGGAACGTTGTGGCGTTCGTCATGAAATTAAAGGGAATGTCCGGCCCACAGTACGAAGACATCGTCGCGAAAGCTCCACCTGACGATGACATGCAAGACATGCCCAATATGCAATCGCAAGGTGGACCCGAAAAGCCCAACAAGGCATCGACCGGCGAAGCTAACAAGCCAACGAGCGAAGCCAACAAATCGTCCAGCGAAGCAAACAAGCCTATGGGTGAAGCGAACAAACCGGCGGGGCACCAGCACTGACCAAGCGTCCCAACTCTCGCAGCGGTGCAAGCAACGTGAGAAGCTTGCACCGCATTCGGACGAGGCTCTGATCGTGGCCTGTACGAGCCCGCTCACCTAGCCTTTCTTATCCTCCTTCTTCTCTTCCTTCTTCATTTTTGCTTGAAGCTCTTTCAAATCCTTTTCATTCTGCTGGAGGGTCTTGCGCGCTTCCTTGGCAGTGTCTGTATCCTTTGTGTTCTTGAGAAGCGCCTCCGACATATCAATCGCTCCCTGATGATGGGCGGCCATGCTCTTCATCCACGCCATCTCGGGGTCGGCGTCCATCATGCCCTCCATCATGGACTTGTTCATCTTGTCCATTGCCGACATTGCGTCCTTCTGGAAAGGGTTCATGTTCTTGTCCGACATGCCCTGCATGCTTTTATCCGACATGCCCTGCATGCTCTTGTCTGACATACCTTGCATGGATCCGCCCGACGCAGGCGCCTGCTGCGCCGCTGCCGGAAGGCCACCCAAGACCAACAACGTCGCGGCGAATGTGAACTGACCGAGCTTTTTCATCATAAGTTCCTTATTGGGGGTTTCGACACCGCGTGAACCATCCGATGGTGCTCGTGGTTCCAAAGCGAAGCCCAGGCGGTCCTCGGCAGCGCTCAGCCCGGGATTTCGTCCTCCTCATCGGAACTTCCGCCTCGCAGGGGCATCTCGAAGTTAGTCGCTACGAACGGCAAAATGCCGACAATTGGTTTGGCCTGCGGCGTTTGGAACGTTTGAAGAGACCTGTCGTTTGCAGGCTCGGAGCGGAGGATGCGGCGGTCGCTGCAGCTCCAGGGCACAGATTTGGAGCACCGGCATGAGCAGAAACCATAAACACGATCACCGCGGGAACGATGACGCGATAATTCAGACCTTCGATGACTATCAGCTCTATATCGGCGATGGCAGCTCAAACCATTTTTCCGGCCCGAGCAGCGACATGAACATCACATTCGGTCGGGGCGGCAACGATCAACTATCCGGCGCGTCCATGGATGACGATTTGATCGGAGGAGCCGGCAACGATGTCCTCACGGGTGGTGCGGGCGCCGATCATCTTGTCGGCGGTGCCGGCAACGACCGACTGGTTGGCGGGGACCAAGCCGACATGCTGATGGGCGGTCCCGGCAATGATGTTCTCAACGAAGGCGCCGGTCACGGCGATCTGGAAGGCGGGCCGGGCAATGACATGCTGACCGGCGGTCTGGGAGCCGACGCCTTCGTCATCTCCTCAGATAGCGGCAACGATATCATCAAGGATTTCCGCGCCGGGCCCGGAATGTTCGATCATATCGCAGTCATGAATCTCGAACCCGAGCAACTGCGCTTTGCGGATACCAAGGCCGGTGTCCTGATCAGTTGGGATACGGGCAAAGGAGATGGTTCGGTTCTGTTGGAAGGCGTCTACAAGAAAGATCTGGCCCAGGACGACTTCATGTTTACCGACGACCGCCACCTGCTCAATCCGGCGGATGCGCATTCTGATCGTTTCTCCGCTGAGCACTTAGGCACGACCGGCGGCAACGAGGCCGGCCCAGGTCCGACTGGCGCGCCCACCAATGCGTCATTCACCAGTTCTTTTGACGACAACAACATGAAATTCGGAACTGACGCTCAAAATGACACGCTTCTTGGCACCGCCAAGAACGATTTTTACTTTGGTCTGGGCGGCAACGATTATCTGTCTGGCGGTGCGGGCGACAATCACCTCGACGGCGGGGCCGGTAATGACACCCTCGTCGGAGGATCTGGACAGGACGACCTGCGCGGCGGTGATGGGAACGACAAGCTCTACGGCGGCGCCATGGGCGACAACTTGATGGGCGGAGCCGGTAACGATTATCTCAGCGGAGGTGCGGGGCACGACATGCTGGATGGTGGCGCGGGCAACGACGTCTATAGCGGCGGGGCCGGAGCCGACGCGTTCATTGTCGCGCATGGCAGCGGTAATGATGTTGTGGTGGGTGGCTTTGATCCAGGTCCCGGAGCATTCGATCACATCGCATTCACCGACATCATGCCAAACGAAGTCAATGTGGCGGATTCTGCCTCGAATCACGGAGATGCTCATACAGGCGTGCTCGTCGCATGGGGCGATGGATCAATTTTCCTGGAAGGCATCGCCAAAGGCCAGATGGCTCAGGATGATTTCATGTTCAACGCCGTCGAAGGCGGGGCGTTTGTTCCTGATCCCCAAATCAGCACGGAAGGAAGCCGCATGCTGTTTCAGAATGGGCACCCCGATTGGCCGATGGCGTGAGGCCTTCCTCCTCCCCTCACGTCGCTCGTGATGCGGGCCATCATGGCTCGTATCACGAGCGTTTTTGTAAGTCATAGACGGTCGCGGAGCACCTTGCCTTGGACATTTTGCGCGATGACAAGGACACATACCGCCCGCAGCTTGTCGCTGCGCTTGTTGGAATCGCCTGCCTGAGTGCGCTGGTCAGCGTGCTGTACCTGACCGGCTCGCTGTATATGCTTGAAGTCTACGACCGTGTTTTGCCGAGCCGAAGCATCCCGACCTTGGTCGGGTTGAGCGTGATCGTCGCCGGACTTTATGCCTTTCAAGGGTTTTTTGATCTGATGCGCTCTCGGCTGCTGGTCCGGCTGGCCGGGGCGGTGGACATGTCGCTTCGCCGAAAAACATACGAGGCGGTCGTGCAGGCGCCACTGGGACCGGCTTCCCGCAGTGAAGGGCTTCAGCCCTTGCGGGACCTCGATCAAATCAGGACGTTTTTGTCGAGCACCGGGCCGGCGGCTCTGTTCGATCTTCCCTGGGTTCCCATCTATGTCCTGTTATGCTTCGCCTTCCACTTCTGGATCGGAGTGGTCGCCTCGATTGGCGCTGTGCTGCTCCTCGCTCTGACGCTGACGACCGAATTGCTGTCCCGCCGGCCAACGCTTCGCTCGGCGAGCGCTGCCGCAGCCGCTATGGATCTCGCTGAAGCTGCGCAAAGAAATGCTGAGGTGCTCAGGGCCATGGGTATGGTTCCGCAAATGGCCGATGTTTGGGAGCAACGGCGCGATGATCATGGGTACAACTACGCCCGCGTCGCTGACGTGGCCGGAGGCTTAGGGGCGATCACGAAGGTCGTCCGCTTAGGTCTTCAGTCGAGCGTGCTGGCCACAGGAGCTTTGCTGGTCATTCAGGGCGAAGCAACAGGCGGTATCATGATCGCAAGTTCAATCCTGCTGGCTCGCGCACTCGCGCCTGTCGAGCTTGCAATCGCCAATTGGAAGGGCTTTGTGGCGGCCCGCCAAAGCTGGAGCCGTTTGCGTATCTTCCTGCTCCGGTCGCCGCAGAAGCGTCCGTCCATTAGGCTGCCCCCGCCACTTCGCGAAATCAGCGTCGACTTTGTCAGCTTGGCGGCTCCGGGAGGAGAACGTTTGTTGCTGCGCGATATCAACTTCTCCCTATCGGCAGGGCAGGTCTTGGCCGTGGTCGGCCCGTCCGGGGCCGGAAAGTCGTCACTTGCGCGCGCGCTCGTCGGAGTGTGGCAGGCGATGAGGGGCAGGATCAGACTTGATGGCGCCCCGCTGGATCAATGGTCGCCCGATCAGCTCGGCCGCCACATAGGTTACCTGCCCCAGGACGTTGAGCTGTTCGAAGGCACCGTCGCCCAGAATATCTCGCGCTTTTCAGCTAGTGCGAACTCGGAAGCGATCATTTCGGCTGCCACGGCTGCCGGGCTTCACAATCTCATATGCTCTCTGCCCGATGGGTATGATACCAATATCGGTCCGCGGGGTACGTCGCTCTCGGCCGGCCAACGCCAGCGCGTTGCGCTTGCGCGCGCTCTTTTCGGCGACCCGTTCCTGGTCGTGCTGGATGAACCAAATTCCAGTTTGGACGCCGACGGCGAGGCGGCGCTGCTGGAGGGCATCCGGCGCGGGCGCGAGAAGGGAATGGCGTTCGTTATCATGGCGCATCGCCAGAGCATCCTAGCCGCTGTGGATCGCATCCTTGTTCTGGGAGCAGGCCAAATGCGGGCGTTTGGCGCAAGGGACGAGGTGCTGAAGGCGTTGCGACAAGGAGTGGAGCCGGCCGATAGAGCAGAGCAACTGCCCCAAAACGCGCGAACGCTTGCACCGCAATCGGGTGCATCGTTACGAATCACGCGGGTGGGCACATGATGGCCAGCTCCGCGGACATGCGTCGTTCAGTTCGTCGTCATCTGCTGTTGAGCTCGTTCGGCGCTGCTCTGCTGATAGGCGGATTTGGTGGCTGGGCTTCTACCACAGAACTCGCTGGCGCCGTTGTCGCCTCAGGATCTTTGGTCGTTCGCTCCAGTGTCAAGAAAGTCCAGCACCCGACGGGCGGCGTCGTCGGAGAGTTACGGGTTCATGAGGGCGACGTCGTCGGCGCGGGAGACGTGCTGATCAGACTCGACGAAACTGTAACGCGTGCAAATCTGGCTGCTGTTGAAAATAGCCTGATGGAATTATATGCGCGACAAGCTCGATTGACTGCCGAGCGCGACGCTTTGGGCACAGTCGAACAACCGTCCTCTCTGCGTGGCTTCTCGGACGCCGCGCGAGCCGCCGAGGTGCTCGCAGGCGAGCGAAGACTGTTCGAGCTGCGCCAAACGGCACGGGCGGGGCAAAAAGCCCAGCTTCGCGAGAAGATCGGCCAAATCACAGAGCAGATCCAGGGCCTGACCGAGCAAATTGCGGGCAAAAAGCAGGAGACCGAGTTGATCAGCCGGGAGCTTGTCGGCGTGCGCGAGCTTTGGGCCAAAAATCTCATTCCGATCCAGCGCGTAACCGCATTAGAGCGGGATGCAGCACGCATTAAGGGAGAGCATGGCCAGCTTGTGGCGTCGACGGCGGAAGCCAAGGGAAAGATGTCTGAAATTGGATTGCAGATCATCCAGGTCGATCAGGATCTTCGAAGCGAGGTTGCAAAGGAGCTTCGCGAAACGGAGGGAAAAGTCGGCGAATTGGTTGAGAAGCGAGTCTCGGCTCAGGATCAGCTCAACCGAATAGATATCCGGGCGCCGCAGAGCGGCATGGTTCATCAGCTCTCGGTCCACACGGTCGGAGGAGTGATCAGCCCAGGCGAGCAGTTGATGCTGATCGTTCCTCAAGCCGATGTCCTCGTCGTCGAGGCCAAGATCGCGCCGAAAGAAATTGATGAAATCAGGCTGCAGCAGTCAGCCATCCTCCGTTTCACTGCCTTTAATCAGCGCACGACGCCCGAAGTTCACGGAACGGTGACGCTGGTGGGAGCCGACGAGATCACGGATGATAAGAGTGGCAAGTCGTATTTCAAGGTTCAAATCACACCTTCTTCAGACGAGTTGGTTCGTCTGAAACAGGAGAAGCTCGTACCCGGGATGCCCGTTGAAGCATTTGTCCAAACGACCTCCAGGACAGCGCTGTCCTATTTTGCGAAGCCCATCACCGATCAGGTCGCTCGCGCTTTCCGCGAGCAATAAACCAACGGTTCGATATGACTGGCTTGCAGGGGCAGATCGTCAGTCTGCTCAGATTCCGCCGCTGACCTTGATTTGCCGCCCGTCCGTTAAGAGCGGCGAAGTGGATGATGGCGGGGCCCTATGCCCATGCCAAGCAATTCAAGCGGCATCAGCGGCCGTTGCGCATCCTGCGCAGGCGGCTGGGCCGGATCATCCGCGATATCCGCCGCAAGATTGAAGGTCAGACTGTGCTCGAGAATGCCGTCGCCCTCCCGCTCGGCCGGGCCCCCCAGATCCGCTCGCAGCAGCAGCGCCAGCGCGGCTAGAAGCTTTATTCCTTCCACGCTCCGGAGGTCGAGTGCATCGGCAAGGGCCAAGGCAGCCGCGCTTACGAGTTCGGTGTCAAAGCCTCTCCCGGCGCCCTATTCGTGCTGCACGCCAGGGCGTTACCAGATAACGCGTACGACGGTCACACCTTGCGGACGTCATCGACCGCACCGAGACACTCACCGGCTGTGCGATCGAGCGGGCCTATGTCGACAAGGGATACCGCGGCCACGACGCGCAAAATCCTCGTCGCGTCTTCATCTCCGGCCAGAAGCGCGGCGTCTTCGGTGTCATCGAGCGCGAGCTGCGCCGCCGCTCGGCCATTGATCATCGGGCACTTGAAGACCGATGGTCACCTCGGCCGCTGCTACCTCAAAGGCCGCCTCGGCGATGCGGCCAACGTCATCCTCTCCCCCGTCGGCCACAACTTCCGTCGCATCCTCGCCTGGCTGAGGGCTCTTTGGTGCCTGATCCTTACCACGCTCATCGCGGCCGCCAGCGACCGCTCACAGCTCAAATCGGTTTTCTTAACGGACGACTTCATACGGAGCATGCCGCCCTTTTCATATGTGAGCATGATCCTGAGAAGTCGAAGGGGACGATCATGCTCAATAAATCATAGCGCGATGACGTTTCATCTCAATCGTACGTCGCTAGGCCGAGCGGTCTCCTGGACTTGGGCGCTCCCTTTCGGTTGATGCTAGATGACGAAGCGGTCCCAACCAGCGTAGTGTTCGCGGGTCTTCTTGCCACGCCGCAGACTAAGAATAGCTAATGCGACACCTAGGAAGACGCTACTCCAGGACGCCGTTCTCGTTGCCCCATCCAGAATCCATGGCGCTGCGATCAGCCAAGCTCCGAAAAGCACGATTAACAGTCGCAGAATACGCGCCACCTCCGCGGTCGCAATAATTGCGACGGTCAGCGTAAGGGCCCCCATCAAATGGTCGCTGTTAGCCATCGCGTTGGTCGTGCCGAAGATAAGTCGGCTGAACATCAGAAACACGGCGATGGCCATGCAGCCAGCGAGATTCCAAGGCACGCAGACGCCCCGCATTGTATCGGTCCAGAATGCGCCCCAGCTCGCCAGCCCATCCGATCGATCCTCTGCCCCGGCATCCACGGCATCGCCCCTAAAGAAAGTGCGAATGAGCGGCTTGCCCCGGCAACTGGACCAGTACAGAAATTGGCCCATCGCGATGACTTCGTCCAATGCGAATGGAATTATGATGAGCATCGCAAGCGCTGCAATAAGCGCTGGCGTGCTCCAGGTCCCGATGACGATGGGCTGGATAATGATGAAGTAGATGCTGATGACGCCCAAGGGAATGACGAGAATGCCGAAGAACGTCACCATCCAGGGCATCGTACGCCAGCGGTCGCGGCCCCCCATGACAGCCATTAAGATTTCAAGTGTATAGGCGACAGCCCCAAGGCCGGCATCCGGAATGGGCCATGCCTTTGAAACAGTAATTCGCGACACCTGCTCGGCGATGAAAGGTGAATGGCCGAGATCATCGTAAACGCCGGCGATCCGAAGCATGACCACGGGGATGTGACCATGCCGTTCGCGCAGCATCGTCTCGGTTCTGACCTTCGACTCCGGATAGGCCCATGACGGCTCGATCCCTGATTTTTTGCATCGGGCCGGTCTGTTGCCTTGTAGACAAGCATCGTGCTGGCAAACACGAACTGTTCGACCTGGAATGATTGTAGCGCATCGATCAGGCGGCGTGTTCCTTCAACCGTCACCCGTTCATATAGCGGGTTTGGGTCACCCGATATGTCGTAATAAGCTGCCAGGGGCACGACGGAAGCGATCCGCTTTCCGAAACGCCTCTGCAGCTCGTTAAGGCCTGTTTTCACGCTCTCCTCTGACGTCAAGTCGAAGTCGATGACATTCGCCGGAGGGGGAGGGTCAGGGGGGCCCGCACGGTCCAGACCGACTAGCGTATATTGTCGGCCCAAGCGTCCGATAATCCCGCGGCCGATGAATCCACTGGCGCCTGTGATGAGAACGACTGAGCCGCTTTCCTCAATTCCGCCCGATGCCATGTTGCCTCATCTCCAATAGCAAAAACCTCGTCTTGCGCCTGCTCAGCGCACAGGAATGCTGCCAGCCAACTCTTCCAATCTTGCGCTGTTCCTCTGACGCTTCGTGGCCAGTGTGTGGCTAAGCGATCACATCCAGCCAGAATCTCCTCGCGAAGCCGCCGCTCTCGGGATTCTTGCTGCATGTTATTGAGACCAAGGCTCCCTATCCGAGTACTCTCACCATCGCGCGCCTGCCGAACGAACAGTTCAGCCCGCATCCCTTAAGGAGATTGGACCTTGAACGAGCTCAGCCGTCGCCATCTACTCCGGCTCGCTTCACTGTCCGGCGCTGCCGGCTTAGCTTCGTCAGCCCTGCCGAGTTGGGCGCAAAGCGGCCCCTTCCATCCTCCAAGCCGGCTCTCAGAGGTTTCCGGAAGCAGCATCGATCTGACCCTCGACAGGGCGGCCTGGCCGATCGACGGCAAAGCAGGTTCCGTGATCACAATTAACGGAACTGTGCCAGGTCCGATTTTGCGCTTGAAAGAGGGGCAACGGGTCCGCATCGCTGTCACAAACCGCATGGACGAAGCCGCTTCCATCCATTGGCATGGCATGCTGGTTCCATTCCGCATGGATGGCGTGCCCGGCGTGACCTTTCCCGGCATCCCGGCCCGCAGCACCTTCGTCTACGAGTTTCCCGTCGTTCAAAACGGAACTTATTGGTACCATAGCCACTCCGGCTTTCAGGAGCAGGTCGGGCTCTACGGCCCGATCGTCATCGATCCAAAGGGCGTTGATCCCGTCCAATATGATCGAGAGTATGTGGTGATGCTGTCGGACTTCAGCTTCCTGTCTCCCGAGGTGATCATCCAAAGGTTGAAGCAGGAGGGCGGTGTATTCAACTATCAGCGGCAAACTGTCGCCAGTTTGCTTGCAGGCCGGGACCAGACGTTGGCCGAGAGGCTTCAGTGGGCCAAGATGCTGATGGACCCAACCGATATTTCCGATGTTACGGGTGCGATATACACGTTCTTGATCAACGGGCATGGACCGGAAGATAACTGGACGGGTCTGTTCAGGCGAGGTGAGCGCATCCGCTTAAGGTTCATCAACGCCGGCGCTCAGATGGTGTTCAACGTGCGGATACCCGGCCTGCATATGACAGTTGTCGCCGCCGATGGACAGATGGTGCGGCCGGTTCGCGTAGATGAATTCCAGATCGGCAACGCCGAAACCTATGACGTCATCGTCCAGCCGATGGACGATAGAGCTTACACGATCGTCTCTGAGGCAGTCGACCGCTCCGGAATGGGGCGAGCCACGCTGGCCCCCAGGCCGGGGATGACAGCGGCAGTGCCGCCCCTTCGTGAGCGACCGCTGGCGACAATGAAGGACATGGGTATGGACATGTCTTCCATGGATATGGGGGACATGAATAAATCAACAGTATCGAACAGTAGCGGGATGTCCGGGATGTCGGGCATGTCCAAGGGCGCCCAAACGGGCGCTCAAGCCAAACAGGGAATGCAGCAATCAGGCGGCATGCAGGGCATGTCGGGGATGTCCGGTAAGTCGGGCATGGGGCGAATGTCATCATCCACTCCGCCTGGAATGGCTCCGCCAAAGCCGCGCGGTTCAGACCTGATGAGCGGCCCCGAAATGGATATGCGCGATCCCAAGAATGCACCAGGCGTCAAGATGGGGCCTGGCGTCCAGACGATTGCGCCCATGCCGCAAGATCGAACGGGGGATCCCGGCATGGGGCTTGAAAGCGTAGGGCATCGGGTCCTGACGTATCGGGATTTGATTGCCCTTGAGCGCAATCCCGACCCTCGCACCCCGACCCGGGCGCTCGACATCCACCTCACCGGCAACATGCAAAAGTTCATGTGGGGCTTTGATGGGGAAAAGTTCAGCGAAACCACCAAACCCTACACGTTCCGAAAACGCGAGCGTGTTCGTGTGACGTTGATCAACGATTCGATGATGCTCCATCCCATCCACCTGCACGGTCATTTCTTCGAAGTGGTGAATGGCGCTCCCGAAAACCACAGGCCACGCAAGCATACGGTCAACGTGTTGCCAGGTGGAAAAGTAAGCTTCGACATCACTGCCGAACCGGGTGACTGGGCCTTTCACTGCCACATGCTCTACCACATGCATGCGGGCATGTTTCAGGTGTTCAGTGTGCGGCCACTCACAGGCGATAACGCATGAACAGGTCCGTGCTGATTTTGGCGGCGGCCGGGCTGGGAACGTGCAGCGTTCCAGCCGGAGCCCAAATGAGTGGCAATATGCCGGGTATGAGCATGCCCGCTAACAAGCCGGCTGCCGCTGTTGCGCCGAAAAAAAAGGGCGCCGCAAAAGGAGCGGCATCTGCAAAGACGTCGCCGGACTCGCAAGGCGCTCAGGATGGATCAATGTCAGGCATGCAAATGCCGGGGATGAAGACCACGGGAAAAAATGCCGCGCCCACCGCGGCGTCCATTCCTCACTCGCCGCCTCCTCCGCCGCCGCCAGACCATGCTGCGGATTATTATTACGATCCCGCGCAGATGGCTGAGGCACGGCGCGAACTCCGTCAAGAGCAGGGCGGCGGAGTATACTCCAAGGTGTTTTTCAACATCGCTGAATTTCAACTGGGCCAGCCCGGCGGTTACCGCTGGGATGGCCAGGCCTGGCTGGGCGGCGATATCAACCGGTTCGTTGTCAAGAGCCAAGGCGACGGCAGCCGTCGCGAAGGTCTCGACAGCGCCGAAGTCCAGTTGCTCTATTCGCGAGCCGTGGCTCCCTACACAGACGTGCAGGCAGGTATTCGCTACGATTTCAAACCCGATCCCTCACGGGCCTATCTGACGTTAGGCGTGCAGCAACTCTTTCCGTATTGGTTCGAGTTCGAGGGAGCTCTCTTTGTTTCGAACAAAGGAGAGCTGCTCGCCCGGCTCGAAGGATCTTATGATTTGCTCTTGACGCAACAGTTGGTTCTGCAACCGCGCGCCGAATTGAATTTTGCGGCTCAGAACTCGCGGGACATTGGCGTCGGAGCAGGCCTTTCCAACGCCGAACTAGGCCTAAGGCTGCGATATGAATTCCGCCGGGAATTTGCCCCTTATATCGGCGTCTCCTACGATCAGAAGCTTGGAAATACAGCTGCGTACGCGAGGAGTTCAGGCAAAGACAGCGGCTCAACAAGGTTTGTTGTGGGGCTACGCTCCTGGTTTTAATCGCAGATTGCTGGGTCTTTTAGCCTGGTACTGAGGCTGGTCGCGCCATGTATGCCAAACAGGCATTGGCCATAGTGAAACCGTGCGTCGTTGCGGACGTCACGGCAAGCTGTGCCGTTGGCATCCACACCCCGCACCCGACCTGAAATATGCTTCAACGGTCGAGTTCGGGGTAAGCATTCGGTGAGAACCGCGGCCGGAGGGCCGGACCACTCAGGCGGCCTGATCGACGCGCTTGCTCGTGTCGCGCCAATTCCACGGAAGGAGTTCGTCGAGCCGGTGGGCGGGATGCTCTGCGATGCGGGCCAGAACGTCAGCCAACCAGGCTTGCGGATCGATGTCGTTCATCTTGGCGGTGACGATCAGGCTGTACATCAGCGCCGCGCGGTCGCCGCCCCGGTCGGAGCCACAGAACAGCCAGGACTTCCTGCCGAGCGCGATGCCGCGCAGCGCCCGTTCTGCTGCGTTGTTGCAAAGACAGATACGGCCGTCGTCGAGGAAGCGGGTGAACGCGCTCCAACGCTTGAGCATGTAATCCATCGCCTTGGCGACGTCGTTGCCGCGCGACAGCTTGGCGCGTTGCTCGCGCATCCAGCCTTCCAGATCGGCGATCAGCGGTGCGCTCAGTTCCTGCCGCACGGCCCGGCACCGTTCCTGCGTCTCGCCATTGATGCCGCGCTCGATCTCGAACAGAGCATCGATCCGGCGCACGGCTTCAAGCGCCAGGGGCGAGATCACCGCGAGCTTCTTGCCCTGTGCCTTGCGGCGCGCATTTTCGGCCAGGTCGGCCAGCACGAAGAACGGCCGTCGGGCATGGACCCAGCAGGCGGCCTCCAGGATCGGACCCGCATTGCGGCGGGCTTCGTAGAGCCTGCCATAGCCGCCATAGGCGTCGGCCTGGAAGATCCCGCTGTAGCTCGCCAAATGCGCCTGCGGATGCTCGCCAGCGCGATCGCGTGAGTAGTAGAACACAGCTCCCGGCGGGGCCTGTCCACCGAACGGCTTGTCATTCCGGACATAGACCCAGATCCGGCCAGTCGAGGTCTTGCCCTTGGCCAGAACCGGCACCGTGGTGTCGTCCCCGTGCATGCGCTCGGCGGCGAGTACATGGGCTTCGAGGCGACTGAACAGCGGCATCAGCGCGACCGTACAACCGCCGACCTAGTCGGCCAGGGTCGACAGGCTGATCGGAACGCCTTCCTTTGCATAGCGTTTGGCCTGCCGGTTCAGCGGCTGGTGCTGGCCGAACTTCTCGAACAGTACCATCGCCAACAGGTTGGGACCGGCCCAACCGCGAGCGATGGGGTAGAATGGCGCCGGCGCCTGCCTGATCTTCTCGCAGTCACGGCAGGTGAACTTCTCCCGGACGTGCTGGACCACCTTCCAGGATTTCGGGACCACCTCCAGCGTCTCGGTGATGTCTTCGCCGAGCTTGGACAGCCGCGTCCCGCCGCAGCAGGCGCATGAGGTCGGCCCGGATACGATCACCCGCTCGCGGGGGCAGATGATCCGGCAATGGTTTGCGGGATGGCCGCTGGCGGGTGAACGACGCCACGGTCGTGGTGTTGGTGATCCTGGCCGCAGCCATCTCGGCAGCCAATTCGTCCTCGGTCGCTGAAGCCTCGAGTTCCTCCAGCGTCAGTTCGAGTTGATTTAGCAGCCTTGCGGTACGTTCCGAGCGAGGGCCATGACGATCACGGTCTAGTGTCCCGAGTCACAAGTTCGCAATCATAGATTCGCAGTAGATTCGCGTCGCTGTGCCAAGGATGGAGGCAAACGGCGACGGAGTCTCCAATGGCTGTCCAGCAACTTGTCCCCCTGATATTGAGCGATGATGAGCGGGCCGAACTGACGTCGCTGACGATGCGGCGGAAGACGGCGCAGGCGCTGGCTCTGAGAGCCCGGATCGTTCTGACCTGTGCGGAAGGTGGTCAGAACACGGAAGTGGCGGCCAAGCTCGGGCTGGACCGGCAGACCGTAGGCAAGTGGCGGCGGCGTTTTATGGAGCAGCGTGTGGCCGGGCTGCACGACGAGCCGCGTTCCGGCGCGCCGCGCACGATTGACGACGCCCGCATCGAAGCCATGATCGTGAGGACGTTGGAGAGTTGCCCTGAGAACGCCACTCATTGGAGCTCCCGTGGCATGGCGAAGACCAGCGGCCTATCGGTGTCGACGGTACAACGCATCTGGCGGGCCTTCGGGCTCCAGCCGCACCGGATGGAGACGTTCAAGCTCTCGACCGATCCGAACTTCGTGGCCAAAGTGCGCGATGTCGTGGGCCTCTACGTCTCACCGCCGGAGCACGCCATCGTTCTGTGTGTGGATGAGAAATCCCAAATCCAGGCGCTGGACCGCAGCCAGCCGATGCTGCCGATGCGTCCCGGCCAGGCGGCCCGAAGGAGCCATGACTACAAAAGGCATGGCACCACATCGCTGTTCGCCGCCCTCGATATTGCGACCGGACGGGTCATTGGCAAGTGCTACGGGCGCCACCGCACCGCCGAGTTCCGCAAGTTCCTGGACGAGATCGAGGCTGCCGTACCGCGCGAACTCGACGTTCATCTCGTCATGGACAATTACGTCACGCACAAGACCCCAATGATCCGGAGATGGTTGGCCAAAAGGCCGCGTTGGCACGTGCACCTGACCCCGACCAGTTCGTCATGGCTCAACCAAGTCGAGCGCTTCTTCGCGCTCCTCACCGATAAGAAGATTAGACGCGGCGTCTATCGCAGCGTAGCCGCCCTCAGGGCGGACATCGCCTCGTTCATCGAACGACACAACGCCGATCCCAAACCGTTCAGATGGACCAAATCCGCCGATGACATCCTTGCTTCCATCGAGCGCTTCTGCCGTTACAATGTATCGCTCCGGCGAGGGCCGCCTTGCGCGCTGAGGACGGAGGATGAAGACATAGGCGTATGACTGACCATACGCCTATTTCGAAGGTCTCCCGATTGGAAGTAGTCTCGACTGGCGCCCGCCGTCGTTGGACATTGGACGAGAAGCAGCGGATCGTTGCTGAGAGTTATGATGGTTCCCGGTTGGTGTCGGCGACGGCGCGGCGCAACGGGTTGTCCACGAGCCAGTTGTTCACGTGGCGACGGTTGGCGCGCGAGGGTCGGCTGGGCGGGGATGCCGCGCCATTGCTTGTTCCTGTGGAGATCACTTCGACACCAACTCCGGCATCGGCCGTGGTCGCGCAGACAAGGCCATCGCCGGCTAAAGAGCGCGCGAAGGTAGGCATAATCGAGATCGAGCTTAGCGGCTGTCGGGTCCGCGTTGACCGTGACGTAGACACTGAAGCACTGCAGCGGGTCCTCGAGCTTCTGAGGCGGTGATGATTCCGATCCCAAGCAACGTCAGGGTCTGGATTGCCACCGGTCACACAGACATGCGCCGCGGCATGCAAAGCCTGGCGCTCGCGGTTCAGGAGAGTTTGAAGCGTGACCCACATGCGGGTGATCTCTACATCTTCCGCGGCCGCCGCGGTGATCTGCTCAAGATTCTTTGGCATGACGGGTTAGGCATGTCGCTGTATGCCAAACGCTTGGACCGCGGCAAGTTTATCTGGCCTTCGACGTCGGGAGATGCGGTATCGATCTCAGCGGCTCAGATGGCTTATATGCTGGAAGGGATCGACTGGAGGAATCCGCAACTAACATGGCGACCGCAGAGCGCCGGCTGAGCGAAATAAAATATGGGATCATGCGCATTTTGGGGCGCCACAAAGCACTGAATTTGTGATTCTCTGGTTGCATGGACACGCCTCGCGACGCTCTTCCCGAAGACATAGCCGCTCTGAAAGAGGCGTTGGCGAGCGAACGCGCGAAGACTTTGGATATTGCAGCGGAGCTTGCGGTCGCCCGTGCCAAGGCGTCGGAAGACGGTGCGCTGATTGCCCGCCAGAAGCTGCGGATCGCCAAGCTTGAGCGCCAGGTCCACGGGCAAAGATCGGAACGCTCGTCTCGTCTGATCGACCAGTTAGCGCTTACGTTTGAAGAGCTGGAATCCAGCGCCACCGAAGACGAGCTTGCGGCCGAGAGAGCTGTCGCCAGGACAACGACTGTGCGCGGATTTACGCGCACGCGTCCCGAACGCAAAACCTTCCCTGATCATCTGCCCCGCGAGCGCGTGGTGATCGATTCGCCAACGACGTGTGAATGCTGCGGCGGCAATCGCTTGCGCAAGCTTGGTGAGGATGTGACCCGGACCCTGGAATCAGTACCGCGCCAGTGGAAAGTGGTCGAGACGGTGCGGGAAAAGTTCACCTGCCGGGACTGCGAGAAAATCAGTCAGGCACCGGCGCCATTCCATGTGATTCCGCGAGGATGGGCGGGGCCGAGCCTGCTGGCCATGCTCCTCTATGAGAAGTTCGGCCAGCATCAGCCTCTGAACCGGCAGACTGAGCGTTACGCGCTGGAGGGCGTGCCCGTCAGTCTGTCGACCGCAGCCGACGCTGTTGGGGCTTGCTGCACGGTATTGGAGCCGCTATCGCGCCTATTGGAAGCCCACGTCATGGCAGCTGAACGCCTACACGGCGACGACACCACCGTGCCCGTGTTGGCCTTGGGCAAGTGCGATGTCGCTCGATGCTGGGTCTATGTGAAGGACGACCGCCCCTTCGGCGGCTCAGATCCGCCGGCAGCAATGTTTTATTACTCGCGCGATCGAAGGGGCGAGCATCCGCAGGCGCATCTGACCAACTATAGCGGCATCCTGCAGGCCGACGCCTTCGGTGGATACACCAAACTCTACGAGCCCCAGCGAAGTCCTGGGCCTATCAGGGAAGCGGCCTGTTGGGTCCATGCCCGGCGGCCGTTCTTCGCCATGGCGGATCTTGAGGAGAACGCGCGGCGCAAAGCGGCCGGAAAGCAGGAGATCGTCATCTCGCCCGTCGCCATGGAGATCGTGCGCCGCATCGACGCTCTGTTCGAGATAGAGCGCTCTATCAATGGCCAAAGCGCCGATCAACGAAGAGCTGTTCGCCAGGCGCGGAGCGCGCCGCTGGTCGCCGATCTGGAAGCTTATATGCGCGAGCAGTGCGCCAAGCTCTCCCGCGGTCACGATCTGGCCAAGGCCATGAACTACATGTTCAAGCGCTGGGCCTCCTTCACCCGCTTCCTCGACGATGGTCGCGTCTGCCTCTCGAACAATGCAGCCGAAAGAGCGCTGCGCGGCATCGCATTGGGCAGAAAGTCGTGGTTATTCTGTGGGTCCGACCGCGGAGGGCGCCGAGCCGCTGCTATGTATAGCCTCATCGTCTCTGCCAAGATGAACGACGTCGACCCTCAGGCCTGGCTCGCCGATGTACTCGCTCGCATCGCCACCCACTCCGCCCACAGGCTCGATGAGCTGCTGCCCTGGAACTGGAAGACAGCGCAACAGCAAGGCCTTGCGGCACAGGCGGCTTGATGGGGCACGTCAACAAGGTCAGCCACGTGTTCACTCTCAGCCATGTCGCTGAGATGCTCGGCGAAGACGAGGAATGGCTGTTCGAGGTCGCCGAAGAAATGGACACCGAGGACGGCCAGCTATGGGTTGTCGGCGTCGGTGAAGACGGGGTGATGGCCTTCACCGATGACGGGATCGAGAACCTCAAAGAGCTGATCGCAATCCACAAGGACGCTCCTTGGATTATTGAAGAACGCCGCCAGGTACTCGCGGCGATCATTAAGCCGAAGGCCGAAAAGCCCGACGAGGTTTAGCCGCTAACCGGACAAACCAGCCCGCCCGCGGCCTACGCCGCATGCTTACGTTACAATGCCCCGGCAAAACACGAAGCGATGTTGCGAACTTCTGGTTCAGGACACTAGCTTTTTGATCTGCAGCTTCAGGTGGGCGATCAACGCATGGTCGTCAGACTGTTGGGCGCGCACGATTGCGAGTTCTGCGCGCGTTGCCAGCAACGCCGCCTGCAGCGCCTCGACATCTTCCGGCAGCGTCTCGGGACCGTCACCCATACGCTCATGGAATCACAAAAGCCGCGATTTGGCGCGGGTTTTTTACAAACTCACAAGATTTTTGCGCAATCTATCCGGCGCTCTGGGGCCGCCAACTGTGTTGAGGGTTACGCCAGTCGATCGCCTCCAGCAAATAGCCCATCTGCGCCGCCGTCAGCGACACCGCCGTCCACCGTAGCCGGCCAGATGAAGCGGCCACGGTCCAGCCGCTTGGCGTAAAGCGACAGTCCAATTCCGTCGTGCCAAAGCGCCTTGATCAACGTGCCGGCACGACCACGGAACACAAAGACATCGCCGGCGAAAGGATCTCGCCCGAGGCTCTCCTGCACTAGCAGTGCCAGGCCCTGCATGCCTTTGCGCATGTCGGTGTGACCGGTCGCGATCCAGATCCGCGCGCCTGCTGCGATCGGGATCATCGGCGCTCCAGAATGCCGAGCACCCGCGACAACGCGGCCGCGTCAACGTCAACATCGACGATGATCCGGCGATCATGGCCCAGCTCGATCACCATCCGGCCGCTCGCCGGCGTGGTAGCTTGTATTGGTAGCGCATTCGGCGATGCTGCCGCGCTCACCACGACCGCTGGCACAAACGCCGGCTTGGGATGTTCGGCAGCCCCAGCACTACCCGCAGCGAACAACCGCCGCCACGTCAGCAGCAACGACCGCGATATCCCGTGCCGCCGCGCCGTCGACGAAATCGCCCGCGGCGCGTGCATGCTCTCCAGCACGGTCTTCAGTTTCTCGTCGTCCGTCCAATGACGGCGACGGCCGGTCTCGACGACCTCGAGCCGCTCAACCTGAGTACTGAACTTATGGCTGTCCATAAGTGCTGTTACAACGCAATCCGCTCAGCCCCGCAAGACGGCCCTCACCGGAGGCAGACAGTTCGGGGGGGGTAGATGCGGTTAACAATCGAAGCGGGCATAGCAACAGACACAAGCTGTATTTAGTGCAAAGAGACGAGCTGCGGATTACGAGCTTACGAATGGAGCGTCAAAGAAGTGGAATCGCGAAAGCTTACCGGACTGCAAGCGGTTGATAGACCGTGCGCTGGCGGAACGAACTGAGGCCGAGAAATTGGCGCCGGAGCCAGGCACGAGATATTGCTCAAGCGAGCGCGGCGATGGGAGGCGGCGGCCGACCAAAGCTTCTACTGCGGCCAACACCCCCAGGGTGAGGCGGCCTTTCTAGCTCTGTCTATCCACGCAATTTGGCAGCGAGCAGTGACGGCTTTCTCAAGAAAATGCTAGTTTCTTCACAGGCTCGGCCGTTCCCAGACGCCCACCGAGCTAAGACCGCCGGCCTGCGGGTTCGCCTCATGAGCCGGCGGTCGTCTCTCTTTAAGCCAAACAAAGAGGCCGGCTACGACGAAAATTATGGGGGAGCCGTTCACCTCGCTTTGCGGTTTTTTTCCGGCGTCAGCCCTGGAGAAAATGCTCCGCTGTGTCCCGAGCTCACCGCCGCTATTTGTTATTTCGTGTAAGTCATTGGTTCTCTTAAAGCCGAATGCCAATTAACGAAAAATTAACCATGTAGTCGGCAATTTCTGCCTAGCTCTGCAGGAGGATGCCGATGGCAATCAACGATATTTCCACCCTGTCCGTACTGCGCACGAAAATGCAATGGCATCAAGAGCGTCAGCGCGTTTTGGCACAAAACGTCGCAAATTCAGATACGCCCAAATTCAAACCCCTGGATTTGGTCGAACCAAAATTCGATCGAACCGGCCGGGGCGTCGGAGTTCCGGCAGCTTCACTTGTCATGCTCCAGACCGCGCCGAACCATATGGCGTCAATTTCAAGCGATGCAGGGTCGAGTCAAAACGCAAAAAGTGGCTACCAGACCCGTCCCGCAGGCAATCAGGTCAGTCTGGAGGAGGAAATGATGAAGTCGGCCCAAAATCAGATGGACTATGCGGCTGCCACCTCGCTGTACACGAAGAGCCTGAACCTGCTTAAGACAGCGATCGGGAAGCGCTAGGCCGGCAAACGCCAAGAACCTCGAGAAAGCGTGAGGACCGGGAGACGAACCTCTAAGCTCAAAACTTGGCGGCCGGCTGGATGAGTTGGCCAGCCGCTCGTCCCTGATCCCAAGACAATGCAGCGCGCCATCTTGATCTGGTGAGGTGGAACTCGACCGGTCACGACTGCGAATTTGAAGCGAAAATGCAATCGAGCGTGGGCATATCTGGCTTGTTCGGCGCGGGCACACGGTTCTAGAGTCGGAACGCATTTTCGCTACCGCGAGCATTGAACGCCTGCGACAACAATCAAGCCCGACGACCAGAGACAGAACTCTATGACATTCGTCGCCAACGCGCCCAAATACCTCATTGTCGCACTGCTGGGCGCTGGGGTGGCGGTCACTATGTGGCAGTTGCTCGCGCCGGCCGAAAAGCCCAAGAGCTACATCGTCGATGTGACGGAGCCAGAACTCTCCTTCGCCGGGCGCGAGGGGAAGGCGCTTTTTGATACGAATTGTGCGCCTTGCCATGGCCTGAAGGCGGCGGGTACGGACCACGGTCCGCCATTGGTGCACGACATCTACAATCCAGGCCATCATGCCGATGCGGCCTTTCTGTTCGCGGCCCAGAACGGCGTGCGCCAGCACCACTGGTCTTATGGCAACATGCCGCCTCAACGGCAGGTGAGCGCACAGCAGATTATGTCGATCGTACAGTACGTCAGAGAATTGCAGGTCGCGAACGGCATCCACTACCGATCGCACCGCATGTAGTTGCAGTAGTTTTCATGTGCGTTTTACCCATCTCGTTCGTTGAGAGTTCGCAAGAATGAAGCCCAAGGAGCGAACTTCGCCCGCGTCTTCGAAACTGGCTCAGCGCAAGCAGGATGCGCTGAAGCGCCTGACCTGGGAGATAATCTCGATTAACTTCTCCATTGAAAAACTTCATCGCATTCGGGCAAGAGCCCTCAACATCAGCGGCCCGCAGTGGAAGATTTTGTTGGCCATTTCCGACCATGAAGATGCAAAAGACGGAATCCCCGTCAACGTTGTCGCCAAGACGCTGCATGTCGACGCTTCTTTTGTGACAACGCAATCAAAACGGTTAGAAGGTATGGGCCTTTTATGCCGGAAACCTTGTTCGGCAGACGCTCGCGTTATGCGGCTCGCTTTATCAAAAGCGTCAGTTCAGCAACTTGCCAGCGTGGCCGAGCAAGAAATCGCGCTCGTCGAATTCATTTTCCAGGATTTTTGCGAGAAGGAGCTGAGCGAGTTCAGCATCAAACTCGTTTCGATCAAGAAGCGCCTGGACAAGGCTCGTTTGAAGCTGGCGCTGGAGTTTTAAGCCAATGCCTTCTCCTATGATGGCTCAGATCTCTCCCGACTCGCCAGCGTTCTCAGGTGGTGACGATCCGCGTTCTTGTGCTGCACGAACCACGAGCGCGGAAAATGGAAGCACTCGGCATCAGCGGGCGACGCAAATCGGACAGCGCACCTATCGTGCTAGGTTGAGCTTCGTCCAACACAGATCTGAGCACTTCCAACAGCTGGAATCGATGGTCAACAAATCGCTTTTGCAATCTATTTGGGTTAGTCAACAATGAACCCGTAGGAGCCCCCGTATTTGCGCGCCGGCTCGGTCCGACGGGGCACGCCATAGATGCGGTTGATGTTGCCGAGCAATTCTGCCTGCGCATCCGAAGGCGCCGCAAAGCCGTCATCCGGGCGCGACAGATCCTTTTGCGCGACTGCGCGGACGATATAAGGTAAGCGCTCAGCCGGAACCCTTGCTTCGGGATCTGGATATCTATGCGAAGAAGCCTCCGGCTTGGACGGAGGTTTGAGATGGGATTGGACAGCAAAAAGGACGTCCATTTGGACGTCTCATCGGCAGGGTCGGTGAGCCGGTTGGAGATCCTTGAAGGGCCGTCAGGACGTCGTGTTCGGTCGGAAGCAGAGAGAGCCCGGATCGCTGCTGAGAGTCTGCTACCCGGTGCCCAGGTATCCGAGGTGGCACGCAAGCACGGAGCGACGCGCTGGCAGATCTACGATTGGCGACGGCGGTTTCGACAGCGAGGCATGTTGCCGCTGTGTGAGGCGTCTCCGCCGACATTTGCGCCGCTGGTCGTGGAACGTACGCTGGAGGAGCGTCGGGCTCCGGCGATCAAGCTTGAGATCGCGATCGGTGATGTCGTGCTGCGGACGGATACGGCCATTGATGCCGAGCAATTGTCCCGGGTGATCCGTGCGGTGCGAGCGTCACGATGATCGCGGCCGGTGCTGATCTGAAGATTTACATCGCGACGCGGCCGATCGACTTCCGCTGTGGCCACGATGGGCTTGCAGCGAAGGTGCAGGAGATGCTTCGTCTCGACCCGTTCAGCGGCGCAGCCTTCGTGTTCCGATCGAAACGAGCGGACCGGATCAAGATTTTGGTCTGGGATCGAACGGGCCTGGTGTTGGTGCACAAGCGTCTTGAAGGTTGCAAGTTCGTTTGGCCAACGATCGCAGACGGCGTGATGCGGATATCGCCGGCGATGTTCGCGGCCTTGTTCGAGGGGCTGGATTGGAGATTGGTCCGCCCGGAAGAAGCGCGGCGTCCTCAGGCGGCTGGATAACTGCGGCAGAATGACTCGGCTGCTATTTTGAACGTGGCACGCGCGGCGGCGATGTGCTCGAAATAGCGCATGAGCATCGCGACGCTGCGCGACGAAAATGAACAACTGAAAGCGCTTTTGGCGCAAACGCAGGCGGCCTTGAGCGAGCATCAGGGGGCGCTGGCGGCGTCGGAGGAAGCCCGGCGTCGGCTGGAGGTCATCCTCGGCGAATTGCGGCGCGACAGGTTCGGCGCGAAGTCCGAGAAGCTGCGGCCAGATCAGTATCACTTGCCGTTGGAAGACGTGGAGATCGCGCAAGGGATCCTAGACGCGGCGCAGGAGAGAGCCGCGGCTGTGATCAAGGGCCGATCGCGGAGCGATCCGGATCAAGGCTCTCATCGCAACCGTGGCTGCTTGCCTGCCCATTTGCCGCGAGTGGAACGGGTCATCGAGCCTGCAAGCACGCTCTGCCCGTGCGGTTGTGGTGCCATGACGAAGATCGGCGAGGACGTCAGCCAGCGCCTTGACGTGATCCCGGCGCAATGGCGCGTGCTGGTCACGCGCCGCCCGAAATACATCTGTCGCCGGTGCTCGGGCCCCGTCGTGCAGGCGCACGCACCGGAGCACGTCGTGCCCAGCGGGCTGCCGACCGAAGCGGCTATCGCGCACGTGATCGTCTCCAAGTTTGGCGACCACACGCCGTTTTATCGTCAGGCCGAGATCTATGAGCGCCAGGGCATCCGGCTTGATCGGGCGACACTGGGCAACTGGTCTGGCCGCGCCTGCTTCCATCTTCAGCCCATCGCGAACCACATCCTCCACCACCTGGCCATTGCGGATCGCCTGTTCATGGACGAGACCACAGCGCCGGTGCTTGATCCCGGGCAAGGCCAAACGAAGAAAGGCTACTTCTGGGCGATCGCCTCAGACGACCGCGGCCATAGCGGTCCAAGTCCACCAATCGTGTTGTTCAGATATGCGCCCGGTCGCAGCGGTGCCTTCGCGCAGCAGTTCCTGGACGGCTTCGGCGGACGCTTCCTGCAATGCGATGGCTATGACGGCTATGACCGGCTGACCGAAGTCGATCGACCGCAGGGGCCGTGGACGCTCGTGCATTGCTGGAGCCATTTGCGCCGGCGCTTTGTCAAATTGACCCGCAACAATAAATCGCCGATCGCCGAGACCGCCGTGCGGCACATCGCGCAGCTCTACGCGATCGAAGCCATGGTACGCGGCTCATCGCCGGACATCCGGTTGGCAGCGCGCAAGGCGCACTCGCTGCCCTTGGTAACCGCGTTGAAGTCGTGGTTCGAGAAGCAGCTGTCGACGATCTCCAGCGGTTCGACGCTCGCCGAGGATATCCGCTATGCGCTCAATCATTGGCAGGGGCTGACCCGCTTCCTCGAAGATGGGCGTCTCGAACTCGACACCAACCCGGTCGAGAACGCCATCCGGCCAGTCTGCTTGACCAGGAAAAACGCTCTCTTCGCCGGTCATGAAATCGGGGCAGAAAACTGGGCTTTGCTGGCCTCGATCGTCGCCACCTGCAAGCTCAACGACGTCAACCCGGCGGCCTACATCACTGAAACGCTCCAGGCGATCATCGACGGCCATCCCAATTGCAGAATCGGCGACCTGATGCCGTGGCGCTTCCGCAAGGCGTCAAGCCCGCATCAATAGGGTGACGGCTCAGCGCTTACGATATGAGGCGCCACAATCACGATTAGCTCAGTCGTGTTGTTGACGAAGTCGCGGCTGCGGAAAAGTGAGCCGAGGATCGGAAGCTGCATCAGGCCTGGCAGGCCGCTGGCTGCTTGCTTGGTCTGCTGCTGGATCAGGCCAGCCATCGCTATCGCGCCACCGGACGGAATTTCCAGCGAAGTCTCGACGCGGCGGGTCTTGATCGCGGGCACAGTCAACGAGTTGACCGACGTCGAGCTCACGGCCTGTGAAAGCGTGATCGCGTTTTCGTTCGACAGGTCCGACACTTCCGTCATCACACGGAGGCTGATTCGACCCTCGGTCATCACAACCGGGGTAAAGTTCAGGGAGATACCGAACTTTTTGAAACTTATCTGGATGGTACAAACACGGGTGGTGGGATCGCAGGCATAGCCCGCTGGAACCGGGAATTCGCCGCCGGCGACGAAGGTCGCCGACTCGCCGGAGATCGCGGTCAGATTCGGCTCCGCCAAGGTGCGCAAAACGCCAGCGCTTTCCATCGCTCGCAGGACTGTCTGCACCGACGGCGTTGCGCCGAACTTCGTGGTAAGGTTGTTGCCGTCTACCAGGTTGCGTCCGTAGGCGGTAAACGGGTTGGAGTTAGCGAAATTCACCACCGCCGTGCCGTAATTGAGGTTTGCTGAGAGATCGATGCCGAGCTGCTTGATGATGTTGCGCGCGACTTCGGCGACCGTCACCTTAAGCATGACTTGGTCGCGGCCGCGGACGACGACCGAGTTCACGACCTTGTCGGCACCACCGGCAATGCGCGCGGCGATGTCGTTGGCCTGCTGCGCCTCGATCGGACTCTGGGCGGTACCGGTAAGGACCACGCCTTCGCCGAGGCCGTCGATCTGGATATCGGAATTGGGCAGGATCTGCTTCAGCGCGGCACGCGCGCCGTTGAGGTCGCGCTTGACCGCGACGTCATAAGACGCGATCTGCTGGCCGGCGGAATCGAAGAACACGATGTTGGTCTGGCCGACCGCAGCGCCGATGATGTAGGCGCGCTGCGACGAGCGCACGACCGCATTGGCGATCTTGGGATCGGCCACCAGCACGTCTTGATGTCGCGCGGCAGGTCGATCACGATCGACTTGCCGATGCCGAGCGACAGGAAAGGCGCGTTCATCTGGCCGTCGGCGGCGGAAACCTGCGCCGCCGGGCGATAATCGGCGGCGATCACCGGCGTCAGCACCGGGTTGAGAGTCAACGCGGCCGCTGCGGAAATCGACAGGGCGCGGATCATCATGGTCCGCAAGCTCGCCGTGGTGACCCTGCATTTCATATCGGAAGTCCTCATCCTCATTTCTGTGCCGTCATCTGGCTCGGTACGCCGCACCGGATGACCGAAATGCTCTCGCCGCGCTTGCGTGTCGGCTCATCCGACGCGGGTTCCTTGGCATTGGCGTCGGAGATGCTGCGCAGCGCCAACCACAGCGTGCCAGCGGTTCGGGCCGGCAACGGCGCGTATGTCACGCGGCAGCATCGCAGCCCTGACGCCGCAGAAGTCGGCCTTAACCTGCTTCTGGTCGCGGATGTCTCACCCTGCATGAAGGGAAGCACGTGCGATCGCGCCGAGCCTGGGTGTTCCCGTTGGACGATCGGTGCGGCGAATGAAGGTGGCGCTGGCGGTCACGGCCGGGCAGGTCTGCCACTGGACCTCTTCCGGCTTGACGGGTTGGCCGGGGGCCGATGGTGTTCTTGGCGACGAGGACGTCGATGATGGGAAGCTGTACGACCGGGCGGCGGGAGGCGGGGCTGACTTGTCGGAGCAGCCGGCGAGGCGCGCGGCAGCTTCGCCGGCACCAGTGGCGGCCACTAGGATCACGATGCGTGCCTTACACATTTCGCTTTACAATCCCAAAATGCCGCGTCCAGCTCCCAGTTGAACAGTCATTCGTCAAAGTATGGTTAATGAAGCGTATACGAGACACCTTGGCGCAGCTTTACCAACTGAAACAGACCGGCTTCCCTCGCGCTCGGGGAGACCTGCGCGCTTGATCAAAGCTTTCGACGTTGAGTGCGTCGCCAACATGCATTTACGAGCGATGCCGAATTGATGACTCGAAGAGGCGATCTTCCGGATGGGTTCGAGCACCCGTCAACGCCTCTGATGCCCCTCAACCACGGCCATGTGCGCATCAATCGGGCACGGCACTTGGCCAGATTATCGTTAGCGCGCCTGGATCTCTGAAGTTGCAGGATCAGCCGGGCAATCTTTGCCGATCCGGCAAATTGCCCCTGTCAAATCACCGCAATCGCGTCATCTTAGCATTGATTTTGCAACTGATTCCGCAATGGCATCGCGCTTGCTTTCTCTCGGCTGATCATGGGCGGAAGAGAGATCGACCGGCCGTGGGTGCACGGAGACAGGCTCAATGAATATTTACGGTAGTGAGCGGCGGCTAACATGGGTTTAAGTTCAGCCTTGGCCAGCGCGATGAGCGGGTTGCGTGCCAACCAGGCCGCACTCTCGATCGTCTCGTCGAACGTCGCCAACTCGCAGACGCCAGGTTACGTCGCCCAGACGCCGAACCAGATCGAGGTCACGACCGGCGACTTCGGATCCTCGGTTATCACCACCGGCGTCAGCCGCGAGCTCGATCGTTATGTGCAGGACCAGCTCCGTACGGAGACCGGGGGCGCTGGCTACGCCGATCAAATGGCCAACATCCTGAAGCAGTTGCAGAACGTCTATGGCAACCCCGGCGGCAGCGGCACGCTCGAAAGCGGGCTCAACAAGCTGACCAGCGCATTGCAGGCGCTGTCGACGAGTGCAGGCGCGCAGTCGGCGCAGACCGCTGCGATCTCAGCCGCTCAGGCACTGGCGCAGCAGCTCAACGCCTCCACCAAGGGCATCCAGTCGCTGCGCTCCAACGTCGAGCAGGACCTCGGCACCTCGGCGCAGCAGGCCAACGCGGCGATGACGCAGATCGCAGCCATTAACGGAAAGCTTCAGGGCCTGGCCCTGAACGATCCGTCCGCCGCAACGCTGATGGACCAGCGCGACCAGGCGATCAACACGCTGTCGAAATACGTCGACGTGCGGGTCGTAACCGACGCTTCGAATCAGGCCAACATCTTCACCACCACGGGCATTCAGCTCGTCGGCGCCGATCTCGCATCGCAGTTCGCCTTCTCTTCGAGAGGCGCACTCAATGCGATCGCGCTTTACGATCCCAATCCGGCCAAGTCCGGCGTCGGCGCGCTGAACGTCAAGCTGCCCAATGGCTCTTCGATCGATGTGGTCGCCAACAATGTGGTATCCTCGGGTCAGATCGCCGCAGATATCAAGCTGCGCGACCAGACGCTGGTGCAGGCGCAGACCCAAATCGACCAGCTCGCCGCAGCAATTGCGAGCGCGTTGTCAGACCAGACCGCGGCCGGCAAGGCTGTAACGGGACCGCCTGCCGGCTTCGACGTCAATCTGTCGGGCGCCTTGCCCGGCAACACCGTCAATCTGACCTATACGGATAAAACGAGCAATACCCAGCGCCAGATCACGCTCGTCAACGTGACTGACCCCGCGGCTTTGCCGCTCCAAAACGCAGGGAATGCCAACCCTCTCAAGGTCGGGGTCGACTTCAGCGGAGGCATGACCTCGGTCTTGGCAACGCTCAACTCTGTTTTCGGAGGCACGCCTTTGACGTTCGCCACCTCCGGCGCGACGTTGCAAATCCGCGACGACGGCACGGGCTCGGCGGCCGTCAACAGTGCCTCGCTCACCAAGACCATCTCGTCGCTGGCGTCGGGCAATCCGCAGCTGCCGCTCTTCACCGACGGCGGCGCGCTTTATACCGGCGCGATCACCGCGGCCGGCTCGCAGATGACGGGACTTGCCGGGCGCATCCAGGTGAACGCGGCGGTACTGAGCGATCCGACCAAGATGTCGATCTATAGCACCTCGCCGCAGACGCCAGCCGGCGACACCACGCGTTCGGACTACCTCTATTCCCAGCTCACCAATGCCGTATTCTCGTACTCGCCGCAGACCGGGCTCGGCTCAACAGGGCAACCCTTCACCGGTTCAGTTTCGCGCTATCTGCAGCAATTCCTGAGCGTGCAGAGCAATGCATCGACTCAGGCCACGCAGCTGCAGCAGGGGCAGAGCGTCGTGGTTTCTACGTTGCAAGCCAAATTCAACTCGACCTCCAGCGTCAACCTGGACGCGGAGGTGTCGAACCTGATCCAGTTGCAGAACGCTTACGCCGCCAACGCGCGCATCATGTCTGTTGTGCAAACAATGATGGACACTCTAATCAAGGCTCAAGCATAGTGGTTCGCTGCCCCCGGCTCCGCCAAGCAATCGTCGTCTTGCGCAAGGCGAATCGCCGCTATGACGTTCCAAAACTGCCCGGCATAGACGAGGAATTCACAAATCGCGAATTTTTGTATATTGTTTGGGGATGGTATTCGAATGGTTCCATTTGGCGCGATGCCACGACCCTTTGATTGCCGATGCGTAGCTTTTTTTCGCCCGCTGTTCTAAAGCTAGGGATGCCGATGAAACGACTTGCTTTTTTTCAATCGCCGCGTCCGCTTTGCTGTTGGCTTCCGCAGGTGTTGCAACCGCGCAGCATCATCATGATGGCGCACCCACTTTCACTCCAGAACATAGGGAAATGCTCCACCAGCATTTCAGCCACCAGCACGACAGTTCGTTCCGTGATCCTCACTTTCATGCGCATGTCGGAGATGTCGTTCCGGACGCAATGGAGCTTCATCCCCTTCCTGACACGCTTGCTACGCGCGTCCCGCACGGAAGCCACTACGGATACGGTCTCGTCAACGAGAGGCCCGTGATTGTTGATCATTCGACGCGACGAGTGATCCATCATTTGACTGACAAGAGCCCAGGTGGCTGTCCGACGGGGATCACACGAATTCCGGCTTGCAGTCTAAGTTATTAAGTTGCCCGCTAAGTTAAGTTGGGTTTGTTTCACTCAAACTCTAGCCCCGCCCTTTCGGCAGGCTTGACTTGCCCATTTGAATGAGTAGGCCTGCGTACGGTGAAGTACCGGCCTGGGATCCGCGTGTGCTTTCCCCAGATTTCCAGAACTGTTGCGGACGGATTGATCGCCGCAACGCTTATGTACTTTCCACTCCCGCGATGTTTCGTCCGTCAGCCGTAGCTGGAACAAATCCGGCTCCGCGAGGTCGTTAGACGCGCGTCAGTTTGGATCTTTGTCGATCGGGATGAGGAAGGCAAACGCATACTTCGTATCCTCGCCACGAGCCCGGTCCAAGCTACGTTCCAACTCCAGCCTCGTTGCCTCCTCCGGGTTCGCAGGTCTGATTTGACGTTGGTCGCGTGTTCTCAGAATTGAGCATCCGACTGAGCGCATTCGTCCTAGCTCTTCGACGAACCAATCCTCAGAAATGCGTCTCACGGCGCTCGACAAGGACGGCGCAGTGAAAACCAACACCGGCCTCTGATTTATTTCCAGGGTGAAGCAGGGCGTTTGCCGCTCTTTCGCGGCGCGGTTCCGTTTCTCAGAAGTGAGCCGATCCCGGCCCGGCTCGCGCTTCATTTCGGCTCACCATAAGGAAGGACGATCTCAATCACTCGTTCTGAAGGAAGTTTATAGCTTTATAGCGAACTAAGCGCGACTTCATTGGTGCATCGTAACAGATCTGGTGGTTTTAGGGTGTGATAGGCATATCCGGCCGTGGCGGTGAATGGCGTGAACTGACCAACTGCCAGCTCACGACGTTCCGACTTAGTATCGCGCTGAAATCACAAGATAGGCCGCGCGTCCTGGAGCTTCGAAGAGGAACGGTGCGGCGCTCTGATACAGTGCATCGTAGTAGCGCTTGTCGAAGATGTTGTTGACGTGAACCTTCAGCTTCCAGTTCTGGTTGATTTTCGCCTCGGCAAAGGCGTCGAAGCGCCAGTAGCTCGGGATCGATGCGCCCTGGTTGGCCGCAAGGAACGTGCCACCATACATCTTCGAGCGATAGACGGCCTGGCCGCCGAGCTCCCAGATATCAGTCACCTGGTACTTGCTCAGCAGGCTGAAGGATCGGTGCGCGACGTTCGCGAGCGGCAGACCGACATTGGTCGCATAGAGCGTGGGGTTGCCCGGCGGGATGTTCGACTTCGTGACCTCCGACTGCATCAGGACGAACCCGGCCATCACGCTCCATTCGTCTGTGATGTTGCCGCCAAGGCCGAGATCGATACCGCGGATGCGATAGGCTGCACCAGCGCTGAGGCACGATACGGTGCCGGTGGTGCCGGCAGGATAGGGACATGCCGCGGTCGCGGTTGCGGCCGTGATGTTGCGTGACTCGCGTGCGTTTTCCTTTTCGGTCTGAAACAGTGCGGCCGTCAGTAGCGCGTGCCGGTCGAACAATTCCCACTTGGTGCCGACTTCGATCGCCCTGTTCTTCTCCGGACCGAAGATCTGAGGCGGATTGCCGTTTAGCACCGGTGCAAGGCCGCCATACTGGATGCTGGTGCCGTCGAACTCCGCGCCGACCGGGTTCGACGATGTGGCGTAGGCGGCGTAGACGCTTCCGTTCGGCAAGGGCTTTAGCGTCAGGCCGAGGTTGAAGTTCGGCATCCCCGTATGCTGCTCTTGCTGACCGAAGACGTTGGCGACGCCGTTGACGGTGCCGTAGCCGTTCACCTTGATGTTGTAGTCGTCATAGCGGACGCCGCCATTGACGATCAGTAGGTCGTTGTAGTTGGCGGAATCGATGACGTAGACGCTCTTGGTGTCGATCGCGATCTTGGTCGGCAATCCCGAGAGGCCAAACGGCACCCCGAAGGGGAGGTTGGTGAACTGCGGATAGAACACGCTCACGCCCGCCAGCGAACCGTTCCCGCTAAAGCCGCCGGGCAGCGCTTCCGAGCTGAGGCCGAGATAGCGGTCGATCGACGACCTCTCCCGGTCGTATTCGAAGCCGCCCAGCGCGGTATGCTTGAAGCCGGCATTGTCCGTGAATTTGTAGGTCGCCTCGGTCTGGTTGGCGATCACGTCGGTGGCCTGGTAGCGGCTCTGCGGGTTGGCGCTGAGCGTCGAGGCCGAGAGCGGAGTGGCAATGACCGGCGCTTCCGGCAGCGTCCCGATGTAGTTCTGCGTCGAGTGCGAGTCGCGGAACTTGTTGGTGACCAGCACGTCGGGCGTCACCTGGAATTCGGCATTGAGTGTCCCGATGTCCTGGCCCGTCCGGGAGAAATCGCGGTTAACAAAGCCGTACCAATTCCTGCGGTTCGAGCCGAAGTCCGGGAACGGGCCGCCGGCCGTGGTCGCCGTGCTCGGCCGGTAATAGGGAACGCCGAAATCCGGGAAGCCCGTCAGCTCGGTGTGGATGTAGTTGGCGTAGATTTTGACGGCATCGGTCGGCGTCCACGTCGTTGCCAGAAAGCCGCCGTTGCGATTGTCGGTGACATAGTCCCGGCCGGCGACGCCGGCATCCTGGAACAGTCCGCCGGCGCGCACCCCCCAGGTCGGGTTGATGACCTGGTTGACGTCGAGCACGACGCGCTTGGTCCTGTCGGTGCCGAACGTCGTGTCCATGTTGTAGAAATTGCCATCGGTCGTGGCCTGCTTGGTTACGATGTTGATCGCGCCGCCGGTGGTGCCGCGGCCTGCAAATGACGAGCCCGGACCGCGCAAGATCTCGACCTGCTCAGTGAAGAAGTTCTCGCGCACGCTGACGCCGGAATCGCGCACGCCGTCGATGAAGATGTCATTGCGCGCGTCAAAACCGCGGATGAAGAAGCGGTCGCCAAAGGCATTTCCGCCTTCGCCGGTGCCGAGGGTGACGCCGGCCGTGCTCAGAATGGCCTGCTTCAGCGATGTCGCGTTCTTGTCCGCGAGCACCTCCTTGCTGAGAACGGTCACCGTCTTCGGCGTATTGAGCAGCGGCTCTGGAAATTTGCCGCCTGCCTGTAGATGGTCGACCTTGTAGGGGGCGGACGGATCGGCATACGGGTTGCGATCGGGAGCCCGGCTTCCGGCGGCCGGAGGCGGAGCCTGCGTCGTTTGCCGGGTCGGTGCGCGCCGGAGCGCATCGCGAGCCCGGATCTGGTCGGGTGACGGCTTCGATGCCTTGGGCCGCGGCCGCTGAATCGGCGCGTCGACCGTCACGGGAGGGAGATCGGATTGCTGGGCTTTTGCGCCGGAGAACGATGCGACAGCAATCAGCCCAGCCACCGCAGACACCTTTCCGGATTGGCATTCTTCAGCGGTCGACTTGATCCCGTTCTTACCAACGCGAAGCGTTCTTGGTATTTTCACGCAAAACATATAGCCCCCAATTCATCTCTTCTCGCGCGATTTCGTCGCTTGATGAAATGGATCATTGGAACCGGAAGTCCGCAATGGATTCCTGGCAACACCCTTTTCAAATCGGCCTGCCTTGTAGGCTTTCTAAAATCTGCCGCGGAGTGGCTGTCAAATTATAATGCTTCTAACAAGCGACTCATGGGGATGCCTGACGAGACTTGCCTTGCGCGAACTTTGAAAAGCGCGTCTTCACCGTAGGCAGATTTCGGTATGGCGCGAACCGTAACCTGCACGCCAGTGTCCTTGGCGTATTGGAGTGAGACAATCCCCCGAGAATCGTTTTGAAGACCTTGTGCTGACAGTCCGAGAAGTAGGTTCGGAGCTGTCGCGCTAGTTCGACGGTCGATACAACGCTTGGCGCGCTCAGGCGAAAACTCTCGCTTGCCGCGTAGTTCGATTGCGAGGGCGCGGGTACCTGACGTTCTTGAGTGAGCTATGCGGAATTTTGAGTGACGACAAGGTGATCGGCGACCTGGTTCGCCGGCATTTGGATGACCTCGATGCGGTCGTTGAATCTGACCCCTGCGATGGGCTTCGGCAAATGATTTGTGCCTTTGAGCTGCCGCAAGATCTTTAATGCGGCGATGATGAGCTTGAACACCATCAGCATAACAACTTGGCAAACCTCCCTTCAAGCGCGGCGTCGCCCGCAATCTGCGGCTGATGTCGCGCATCACCCGCCCGAGATAGGTGCGCAACGTCTTCAGCGCGCGCCTGGCACGCTTGAACAGCCTGGCATGGGCGTAGCGCTGATGCTTGATCAGGGCGAAGTGCTCACCCTCGCATAGGACTGGCGCAACTCGACGTCACCTTACCATCGGCGAGCGAGTCAGCCGGCTGTTGGCGATGGCGACGCGATGCGTATAGCGGCCCGAGACAAGCCGCGCCCGGACCCGAGGGCCCAAATGATCCTTGGCTGCTTGAAATTAGTTAGCTATTTCAATAATATACAAGTTCGTAGTTTTATTCTGAATGGCGCACCATTTCCCAAGCAATCGGCAGTGGTTTCGGTCTAGCCGAACCGGACAAGCCAGCTTTGGCCCCCAAGGCATTCGTTTGTCCAGCCGCCCTCGCGACCTGACCTGATCAGCCGATCTCGCGTTCCAAGGCTCTCAACCGGATCAGATTCGACGCGGCGTCGGCAATGGTTCCGAGCGCCTCACGTTCATTCTGGCTCAGTGTTCGCGGCTTCACATCGATGACGCATGTCGAACCCAGGGCAAATCCCAGCGGGTCGCGGACGGGCGCACCTGCATAGAAGCGAAAACCATATGGTTGGGCGAGCGTGGGGTTGTGCGAAAACTGAGGCGCCTTCGACAGATCTTCGATGACGGTCAGCTCGTTGGCGACGAGCGTGTCGTTGCAAAACGCCCAGTCGCGAGGCGTCGTCGATCCATCGAAACCGGTCCGCGATTTGAACCATTGTTCGCGCTGCGTGATGAGCGTGAACATGGCAATCGGGGCCCGAATGGAATGCGCCGCCAGCCGGACGAGCCTGTCAAAAGCCGGGTCCGGCGGAGTTCCAAGCAGCCCCGACTCCCTGACGGCGGCCAATCGTGCGCGCTCGTTCCAGGGTGTTCGAAATGCAGACGCGGCATCCTTGCGCCTGGTCTTCATCAATTCCTTGACGATGATCGCACTCGTCGCAGAGACATCGGGCAACATTTCGAGCTGAACCCGATTGGCCGCTCGCAGGAGGTGATCGTCGCGGCCTGATCGAGTGAGGCTGACGATCGTCGTTTGTGCGAGATGAACGTCCTTGTAGAGCAGGGTGACCAGCCGTCTCCGCTCGCTCTCATCCGCGTCTTCGACAACGATCAGCATTGGCGGAGTGAGTGCAAGCCACTCTCGGACCTGCTCGAGATCCTCCGTAACATGAAGGAGCAAGCCCAGGCCGGGAAGGCCAGCGCTGAGCCAATCGGAGCTGCGCCCCTCGCCCGCAAATACGATCGCGTGCGCTCTCACCCCCGGTTGTTGATTCAGAGGGCGTTCGATCAGATTGAGCACGGCTTCGCGCGGTATTCGCCTGTGTCCCCCCGGGGTCTTCCAGGACGGAAGCTGCCCGCTCTCGACCCAGAGTTGGGCGGTGCGGGTTGATATGCCCAAGAGGTTGGCGGCCTCCGCGGTCGTCAAAATGTCTTTCACGCGATCATCCACTGTGTGGATCATACATAATTGAAAATACCGACTTCGCAATGAAGTGGTGGGAACACAGCCCGTATTGATCCGGACACGACGTTCGCACGAGAGCAACGCCGGTCGCCGGCACCCGGCTTCAGACGAGTGAACGCCCGTCACGCATCTGTCCGCCGGCAAGCTCCTGTCGGCCCCATGCGCAAGGCTCAAATAGGCTCTGTCAGAGGTCCATAGGATCGCTCATAAAGACGCGCACCCGCGAAGCGCAGCAGGGTATTTCTCAATCTTCGGGGGAAGCGCCGCATCCTGTCCCGGGAGGCACATTGGCGGTGGACCCAATCGGCGCGCTGCTTTCGCCGTGTCTGGTATCGCAGCAGACCCGTATCCACGCATAGCGTCTCCGACAGTTCGTTGGCCAGAACGATGGCATCTTCGACAGCCATGCTCGCACCCTGAGCCATACTCGGCGGCGCGGCGTGCGCGGCGTCTCCCACAAGAACGACCCGATTCCGGCACCAGCTGTCCAGCCGGAGGCTGACCAGCTCTCCGTAGTGAACTGCTGCCTGCGCGCCCAGCGCCAGAGCCGGGTAGAGCGGCCCCGCGATATTCTGAAACAACGGCTTCAAAGGCGTCGATGGCGAGTAGATCTTGCGATGCGCATCGTCGGCCGATAGGTCGGCGTAAACATACAGTTCGGACGACGACACCGGTTCGGCGAGAAGACTGTTCGTGGCCCCGAGCATCACCGTCCATTCGTCGATGTTGCAGATGTTCGGCACGATGAAGCGCCAGCAGACGTTTCCTGCATAGACGGGCGAGGCGGCGTCCGGAAATACAGTCCTGCGCACCGTGGAGTTCACGCCGTCAGCGCCGATCACCAAATCGTACTCTTCCGTCTTGCCATCCTCGAATGTCACGCGGCTGGTGTAGCGATCGCTTTTGACGTCAACGATGCGCCGATACCGAATGACGCTGTCATCCACTCCTTGCTTGAGGAGGGCCCAGAGCGCTGAACGCTTCATGGACCTGCACGGTGCAACATCGCGCCAGAAGGCGTTTGCATCGATCTCGCTGAGGAGGCGCCCCTCTTCATCGAAAAAGCGCTGGTAAGCGATCGGATGCGAGATATCCATCAGCGCGTCGCGCAGTCCCAGCTCGCCCAGCGCTCTGACCCCGTTGCCAGGGAGAAACAGCGCCGCGCCACCGACGCCGGCGAAATTGTCGCGCTCGACGATGCGGGCCTGGAAACCCTTTTGAGCCAAGGCTCGGTGGGTGGCCAGACCGGCAATGCCGGCTCCTACGATGAGTATACGCATTTCATTGTCCGACATGAACTGTTCTCAACGGAGCTGTCGTCGGGGCTCCGCATTGGCGCGTCGTGAGCAGAGGAGGGGGATTGGCGACTCGGAGATTGATGCGGCTGGCGCGATCGGTCCGTGCGGCAGAGATGACGAGAAGCCGCGGCGGCGCCCGCGGCTGACATCAGTTGCGTCCCATTCCTGTCAGCTCCTTGAAGAATTCGGACGACAGGCGATTGACGATGTGAGGAATCTCCCAGAGCGGGGAGTGCGCTGCCCCGAGCATGCGGAGGCATTTGGCCCTCCGCAGGTTGTCGTCGCGGGTCCTGCCGACGTCCGCCGGCTCGCGTGCCGCACCCAGATAGGTACGTTCAATGGCTTGTCGCAGGAACGGCTCGAAATCGCCGCCGAACACGAAATGTGCAAATTCCCTCGCCTCTTCCGCGGTGAGTTCTCCTCTGGATGCCATGCCGTTCAGTGGCCGTGAAACGAACCCTTTCGGAAAATTCGGGCCCATTGGCGGCAGCCCCGTCAAGACCTGTCCGCGGGACATCCCGGAGCGAGACAGCATCTCGATGGCAACATGTCCGCCGAGCGAGGCGCCGACGATCGCCGCATGGTCGATGCCAAGCTCAGCAAGAAGCTCGATGACGAGGTCAGTCAGGCCAGGGCGCAAGGGGGGTCGAGTGCCATCCTCGGCCTCGCTTGAATCGCCAGGACCAGGAAGCTCGAAGCTGATCAGACGATAGCCATCCAGCCACGGCGACATCATCTGCTTCTGAAACACCGCGCGGCACGCGACGTTTCCATGAATGAAGACGACGGGAAAGCCAGCTCCCCTTGTCTCTACGGCGATCATGCCGAGCGAGGTCTTGATGTTCAGGCTCTTCGTTTCCTGCATGTTCATCCTCTTCACGCTGCTTCAACCCGGCGACGGGCGAACGGTCGGCCGGTCCTGCTCATGATGGAAGTCGTGGCGCGTTCTGCGCTGGCGCCACGACGCGGTTCAATTGGCCGCCTCGACGGAATCAGGCGTGACGAACGGCTTCGCGGTCTTGCCTGCGAGACAGGCCGTGCTGCGCCCGGATCATGTCTGCGGCACGCTCTCCGATGACCACGCACGGCGCCATCGTGTTGCCGATCGTGATGCGTGGCATGATCGATGCGTCGGCGAGGCGAAGGCCCTCGATGCCGTAGACCTTGAGCTGGCCGTCGACCACGGACATGTCGTCGCGTCCCATCTTCGCCGTGCAGGACTGGTGCCAATAGGTGACCGCCGACTTGCGTATGAAATCGATCAGCCCCGAACGATCGCGGCGACCCGGCGCGACTTCAGCCTGGACGAGCGGGGCGAAAGCCTCGTTGTTGCCGACCTCCCGACAGAGCTCCACAGCAGCCAGGGCCGCGCTCAGATCCTCCGGCTCGCTCAGTGAATTTGGCTCGATGAGAATGGGATCGCTGTGGTCAGGCCCGGAGAGCCGCAGCCATCCACGGCTTTTCGGCTGCGCAAGCCCGGCGAACATCGTCCAGCCATGCTCCGGCGTTGTGATCTCCGCCTCGGCAGGCGCCGGCACCGCGAATTCAAGCTGGCACTGAACGATGTCCGGCTGAAGAAGCCTGGAATCGCTTTTCCAGTAAAGTGTCGCTTCGCAGCCGCCTCCACCGACAGCTTCGGGCTTGCGGTAGGCCCAGGTGCATCCGAATGCGAGATGATCCTGATGATTGCGGCCGACGCCGGGCAGATGCTGAACGACCGGGATGCCG
>VYLF01000031.1_pt1 | contig 100683 bp, 68 predicted proteins | sample 5114371 | NCBI WGS metagenome assembly VYLF01 (sample SAMN12291773, study PRJNA351875) | freshwater metagenome | isolation source: freshwater lake | place: USA: Michigan, Kent Lake | collected 2013-08-15 | reverse complement strand
CACCCCCCTCACCCCAGCCACCCCCACCCGCCACGCGGCATAGCACCCAACGCCTTCTTCCTAGTGCCCAGTGCCCAGTGCCCAGTGCCCAGTGCCCAGTGCCCAGTGCCAAGTGCCTTCTTTCCCCCATGCTCCCCGTCATCCAACGCGTCTCCGAAGCCTCCGTAACCGTCGACGGCACCGACGGAGGGCAAGTCGGGAGCGACGTGCCCTCCCTCATCCGCGCGGACGAGCGATTGGTCACACAATAGTTTGATGACGGCGCAGCCGACGCGCACGAGTGGTGGAACGCCTGTAAACTCAGCACCGATCCGTCGTGCGTGTCCTTTACATCGATCACCTCGCCTCTCGGTTGGCATTGTTGCTTTGAGGCTTCCCGATGCCGTTCTCCTTCACATTGTCCGCGCTCTGTGTCGTTACCATCCTTGTGCATTCCGATCCTCCGGAGAGGCTTATGCCGATACCCCAGCCGGAAACAAATGAGCCCTCCAAGGTCATCCAGGATCTGGAGCGGCAGCTCTACCTCGCGAACATCATCGCGGCCCAAGCTCTCCTCAAGGCAGGAGATCGCGGGGTCTCGGAGCGGTTGAGCAACTGCCCTCCGCACCTTCGAGGCTGGGAGTGGCGTTGGCTCAGCGCCGTCTCGGATTCCGGCGTGCTGCATATGCCTACGGTCGATATCGAGGTCGACTCCGCCTTCACCAACCCTGCTGGCACCCGCATCCTCACCTTTTCGCAACACGACTCGGCGCTCTGGGATTCGAGAACGGGCACGCTCATCAAGAAGCTGGGGGCGGGAGGGAACATGAGCCGCGACGGAACGCTCGTCGCAACGCTCGGTCTGACTGGCGCAGCTGTTTGGGACGCACTAACCGGGAACCAAGTCGCTGAACTTAAGGTCTATACCTCAGACGAGGATGTGTTCGGTTATTGCGTATCCATGAGCCCCGACGGATCGCGCGTGGCCATCGGCGCCAACGACCAACTCGTGCGAGTCTGGGATGTCAAGAACGCGAAGGCGCTTCTGGAGCTCGAAGGACACACGGACACCGTCCTCGACGTGGTCTACAGCCCCGATGGATCTCGAATCATCTCGTTCTCGCAAGATTACACCACGCGGCTGTGGGACGCCAATACCGGGGAGCCAGTGGCCACGCTGGATGTGGACCCATCCAGAATCCGGGACGCCAGCTGCTTCAGCCCCGACGGCACGCGTCTCATCCTGAGCACAGGTAAGTCGACATCTGCGGTCGTCGATGTTCGAACGGGAAAGCTGCTGTTCACTCTCGCAGACGATGGTGACGTTTCACCGGGCGCTTTCAGCCCCGACAGCTCCCGCATAGTCACCACCTCCAAGCAGCACCGCGCGAAGGTGTGGGATGCGACCACAGGCAAGGAACTCGCGTCGTTCCACGGTCACAAAGGCGCAGTGCGGGACGCCGCTTTCAGTCCCGATGGAACCCGTATCGCCACAGTTTCGGACGACAACACCGCCCGCATCTGGGACCTCGCGACTCAACGCGAACTGGCCGCCTTCTCCGCGCCCGGTGGAGGCCTATCAAGAGTCCGGTTCGAGGCCGATGGCACCCGCATCATCGCCAACGGCGCGTTCAGTGTGAGTATCTGGGACGTAGCTCCGGGCAAGGACATCGTCGCTTCGCTCGACTCTACAAAATCGTTCTTCAAGCGGGGGTGGGAGAAGTGCGTCTACAGCCCAGATGGCCTGCAGCTGATCATCCTCCGTGAGGGCATCGCTTACCTGCACGACCTCGCGACAGGACGCGAAGTCGCAACCCTCCGCGACGAAAAGCGTATCGACTCCGTCTTTTTCAGCCCCAGTGGTCGACGTATTGTCACAGCGACCCGGGACGACAGGAGCGGCAAGGTATGGGACACAGCAAGCGGGAAGGAACTGCTCTCCTTCGACACTCTGTACTCCGCCGAACCCGAGGTAAGTTCTGATGATACCTGGGTGCTGAACAACCGAAAGACCTCCAAGCCCGTGTTGTACAACCTGGCCAACGGCGAGGCGGTCCGCGCCGAGTTCCCCGGCCGCAGCGTGCAGACGCGCTTCAACGCCGCCGGGACTCAGTTAGTCACGATCAGCGATGGAAAGGCCTTCGTCTGGGATACGACCGGCAAGCGAATCGCGGAGATCGAAGGGCACCGTCACAGGGGCTACTTCCTCGACCTCCGTTCCGCAACGTTCAGCCCGGATGGAAAACGCGTGGTCACACTCTCCCACGACGACACCGTCCGGATTTGGGACTCCCAGACGGGCAAACAGCAACTGCAGATCCCCGCTCCCAACGCCTTCAGTGCACACTTCACACCCGACAACGCGCGCCTTCTCGTGGTGACCAAGGAAGCCGCAACCATGTGCGATGCCTCGACTGGCGAACCGCTCTGGGTCATCCGCGGCGGCCCTGATACATCGGTGGGGTTTAGTCCCGACGGAACACGCATCGTGGGACGAAGGGGCTCGGTCGGCATGTGGGATGCAGCCACCGGCGCCTTCCTCATGTCGCTCACCTCCGAGTATGGCCTCGCCTCTCATGCGGCCTTCAGCCCCGACGGCACACGAGTTATCACCGATGGCATGGATCGCGGGAAGGTCTGGGACGCCGTCCCCTACCGCATCCGCCGCGCCGAGCGACTGGCCAACGAGCGGGGCGAAGACGGTGCCGCCATCGTGCGCGAGTGGTGGCAAGCCGCCAACGCCGGGCGCGTCGCACCCTAGGCGGTAGCCCTCGAACGGGCCAGATCCGATCCGACAGCCCTTTACTCTCCTCCCCCCAATACTCTCCCCCCCATGCGCCTCGTCATCCAACGCGTCTCCGAAGCCTCCGTCACCGTCGATGACACCGAACGCGCACGCATCGGCCTCGGCCTCCTCGTCCTCTGCGGCCTCTTCACCGACGACACCGACGCCGACCTCCGCTGGGCCGCCGACAAACTCCCCGTCCTCCGTATCTTCGAAGACCCCGCCGAGAAAATGAACCTCTCCGTCAAGGACGTCGGCGGCGGCATCATCCTCGTCCCGAACTTCACCCTCGCCGGCGACGCCCGCCAAGGCCGCCGTCCCGCCTTCGACCGCGCCATGCGACCCGAACTCGCCGGCCCCGCCTTCGACCGCTTCGCCGCCATGGTCGCCGAGTCCGGCGTCCCCGTCGGGACCGGCGTCTTCCGCGCCCACATGCAGGTCGCCCTCGTCAACAACGGCCCCGTCACCATCGTCCTCGACTCCCGCCCGTGATCTAACGCGCGGGTTCTGCGCTTCACTCCATTCCCACCATCTTCCTGAACCCAGCCCTCGTCAAGGGGCTATGGGCTACGACCGATAGTCCCTATCATCGGCCCCTCCCAAGGGGCTCCCGCCGCACGCGCGCCGGGTTGGTCGTTCTTCAGGGGAACAGGATGGCGGAGAAACATCTCAGCGACCCCGCACCCGCTTGGGCCGAGTCCCAGGGCGCGCTCCGGACCTTCGCGTTCTGGGGTCTGCCCACACTCCTCGGTCTCGCGCTGGCCGTGGCCCTTCAGCTCTTGGTCATCTTCCCCCGAATGGGCGCCGGATCGGCCGACCTCGACCGCTGCGTCGCGCTCGGAAGTCTCTACGCCAACGGCCTTTCCGATCAGCCGACCGTCGTCTGCATCGGCGACTCCGTCTCCGTCGAAGGCATCGACGCCGCCATCCTCTCCGCCAACGCCCCCAAGGGCTGGCGCGTCCTCAACGCCGCCCTCAACGGTGGCGACCGCCTCGAACAGGCCGTCATGATCCCCGCCCTCGCCAAGGCCAAGCCGACCTACGTCGTCTGGGTCTGCCGCGCCATGTACCTCGGTGCTCCCCCCGCCGATCTCCACCCCGATCGGGCCGCCGCCTACCGCATCGCCGACTTCGCGCAGGCCTGGCCCGCCGACTGGCTGACCCCACAGACCCCGGGCATGACCGCCGAGCTCGTCGAGACGCTGACCGGCTCTAAGCTCCGTTCCCAGATACACTTCCGAACCTCCCTCACCAACGCCGCCGACCAGAAGATCAAGAGCGTCCTCAAGGGCGGCAGCTTCCGGGCCGCCCTCCCCGACGACTGGAACGCCCCGTTCCAGATGAACATCAGCATCGACGGCAAGCGCCTCGAAACCCACCTCGAGGCTCTTCGCACAGAACACGCCGAGCGCATCGGGAAGGGCAAGCAGCCCGGTGAGTTCGAGCGCCTGGTCAACCACCTCGGTGCCGCGGGCGTCCGGCCGATCATCGTCGTCGCCCCCGTGCACCCCACGATCCGCGAGCGCGGGTGGTTTGACCCCGAAGTAGGGGAACTCAAGGCCCTCGGGGCCAAGCTCGCCGAGGCCCACGGGGGCATCCTTATAGATGCCTCCGAGCTGCTCACGGCCGAGGACTTCGCCGACGGGCAGCACCCCGGGAAGACCGGTCGCGAGAAGCTGAGCGCACTGATCGGGTCCCGAGTTCCGGCACCGGCCGGGGGGGGGAACTGACCCGTGCTCTTCCAGACCCCAGAGTTCCTCGTTCTGTTCGTGCTGAGCATGCTCGGCGTGGCGTTCCTGAAGAAGAACCGCCAACAGCACATCTACATGGCGATCCTGAGCTACATCTTCTACGCGTGGTGGGACGTCCGCTTCGTCGCCCTCCTGCTGGTCACGAGTCAGGTCGACTTCGTTGCCGCGCAAGGCATGGATGGGATCAAGGTGAGTTGGGGCCAGCGGATGAAGCTGGCAGCGGTGGTCGTGGTGGGCTCGATCGTCACCCTCGGGGTGAACTGGCCGATGCTGCAACACGGGACCGAGGCGTTCGCGTGGAACCAACTGCTCGATCCGAAGTGGAAGGGCGTGTGGGAGTCGATCGCGGCGTGCGGCGCGTTCGCGATCCTCGCCCCGATCTTCTACGAGTTCTACTTCAAGATCCAGGACCCGGAGAAGCGGCGTAAGGCGTTCTTGTGGACGAGCGTGGTGGCGAACCTGACGGTTCTCGGGTTCTTCAAGTACTTCGACTTCTTCACCGACAGCCTGCACGGCATCGGCACGATGCTCGACATGAAGATCCCCGTGCCGCACCTCGAGGTGCTGCTGCCGGTGGGGATCAGCTTCTACACCTTCGTCGCGATGAGCTACACGATCGACGTGTACCGCAAGCAGTTCCCCGCCGAGCGGAGCTTCCTGCGCTTCGCCCTCTTCGTCTGCTACTACCCGCACCTGGTCGCCGGTCCGATCATCCGCCCCGACAACTTCCTGCCGTCGCTCAACGAGCCGTGGGTCCTCCGCGGCGCCAACATCCTCAGCGGCTTCCACCTCTGCCTCAACGGCTTCGTGAAGAAGGTCCTGATCGCCGACAACATCGCGCGCCTGGTCGACGTCGTCTTCTCCGACCCCGCCGGTCAACCGACCATCGTGATCTGGCTCGCCACCGTCGTCTTCGCCGTTCAGATCTACTGCGACTTCAGCGGGTACAGCGACATCGCTCGCGGCGTCAGCCGGATGTTCGGCGTCGAGCTCCCGCTGAACTTCGACTATCCGTACTTCTCCACCTCGATCATCGACTTCTGGCGCCGCTGGCACCTCTCCCTCTCCACGTGGCTGCGGGACTACCTCTACATCCCCCTGGGCGGCGGCCGGGGCTCGCCGAGCCGGGTGTACTTCAACCTGATGACGACCATGGTGCTCGGCGGCATGTGGCACGGCGCATCGTGGAACTTCGTCATCTGGGGCGCGTACCAGGGCGGCCTGCTGTGCATCAACAGACTGCTCCGGGGCGTGATCGAGAAGATCCCGGCCCTCGACTCGTTCCTCAAATCCGGACCCGGCAGCGTCATCCGCTGGGTGGTCACGATGTACTTCGTGATGCTGGGCTGGCTGATCTTCCGCATCGTCGAAACCGAGAAGCTGATCTACTGCATGAAGAAGTTCGTGCTCTTCGACGGTCGCCTCGAACTCTCGGCCCTGGGTGTCGGCAAGGGCGATCCCATCATCGCCTCGCTGCTCACCGGCGCGTTCTTCCTCTTCCACGCGTGGTCCTTCTTCGGCGGTCGCATCCACGACCGGCTCGATCACTCCAAGCCGTCGCGCCTGCCGCTCGTCTACGCCGGCCTGGCCCTCGTCTTCTTCTTCCTCTGGCCCGCGGCCAACGCCGCCTTCATCTATTTCCAGTTCTGATTCACCCCGAGAAGCTGTGAGGTTCTCATGACCTTTGACTGGACCGACAAACGCATCATCGTCACCGGCGGGGCCGGCTTCCTCGGGCGGCACGTCCTCGAACGGCTGCGGGTCCGCGGCGTAAAGGACGCGAACGTCTTCGTCCCCCGCCGCAAGGACTGGGACCTCACCAGCGCAACCGACGTGGCAAAGCTCTACCGCAACGCCTTCGGCCAGAAGAAGGCCGACGTCGTGATCCACCTCGCGGCAGAAGTCGGCGGCATCGGCGCCAACCGCGCCAACCCCGGCCGCTACTTCTTCGCCAACATGGCCATGGCACTGCACCTCATCGAACAGGCCCGCCTCGACGGCCTCATCGAGCGCGACGGTCGGTTCGTGCAGGTCGGAACGATCTGCGCCTACCCGAAGTTCACGCCCGTCCCCTTCACCGAAGACAACCTGTGGAACGGGTACCCGGAAGAGACCAACGCGCCGTACGGCGTCGCCAAGAAGGCCGCGTGGCAGATGCTCGACGCCTACAAGCTCCAGTACGCGATGAAGAGCGCGTACGTCCTCCCCGTAAACCTCTACGGCCCCTGGGACAACTTCGACCTCAACACCAGCCACGTCATCCCCGCCCTTGTGCGCAAGTGCGTCGAGGCCCGCGACCGCGGCGCAAGCGAGATCGTCTGCTGGGGCACCGGCTCCGCGTCACGCGAGTTCCTCTACGTCGACGACGCCGCGGAAGGCATCGTTCGCGCGGCAGAAGGCATGACGGACCCCGACCCGATCAACCTGGGCGCGGGATTCGAAATCAAGATCAAGGACCTCGTGGAGCTAATCGTGAAGCTCACGGGCTTCAAGGGCGCGATCACCTGGGACGCGACCAAGCCCGACGGCCAACCGAGGCGGTGCCTCTCCACCGAGAAGGCCGCGAAACTGCTGGGGTGGCGGGCCCAGGTTGCGTTCGAAGAAGGCCTGCGGAAGACGATCGACTGGTACGAGAAGTCGGCGAAGTGACGTGGTCTTCAGAATCTGAGATCTCCAACCCCACCGTTCACACCACAAGGACGAACGAAGCACACCCTTGGCAAGCACACAGAATCCATCCCGACCGCTGCACGTCGTCCTGCTGAACCAGGCCTTCCACCCGGACGTGGTCGCCACGGCCCAGATGGCCAAGGACCTCGCCGACGAACTCGTGAAGGGCGGGATGAAGGTCACCGCGATCGCGTCGCGCTCGATCTACGGCAAGTCCGGGGCCTCGCTGCCCAAGTACGAAGTCGTCAAGGTCGAAGGTGGTGAGATCGAGATCCACCGAGTGGGCTTCAGCTTCTTCGGCCGCGCCTCCACGTTCCTGCGGATCCTCGATTTCGGTTTCTTCTACCTCCTCGCCGCGCTGAAGCTGATGATGATCCGTCGGCCCGATGTGGTCGTGGGGTTCTCGACGCCCCCGTACATCGCGCTGCTCACGATTCTCTGCCGCTGGCTCCGCGGCAGCCGCGCCGTGTACTGGGCCATGGACCTGTACCCGGACGTGATCATCGCGTCGGGGATGATCCGCGAGGGTTCGCCGCTGACGGGCGTGCTGAGCTTCATGCACCGCTGGCTGGTCCGGCATGCGGACGCGAGCGTGGTGCTCGGCCGCTGCATGATGGACAAGGTCCTCGCGAAGGCGGGCGACAAGGCCCGCTCGCGCGTGAAGTTCATCCCGGTCTGGTCGGACGAAGCCGGGGTTCGGCCGATCGAGCGCGGCGCCAACGGCCTGCGCTCCACGTTCAATCTCGGCGACGCGTTCACGGTGATGTACTCGGGCAACTTCGGCCACGGTCACGACGCCGCGACGACCATGCACGCGATGACCGCGCTCAAGGGCCGCACCTCCACCGGCACCGACGGCGTGCGGTTCCTCTTCGTCGGCGGCGGGAAGCGTCGCAAAGAGATCGAAGGCTTCATCGCGAAGGAATCGATCGCCAACGCGGCGTACCACGATTACCAGCCCCGCGAGAAACTCGCGGAGAGCCTCTCGTGCGGCGATGTTCACCTCATTTCGCTGCTGGAAGGGATGGAAGGACTCATTGTCCCCAGCAAGTGCTTCGGGATCATGGCCGTGGCGCGGCCCGCGATCTTCATCGGCAACCCGTCGTCGGAGATCGCCCGCGTGCTCGTCGAGAACGATTGCGGCATCGTCGTGCGCCAGGGTGACGGCGAAGGCCTGACCCGCGCGATCGAAGCCCTCGCGGCCGACCCGGAACGCGCCCGCGCCATGGGCGAGCGCGGACGGGCCGCGTTCATGCGTCACTACTCGCGCACCCAGGCCTGCGGGGCGTGGAACAAACTTCTCGTCGCCGTGTGCGGCGGGACAACGGATTCCTTCGGCGGCTACGAGGCCGCCGCAGCGCAACCCGTCGCAACGGCGACGGGTTCAGGAGCGGTTCGATGAGCCCTACAGACCCGCAGCCGCCCGCGGCACGACCAACCGGACGCCCCAGCAACATCGAGGTGGTGATCCCGACCTTCAACGAAGAGATGAACCTGCGTCACGCGCTGGCGAGCGTCGTGGGGTGGGCCGACCGCGTGCACGTGGTGGACTCGGAGTCGAAGGACAAGACCCGCGACATCGCCGAGAGCTTCGGCGCCCACGTCGTCATCCAGCCCTGGCTCGGGTACGCGAAGCAGAAGAACTGGGCCCTCAACAACCTCCCGCTGCGCGCCGACTGGATTTTCATCCTCGACGCCGACGAGAGCATCACGCCCGAGCTGCGCGACGAGATCCTGCGCATCGCGGCCCAGCCCGTGCACTCGGTCATCCACGCGGGCTTCTACGTCAACCGACTCACGTACTTCCTCGGTCGCCCCATCCGCCACTGCGGGTACTACCCGTCTTACAACCTCCGCCTCTTCAAGCGCGGCAAGGCCCGCTACGAAGAGCGCGAAGTCCACGAGCACATGATCGTCGAGGGCACCTCCGGCCGGCTCACGCAGCAGATGCTGCACGAAGACCGCCGCGGCCTCGAGCATCTCATCGCCAAGCACAACCGCTACTCCACGCTCGAAGCGCGCGAACTCACGCGCGAGCGCGGCCAAGAGCGCCAGGAGTCCACGGGCCCGCTCGAACGCGGGATCGCGATGCGCCGCTGGCTGAAGCGGCACGTCCTGCCGCGGCTGCCGCTCTCTGGGTTCTGGCGGTTCTTCTACATGTACATCCTGCGGCTGGGGATCCTCGACGGGGTGACCGGCCTGCGGTTCTGCTTCCTGCTCGCGACGTACGACATCTTCATCTCGCTCAAGCTGGCGGAGATCAAGGCGTACGGCCTCGACCGCGACATCAGGAAGTTGGCCCAGGATCCGGCGAAGGGTCTCGCGGTTCCCGAGGGTTCGCTGTTCACCGGTCCGGTCGGGCAGACGAAGGTCGCGGTGCCCGCACCGCAGAGCCCGGGTTCCGCGAGCGTTACTGCCGCGGAGATCGCGGCGGAAGCGGCTGCGATCCAGGTGGTGGAGGAAGGTCGGCCGTTGCCGGAGGTGCGGCGTTCGGACGCGGACTGGATGGCCGCCGCGCTGCGGCCGACGCAGATGCCCGACGGCAAGTGGCCGGCGGCGCGCTCGGTGCCGGTTTCGATCCTGATCCCGGTGAAGAACGAGGAGCGGAACATCATCGGGTGTCTCCGTCGCGTGCAGTGGGCGACGGACATCGTGGTGGTGGACAGCAAGAGCAAGGACAAGACGATCGAGCTGTCGCAGGCGATGGGCGCGGACGTGTACCAGTTCACCTACAGCAAGGAAGGCTGGCCGAAGAAGAAGAACTGGGCGCTCGAGAACGTTCCGTGGAAGAACGAGTGGGTGATGATCCTCGACGCCGACGAGTACATGACGCCGGAGCTCGCGGAGGAGATCCGCAAGGTGGTCACGGGCGAATGGTCGCCCGAGGGGAACGCGAAGCTCGGGTGCGGCGACGGGTTCTGGGTGAACCGGCGCTTCATGTTCATGGGCCGCTGGCTCAAGGGCTGCGGCTACTACCCGTCGTGGAACGTGCGGCTGTTCAAGCACAAGGTCGGGCGTTACGAGCGGATCGGCAAGCTCGGCGACACCGGCAGCGGCGACAACGAGGTTCACGAGCACGTGCTGCTGTCGACGGGCGAGGCCGGCTACCTGCGTCACGAGTTCCTGCACTACGCCTACCCGGATCTCTCGGCGTGGATCGAGAAGCACAACCGGTACACGACGTGGGAAGCCCACGCGATGGAGGCGAAGGACGAGGGCGCGGTGAAGGCGAGTCTCTTCGGCGGCCCGATCGAGCGTCGTCGTTGGCTGAAGCGGTTCGGGCGCAAGCTGCCCTTCCGGCCGTCGCTGCGGTTCCTGTACTCGTTCTTCTTCCAGTGGGGTTTCCTCGACGGCTACCCCGGCTTCGTGATGTGCCGCCTGCTGGCCTGGTACGAGTTCATGTCGATCGCCAAGTTCCGCGAGCGCAAGACGCTGGCGGAGCAGGGGGCGCACGAAGAGAAGTCGCCGGAGAACCGCTGAGCGGAGCGGCCTCGAACGCGGGAACAACAAGGTCCAAAACGAACAACCCCGGGCACGTCGCCCGGGGTTGCTTTCTGTTGTGATGTCGGATGGCTCAGCAGCCGGGGAAGCCGGCGCCGCCGCTGTCCCAGACTTCGAAGAAGGCGATGACGTCGTCGCCGTCGACGCCGCTGGACTGATCGACGTCGGCGCAGTCGCCGCCGCTGTCCCAGGCCTCGAAGAAGCTGATCACGTCGTCGCCATCGATGCCGCCGTCGTTGTTGTAGTCACCGATGCAGCCGTCGAGCTGCCAGGGGCAGGCGGGGGGCGGGGCGGCCTCGACGGTCACGAGGACCGAGTCGGTCGCGGTTGCGCCGTCGTTGTCGGTCGTGGTCAGCGTGACGGTGCGCACGCCGACGGAGAACGCGACGTTGGACGTGGCGGTCGCGCTGCTGGCGAGCACGGTGACGCCTTCACGCCAGGTGTAGTTGATGATGGTGCCGTCGGCGTCGGTGCTGGCCGATCCGTTGAGCGTGACGGTTTCGGTGCCGCTGTTGTCGTTGTCGGTCACGGTGATGTCCGTGCCGGCGTTGGCGCCGGGCCGACGGTTCACGTCGACCAGCACCGTGTCGGTACCGGTAAGGGCCGCGTTGTCGGTCACGGTGAGCGTGATGGTGTGCAGCCCCGCGCCGAGGTTGACGTTGGCGGTGGGCGAGGGACCGGAGGCGAGCACCGTGGCCCCTTCCTTCCACTCGTAGTTGGTGATCGTGCCGTCATCGGTGCTGGCCGAGCCGTTCAGGGTCACGGTCTCGACGAGGTTGCCGTCGGCGTCGTTCACGTTCTGGTCCGGGCCGGCGTTGGCGGTCGGGGGCACCGCGGGGACGGAGCGGAAACCGGATTCGCCCACGAGGTTCAGGTCGCGGAAGGTGGTGCTGCCCGCCTGCTGCACGCGCACGAAGTAGAAGTACGTGGTTCCGGGAACGGCCGTCGTATCGTCAAAGGTGCCGTTCGGGCCCTCGTAGATGATCGAGCCGCCGAGCTGGGTGTTGGTGGTGTTGCGGATGATCCGGTATGCGGTGGTGTTCGGGATCGCGGTCCAGCTCACGCCGACCTTGTTGCTGAAGGTACCGTCGGAAGCCGTCACCGTCAGGTTGGTCGTCTCGGACTTGATGGTCATCCGGTAGAGCTGCGTCTGCGGGGCGGCGGGCGCTCCGGTCTGCGACACACGGACGATGAAGAAGCCGCTGGGCGAAACCAGGACGTCGTTCACCGTCTCGGCCACGCCCGCGGCGGTCGCGTCCTGGGTGATCCACGTGACGCCGCCGTTGCTGGTCTGAAGCTGAACCACAAGATTCGACACGGCGAGGGCGTTGATGTTCGTACCCGTCGTCTGGCACGAGCCGTTGGCGTTCTGGTCGAGGTCGAGGTAGCTCGAACCGACCGGGGTGATCGTGACGTCAACCAGGCGGGGAGCGTCGACGCTGAACTTGTAGTAGTCGATGTCACCGCTGTCGGAGAGCGAGAGCGTGGCGGTATTCGCCAGCGCGGGCGCCGGAACGTTGCCGATGGTCTGGGTCACGCCGGGGGTCAGCGCGCCCAGGTCGTTCGCGGTCCCCGCGGTGCCGTTGGGCTCGAGGACGTCGCCGTAGAAGAAGTGACCACCCCGAACCTCATCCTGCTGAGGTCCGTCGAAGGCGGTGGCGAGCAGGGGCTCCATGAGCTTGGTCGCGTTGCCGGGGCAGGTGTGGGCGAAGCCCAGACCGTGGCCGTGCTCGTGCATGATGGTGTTGCGGAGGAAGCGGTAGGAGTTGCCGGCGCTCGCCCAGTTCTCCGACGAGTCGAGCACCATGTCGCCGCCCTGCGGGAAGGCGTTGTAGGCGAGGATGCCGCTTCCGCCGTCGATGTTCTTCATGGCGATGCGCACGTGGCCCCGGTTGGCGTTGTTGCCCGTGCCCCACGCCGCGCCGTCGTCCCACGGGTTCCCGCCGCTGGTGATGCGGGTGTAGTTGACGCCGGTGAGGACGCCCCAGCGGGCGAAGCTGGCCTCGAACTGCGCGATCCAGGTCGCGCGGTTGGCCGCGCCGAAGAGCGTGTCCATCCGAGAAAAGAGGCTGGAGTTCGCGGTGGGTTCACCCACGCCGCTGGGGATGCTCAATCCGTCGGGAACGAACGACCAGGTGAGGGTGATGGGGTCGCCGTTGCTACCGGAGATCGTCCAGCGCGTGTTGGCGTTGAACTGGAGGGCCTGCTGCATGGCCTGCGTCATCGCGGCCTGGACCTCGGGCGAAGGGGGGAAGTTGGGATCCCAGCAAGCGGCGAAACCAAACTGCTGGGCGTCGGGTAGAACCTCAACGGCGACGGGCATGTCGTCCTGGGTGGATACCTCGGGGGCGAGACCGCCGCCGGCGGCCGCGAAAACGCTCGACGCCAGACCGGCCACAGCGAGCAATGCGGTCACACGATCAATCTTCTTCGGCATGCATGAACCCCTACGGCGTCGAGGCCGTACAAAAGAAACGCGGACAAGCCAACCCGACCGTTCCCCAAACACGACGGGCACGCACTGTGAACGAGAGGCTTTCTTAACCGATCGTTTGCACTCTGGCAATGGGAGAGGGACAGGTAGGGCGGGAAATTCTCATGGAAATCGCATGCGGGCTAGAGCCCGGCATGCTGAAAATCCGTGAGTCCTGTCTGTTGTTTCGACGTCCCCCATCGAGAGGTTGCCGCGATTTCCAAAAGCGAGAAGTTGGATGATCGCGAACGGGGTTTGTGCGGGCCGGATCGACTGGCCAGACCCGGGAACCTTGCGGGGGGGAGGTGTGGTTAGGCGAGCTTCATCGCCCGCATGATGGCGTCGCCCATTTCGGCGGGGCTCATGGCCATGGTGACGCCGGCGGCCTGGAGGGCCTTGATCTTGGCGTCGGCGGTGTCGTCGGCGCCGCCGATGATGGCACCGGCGTGGCCCATGCGGCGGCCGGGGGGGGCGGTGCGGCCGGCGATGAACGCGGCGATGGGCTTCTTGACGTTGGCCTTGATGTAGGCGGCGGCCTCGATCTCGTCGGTGCCGCCGATTTCACCGATCATGAGGATGCCGTGGGTATCGGGGTCGGCCTCGAACATGCGGATGCAGTCGATGTGGTTGAAGCCACGGACGGGGTCGCCGCCGATGCCGACGCAGGAGCTCTGGGCGAGCCCACGGTTGCTGGTCTGCCAGACGGACTCGTACGTGAGGGTGCCGGAGCGGCTGACGATGCCGATGGCCTTGCCGAGCTTGGCCTGGCTGATGTGGGTGTGGATGTAGCCGGGCATGATGCCGATCTTGCAGCCGGCGTTGGTGAAGGGGTCGAGCTTGCCGTCGGTGACGGTGCCGGTGCCGGTCTTGGGGCCGGGGGTGATGACGCCGGGGCAGTTGGGTCCGACGAGGATGACCTTGCGTTTCTCGGGGGGGGTCTCGGCGCCGCCGTTCATTTCATCGATGATGGCGCGGACCTTGATCATGTCCTGCACGGGGACGCCCTCGGTGATGGCGCAGATGAGCGGGATGCCCGCGTACGCGGCTTCGAGGATGGCGTCGCCGGCGAAGGGCGGGGGGACGAAGATCATGGTGGCGTTGGCACCGGTGGCCTTTACGGCGGCTTCGACGGTGTCGAAGATGGCGAGGCCGTTGTCGTCCTTGGTTCCGCCCTTACCGGGCGTCACGCCGCCGACCATCTTGGTGCCGTAGAGGTGACACCCGCGGGTGTGCACTGCGCCGAAGGCGCCGGTAATGCCCTGACAGATCACGCGCGTGTCTTTGTTGACGAGAATTGCCATGCGATCAAGGTAGCAGCCCTGAGGCCTCGCTGCCAACCCAGGGGCGCGGCTTGTCTTGGGGTGCCCACCCATTGCGGGTGAGGTCCAGGAGGTGGACCAGGCCGGTGGCGTAGAGCGCGTGCTGCGCGAGGCGGTGGATGCGGCCGCCGAGGTGGTTGAGGTCGTTGCGTGGCTCTAAGTGACCGTCGTACCAGCGGATGCGATCGCAGTCGTCGGGGTAGATCCAGCTTTGGAGCTCGGCCTGCTTCCAGTGTTCACCGTGTTCGCTAAGGGCGACGGTCGTGGCCCGGAGCTGGCAGCGGGCCTGCATCTGCGCGGGGTTGCGCCAGCGGTAGTGGCGCACGGGGATGCGGTGCCAGGCCGGGAGTCCGGGGTTGAACGGGTTTGGGTGGCCGATGCCCCATCGCATGCCCCGCCGGAACCGGAAGAGCCGGGGCTCGGGGACGGGATCGGTGACGTAGGCGCGGCGGGCTTCGACGACGGATCGGGCGGGTTGGTCGAGCGGGGTGCCGGAGCGTTGCCAGGCGTCCCACTCGGATTGGGTGACGACGAACTCGTACTCCTGGGCGAAGACGCGGCCCTCGGAGGGGCGGACGTGTTCGGCGATGAACTGGCGAGGATCGATGTGGTAGAACTCATCGGCGTCGAGGCGGCCGACCCAGTCGCCGGGCTCGAAAGTGTGGCGGACGCGTTCGAAGATCATGCCCCGAACGTCGTTCTCGAAGATGATGTCCTGGCGGTCGAAGGGCTTGATGCGGGGCTCGCGGCGGGCGAGGTCTTGGATGATGTCCCAGGTGCCGTCGGTGCTGCCGGTATCGAGGACGTGGACGGCGTCGCACCAGGTGGCGAGGTGTTCGAGGCATTCCCGGACGATGTCCGCTTCATCTCGAATGGCCATGACACCGTGGAATCGCACGAAGCTACCGTATCCGTGAGGATGGGGACCGGCCAACCGGTAACCGACGGGGCGTTCTGCCGAACAATGGAGAAGGATGACCCGAACGTGCGCTATCGGAGTGCTGATGCTGGCCTGCGCCTCGACGAGCTGGGGGCAGGAGAAGCCCCGTGCGCTGGAGCGGGCGACGGACTGGGTTGGGGGACAGATTGACCGGGCGAAGGCGGCTCTTGAGGCTCCGCCGACCAATGGCACTCCCCGGGGCGTGTTCTTCCTCGAGTCGGCACCGGGGTCTGAGGAGCTGGACTGCCCGGAGATGCGGTGGACGGCGCTGGTGGGGCAGGATTCACCGGTGAACGTGGTGCTGCTGGTTCACGGGCTGGACGAACCGGGGAATCTGTGGGACACGCTGGGACCTGCGCTGGCGCGGGATGGGCACTGCGTCGCGAAGTTTGACTATCCGAACGATCAGGCGGTGGCGGACTCGGGCGCGGGGTTGCTGGACGCGCTGCGGGATCTGCACACGCGGGGAGCGCGGCATGTGACGCTGGTGGGGCACTCGATGGGCGGCTTGGTGGCGCGGGATGCGCTCACGAGGGCGGACGGGTACTGCGGGATCGTGCGCGGGCGGTATGACCTGCCGGCGGTGGAGCGGTTGATCACGGTGGGGACGCCGGTGAATGGGTCGGAGTTCGCGCGGTTTCGGTCGGTGCTGGAGATTCGGGAGCGGCTCGCGCGGGTGATCGAGCCGGAGGATGCGGACTGGCTGGATTTGTTTCGGAATGACGACGGGAACGGCGAGGCGGGGCGGGACCTGACGCCGGGCTCGGAGTTTTTGAAGAGCTTGAATGCGCGGCCGCTGCCGGCGGATCTGCCGACGACGATCATCGTGTGCCGCTGGGCGGCGCCGGAGGGATCGGCGTTGGCGGGGATCGCGGGATCGAAGGCGGTTCGCAAGGTGCTGGGCGACGAGACGGCGGGTGATCTGCTGCGGTCGCTGACGCGTGCGAGCGACACGATCGGGGACGGCGTGGTGACGAAGGACTCGGCGTGCGCATCGGATGCGTGGGAGTATGTGGTGGTTGACGCGGACCATCGCGCGGCGCTGCAGCCACGTTCGATCCTGGACGCGGTGCGGCCGATGTTCCTGTGCGACGATGATCCGTACTCGGAGCCGCCGGCGATTCCGGTGATTGTGGAGCGGCTGCGGGCGCCGGTGGCGCGGTAGATCCACCGTTCAGCAGCCGTTGTCCCAGCGTGCGAAGAAGGTGATGATGTCGTCGCCGTCGACACCGCCGTCGGCGTTGATGTCTGCGCGCGGGGCGGAGACGTCCCATGCGGCGAAGAAGGCGATGACATCGTCGCCGTCGACGCCGCCGTCGTTGGTGAAATCGGCGGGGCAGAGGGGGGCGATGAAGACGCCGCGACCCTGGGTGGAGGCGATGATTCGGTTGCGCGCGGGTTCGACGAGGAGGTCGATGACGGGGACGCGGGGGATTCCGACGCCGTAGCGGGACCAGACGCCGCCTTCGCGGGCCCAGACGCCTTCCTCGGTGCCGGCGAAGATGCGGTGCGGGGTTGTGCGGACGTCGGCGGCGACAGTATTTACCGGGAGATTCGGCAGTCCGGCACCGATCGGGGTCCATGTGCCACCGGCGTCGGTCGAGTGCAGCACGCGCTGCGAGTTGTATCCCGCGGCGGCGACGTACAGCGTGCGCGGGTCGTCGGGGCTTACGAAGATCTCGCGGGTGCAGCGGGGCCAGCCGGGGTGCCCCGTGATGCAGAGCGCGAAGGATGCGCCGCCGTCGACGGAGGCGAGCACGCGGCCGTCATTGGTGGAGACGTAGACGTAGCGGGAGTCGGAGGGCGCGATGGCCATGGAGCGGATCGCCGCGGTGCCGCCGGCGGTGACGTCTGCGCTGAGGACCTCGAAGAAGGCACCGGTGTCGTTCGAGACCCATGTGGACTGGGTGGCGTAGATGATGCGGGAGGGGTTGTCGGGGTCGATGAGGTACGGGGGGAGGAAGCAGTTACGGCCGGTGAGGCCCGCGCCGACATCGACGAACGATGCGCCGCCGTTGGTGGATCTGCCGAGGTTGCCCGTTCCCTGGAACTCGACGAACATCACGCTCGGGTCTTGCTGGTTGATCTGCGTCCATCCGCCGTCGCCGCCGTAGACGGAGCGCCACACGGTGCTGGTCTCGCTCTCGCGGAGCGCGCTGCCGTTGTCTTGAAGCCCGACGAGGATCTTCGCGGCGTCGGTCGGGTGCGTGGAGATTCCGGCGTAGCACTGCGTGAGGGTGAGTCCCGCGTTGAGCGTGGTCCACGCGGTGCCGTCGTAGCGGTGCACACCGCCGTCGTCGCCCGAGATGAGACGACCGGAGGCGTCCCACGCGTACGCGTGCACGTCGGGGTGCGGCACGCCCATGGATGAGAAGGTGGAGCCCGCGTTGATCGAACGTGATGAACCGAGTGCGCCGATCCAGACCTCGGCGGAGTTGGTCGGGTGCGCGGCGATGGTCGTGAAGTACCAGCCGTAGGTGGCTTGGTACGAGGACGCGTTCACCAGCGTCCAGGTGGCACCGCTGTCGTCGCTGCGGTAGATGCCGCGGGTTGTGGCGCCGCCGCCGGATGCGTCGCAGGGGCGAGCGATGAAGGCGTAGAAGCGACCGGGCTGCGCGGGGGAGGCGGCGAGTCCGATGCGGCCGATCTCGGCGATGGGCGGGAGGCCTGCGGTGACGCGGGTCCACGACGATCCGTTGGTGGTGGTGCGGTAGATTCCGTTGGATGTTGAGCCGGTGATCTGCCCGACTGCCGCGAGGATGGTCGCGGGTGTACCTGGTTGACGGATGACGTCGGTTACGTCGAGGTTTGGCAGACCACCGAGCTGGGCCCAGGTTGCGCCGCTGTCGTTTGATCGCCACAATCCACGGGGGCCGGTGGCTTGGGGGTGGCCCTTTGCCGCGGCGAGGAGCGGGAATCCACCTGCGCCGACGACGGCGACGAGCAGTCGCTCGGGCTGCGTGGGGTGGATGTTGATGCGGGAGATGGAGCGTCCTGCGAACTCCGGGACTCCGAGTTCGGTCCAGGAGGCACCGCCGTCGGTGGTCTTGAGGATGCCGGCGCCCGGGCGCGAGTGGTTCGCGAAGTTTGCTTCGCCCGTGCCTGCGTAGAGGGTCTGTGGATCGAGCGGGCTCATCGCGAGAGCGCCGATGGGGGTGACGAAGGCGTCGGTGAGGCAGGCCCATGTCACTCCGGCGTCGGTGGATTTCCAGACGCCGCCATCCGCGCCGCCGATGTAGAGGACGAGCGGGTCGGTGGGGTGGCAGACCACGGCGCTCACGCGTCCGGTGGAGCCGTCGAAGCCGGTGATCTGCGAGGGGCCGATGCTGACCCACTGCTGCGCGCAGGCGACACCGGCCATGAGCGGCACGAGCAGCGGCAGGAGGGTCTTGGTCATGGCTTGCTGGCCTCCAGCAGCGCGGCGAGTTCACGACGGGCGAGTTGCCGCATGCCGTCGAGGCGGAGGTGATTGAAATCGCCCTGGGTGACGTACCACGAGTTCTTGATGAGTTCGTCGGAGGTGACGAGCTTGGAGAGATCGACGCTCGCGGCGCGTTCGTGATTGCGCGCGACGTCTTCGGCGACGGGCCGGTAGAGCTTCAGCATCGCGTCATCGTCGCCGGGCACGGGGTGCGAGGGCGTGATGACGAAGTAGAGATTCGCCGGGTCGAAGCCCGCGAGGGCCCACGCCTGTTGCAATCGGTTCAGGACCGCGTTGAGGTTGTCGGAGTATGCGCCGGGGGAGGTGGGCGGACCTTGCGGTTCGGGGCCGATCGAGTCGAGCGTTTCCGCACGGTCGTTGAGCCCCGTGCAGATGCGCACGAGCGCACGTCTTTCGCCCGTCTGGAGCGCGGTCGCTTCGGTGAGCACGGTGACGAGCGTTTGATCCGATGCGCTCTGCAGCGCGAGCGCCATGTCTCGCGCCGACTGCCCGCCCCTGCCGTAGAGCGTGTGGACGCTGACACCCCGCGTGCGGTCCAGACGTTCGGCCCGCGCGAAGTACCCGACGAAGGGCCCCACCACGGCGGTCTGCGCGTCCGCGGCGAGTCGGAGCGTGACCTGATCGTCCCGCGTACTTGCGGGGAGATCGAGCGCGATGCGTGCGAGCGATTCCGTGCCGCGGGTTGTGACCGGCGCGAGGCGTGCGAGTTCGACGGGGGGATCGGACTGGAGGCGTAGCGCGGGCTGGAACGAACCGGGGCCGGTGCCCGAGAAGAGGGCGAAGGTCACGTGGAATCGGAGCGGGCCGGAGATGCCCAGCGGCGACTGGGGGCTGAGGGAGAGCCCGCTGGCGGTGGAGCCGCTCGCCGCGGAGCCCTCGGGCATGAAGAGGTAGTTCAGGGGCGCGAGGAGCGAGGTTTCGGAGTCGAGCCGCGCGGCGGCGGAAGGGGGTGCACCCGAGTATGCGTAGCCACCTGCACCGCCGGTGTTGAGTGTGGAGCTGCCGATTCCGACGCCCGCGCCGAGGCCGTCGTTCTCGCCGAGCGGGTGGAGGCCGGTGGCGTAAAGGCCGAACTCCTCGGAGAGGGCGTGCGCGACCGCGTCGTCCCAGCCTGCGCCGCGGTGGAGCTGGTTGGAGTCGCCGATGCAGAGGACGTCGGCGCGTCCCGCGCGGCAGGCATCCCAGAACTCGGCGAGTCTTTCGCCGCCGAAGACGGGCGTGCCGGGCTGCGCGAGCGCGGGGCATCCGGTCGCGAGCACAGCCGCGACGAGCACCACCCTGCGCATCCGGGTGGCTCTCATGGGGGAACTCAGCAGCCCGAGTCCCAGCGGGTGAAGAACGCGATGACGTCGTCGCCGTCGGTGCCGCCGTCGCGATTGAAGTCCGCGTCGGAGGCATCCCAGTCGGCGAAGAAGGCGATCACGTCGTCGCCGTCGACGCCCTGGTCACCGTTCCAGTCGGCCGGGCAGACGTTGTTGGCGTCGAGCCAGGCGAGCGCGAGGTCTGCGCGGGCGAGGCCGTGACCGAAGAGGTCATCGCGGCCGGGATCACCGAGGTCCTGGGCGCTGGCCTCGATGGCCTGCCTGATGAGGGTGGGAGAGACGTGGCCGGGTTCGCGCGAGGCGAACAGCAAACCGGCGACTCCCGCGACGTGCGGGGTTGCCATCGACGTGCCGCTGAAGGAGGCGTAGGTGTGGCCGATCATACCGTTGGCGAGCGTCACCGAGGTGCCGTCGAGGGTCTGGAGTTCGTCGCCATCGGCCTGCGAGATCGAGAGCGCGATGATCGGGAAGCTCGCGTTGAGCGTGCCGTTGAAGTTGCCGCCCGCGTTGTTGGAGATCACGACGCCCACAGCGCCGGCGTTGATCGCGTTCTGGGTTTTGGCAGCAAAGGTGCCACCGCCGCGGCGGATGTGGGCGATGTTACCGGCGACCGCGGCCGGGAAGTCCGATGCCGCGAGCCCGGTGCCGCAGAAGTACACCTGACCGGTGACGGTGCCCTGGGCACTGCCGGTGAGCGCGTTGCCGTCGTGGCCGATGTTGCTCCAGACCACGCTGCTGTCGATGAGCGGGATGGTCGAGAGCACGCCGACACCGGGGCCGGAGATGTCGACCGTTGCGCCGAAGTTGGAGAATCCCGCGCGGTTGAGATTGGAATCGATGGCCGCGACACACATCACGGAGGGGTACGAGCCGGGGTAGGAGGGCACGTCGCTGTTGGCGTTGCCCGCGGCGGCAACGATGAGCGTGCCGGCGTTGTGGATGGCGAGGTAGAGGTCTTCTTCCGCCTGCGACGGCGAACCGCCGCCGAGGGACATGCTGATGACGTCGGCGTACTGGTCGAGTGCCCACTGGCAGCCCGCCATGATGCCGGAGGTTGCGCCCGAGCCGCCGTTGCTCAGCACCTTGCCGATGATGAGCGAGGCCGAGGGGGCGACGCCCACGACACCGATGTCGTTGTCGAGACCGAGGACGGTGCCGGAGCAGTGGGTGCCGTGCGCGTGCAGGTCGTCAACCGCCTCGCCCGAGATAAAGGATTCCGCGGCGATGACCGCGGGCAGATCGGGGTGGGCCAGATCGACGCCGGTGTCGAGGACGGCGACCTTGGCCCCGAGGCCGCGGGTCTGGGTCCACGCGGTCGGCGCGCCGACCATCGGGATGCCGTAGGGAGTTTCCTGGGCGAGCGCCACGCGGTAGAAGTCACGTTCGGCGTAGAGAACGGCGGGGTTCTTGGAGAGTTCCGCGATGGCGGCGTCGACTGTTCCGCCCGCGACTCGGATGCACATCAGCCCGGGGACGGCGCCGTATTCAAAGACGACGCCGCTGCTCTTGGCGGCACGCATCGCGTCGGCGATCTGGTCGGGGCCGGCGGTCTCGACGAATCGGACCAGAACCCGCTCGGGGTGGTACGCGCCATCGGCGGTGACATCGAAGAGCGTGGAGGTGCCGCTGTCGGGCAGGCCGACGGGGGCGACGGGGTCGTTGGGACCCGCGAAAGCCTGTGCACACAGTCCGGAAACAACGAAGAGAACGAGCGAAGCCTTCATGCATCCACCCCTGGCTGCTGAACGTGAACGAACCAAAACGCCCGCTGCCGGGCGACGCCGCTTCCCCCGACCCACATCTCCGAGCCCCCAGCATACACGGTTGCATCGACGACGCAAGATCGCTCTCGGTTTCCACCCCGATCAGCCACCGCACCCGCGGTCCCAGTCGAGGAAGAACGAGATGACATCGTCCGAATCGGTGCCCCCGTCGTTGTTGTAGTCCATGAGGTTTGCGTCCCACCTGCCGAAGAAACGGATGATGTCGTCCCCATCGATTCCACCGGATGAGTCAACGTCCGCAGAACACGCGGCGGCGGCGATCAAGCCATTGAGTTCGAGCGCGGACAGGGCATCGAAGCCCGACGCTCGGAGGTGATTCCGATCGAAGCTGGCGTAGTACCAGAGGTTCTGCTGCATCTGCGTCGCGTTTGCCATGACCTCGAAGTCGACCACCGCCGTCCGCGCGATCTCGTCGGCCACGACTCGGGCTGCCTCGCGATAACCCACGAGCATCGCCTCGTCCGGCATGGCGACCGCGTGGGACGGCGTGAACAGGAAGTACAACTCCCGTTCGTCCCACCCGTTCAACGCCCACACCTCACGGATGCGGGCGACGATCGCGCGGAGGTTGTCCGCGTATGCCGCGGCGGAACTGCCCTCCGATACCGCCGCTGGGCCGACGGAGGGGAGGGACTCGATTCGATCGTTCAGGCCGGTGTTCACGCGGATCAGGACGGCGCGCGAGCCCAGGCCCCGGACCTGCTCGAAGTAGAGCGTGAGGGTCGCGTCGTCGCTGGCGATCAATGCGGCGGCCATGTCTCGTGCGGATTGCCCGCCGACGCCGTAGAGGGTGTGGAGGGATGCGCCGCGGGTGGCGGTGAGTTGCTCGACCCGCATGCCGAAGGCGGCGAAGGGCCCGACGATCGACTCGGAGGATCGCGCGAAGTGCATGCTCATCTGCATGGGACGTTCGCCGGCGGGGAGGTCGAGCCAGGCGCGGCGTGCGCGGGTGCCGCCTCCGACACCGGAGCGTGTGGAGGTGACGTCGCCGGTGGCGAGTTCGGGGAACGGAGGCGCGTCGTCGCTGCGGACGATGGGCCTGAAGGAACCCGCGCCCGTGCCATCGAACTCCGCGTAGGCGTAGTGGAATCGCAGGGGCTCGGCGACGGCGAAGGGCGCGATGATGTACAGGACCATGCCCTGGGCCACGGTGCCGGGGGCGACGAGGCCCGGCGCGAGGTAGATGTACGAGTGCGGCCCGAGCCCGCTGGCGATGGCGTTGAGGTATCGATCGACGCTGGGGGGCGCGGCGGAGGTCTGAAAGATGCCCTGTCCAACGGCGAGCACACCCCAGCCTTCGCCGACTCCACCGCCGTTGCCTGCGCCTTCGCCGGGCGTGATGATGCCGGAGGCATAGAGGCCGAGTCGGGTCTGGAGGGCGCGGGTCCAGGCGCGGTCCCAGCCGCCGCCGAAGTGGAGTTGGTTGGAATCACCGATGCAGACGACATCGACGCGACCATCTTGGGCGGCGTGGAAGAAGGGTGCGACGGCGAAGCCGTTGAAGACGGCGGGCTGGGCGCAGGCGACTGAGGCGGCGGCGAGGAGCCCGAGGCCGGCGCAGAGTTTCTCGGGCCCAGAACGGAGCATCATGCTGTCAATGTACCTCATTGCCGAAGGGTGGCAAGGAGAGTTCGTGCACGACCCGCGGCGGGGAATCCGGTGCCACGGGACCTTTTGTCGGAGGGTCCGGTATGCACCTCTCGTTCGCAAGCATGGCACGGCTTCCCGGGGCCGCGCCCGCCCCACTCACCCCCGCACAACCTCCGGAGGGTTTTTCCTCATCCTGTCCAAGGTGCGCGGGTTTCCCTTCAATCGAGGCGTTTTTCGCGCATTTGTGCGGACCCGTCACCGACGGGAGCCATAGCATGGCGCAGAGGGAACGGGCACGCGACGCGAACCCGCGGCGCAACGCCCGGCCCGCCTGATTCGGGACTCACACTCCCGCGCGTGCGACCCCCGCACCTCCACGAGAAACCGAGAGTCTCGAGCCACGGCCCGCCGGCCCCGCTTCCCGCGGCGTACGCCCGGTCGCAACCGCTCGCACGCCTTCAGGATCCATGGGGCAGCACGCGATCACGTCTTCTCGTGCTCCCCCAGCACCGAGGTGCAGCGGCGGCCTCACCGGTCGCGTTCGCATCCTTGAAGGAGGCCTCACATGTTCCGCTCCACAAACACCGCACTCGCCGGCCTGATCGCTCTTGTCGCCGGCACGACGGCGCACGCCCAGATTGTGGGCAATCCTCAGCGGATGGTGCCCCCGCAATCCGATGGCGTCGATTCGGATCGTCACTTCCCGGCGGACATGCCACCGCTCCATCTCATCCCGCCGGCGCCGATGCCCGCGTTCGACGGCGTCCCGGGCTTTGACCCGAGTGCCCCCAGCAGCGTCACGATCGTTGACACCGAGGCCGGCACCATCTTCGAACTCCCGGCCCGGTTCTCGCTCCCGCCCTCGGGCCTGGGCGGGTCCACCTTCCCCGGCGCCGACGGCAACGTGATGGACTACTTCGACCGCGGCCTGGGGACGATGGTTGATGTTGACGAACGCACCTTCCCCGCGCGCGCCAACTGCAAGGTCGCGATGCGGTTCACCACCACAACCGGCGGCTCGGCGTGGTACCTCTGCTCGGGCACGATGATCGACGCCGAAACCGTGCTCATCGCGGCCCACTGCGTGTACAACCGCGAGGCCAACATCATGGCCTTTGCCAACGAGGTCTTCGTCTTCCCCGGGTGGGACGGCAACGGCAACATCATCCCGGGCAGTCCGAGCGCCGGGATCTTCAACCACTACGGCTACGGTCGCGGCACGACGTTTACCGCCGGCACGAACTACATCAACAGCGGCGACTGGGACGCGGACATGGCGATGATCCGAGTCACGCGGGCGGTCGGCTCGCTGACCGGTTGGTTCAGCTACGCGTGGGACGGCCCGTGCGATCAGATCCAGACGTTTACGTACCACAACTTCAGCTTCCCGGCGGAGGGCTGCGGCACGCCGGGTCTCCACACCGGGTCCGACATGAAGTACTGGTACGGCAGCGTCGACAACTGCCCTGGCAATCAGCTGCAGATCGAAACCACACCGGGGTGCTACACCGCGCTGTGGGGCGGCCAGAGCGGCTCGGGGCTCTACTTCATCCAGAACGGCAACCGGCACATCCACGGTGTCGCGTCGACCTCCAACCGCACGACCATCGGCAACTACTGCAAGATGTGGGCGGGGTTCGCCGACGCGGTGGACGACTTCATCGGGGCGTCCCGGGGCACGACCTTTGACCTCCAGGCGCTCGACTGCAACTTCGCGCCGGCGTCGATACCGGCCGGCGAGAGCACCACGACCGCGAACTTCCTCGCGGTGAACGCGACGAACGCCGACCCGGGCGCGGCCACCTACACGCTGCGCACCTATCTCTCCACGAACAGCGACATCTCCACGGGAGACACGCTGCTGCGGACCGAGACCTTCAGCTGGGACTTTGCGCCGATGGGGACGATTCGCGTCACCATGAACAGCACCACCATCCCAGAGAACACACCGCCGGGGGACTACTTCCTCGGCGTGGTCCTGGACGCGGGGACTGACGCGGACTTCAGCAACAACGACAGCGACGAGTGGGACGCGGTGCCGATCACCGTGACGATCCCGATTCCGAACAACGACGCGTGCTCGCCGGGCTTCAACCTGCCGTTCGGCACCGCGCTCGTGGGGACGAATGCCGCGGCGACGAATGATGGTTCCACGACCTGCGGCGGCACGACGACGACGCACAAGGACGTGTGGTACCGCTTCACGGCCCCGTACACGGGGACGTACATTGTCGAGTCCCTCGAGGGCGGGACGCTGCTGGACACCGTGGTGTCCGTGCACTCGGCGTGCCCGGGAACGGCTGCGAATACTGTGGCGTGCGACGATGATTCGGGGTTCAACAACCTGTCGCGGCTGACGTTCGCGGGCGTTGCGGGCACGACCTATGTCGTGCGCGTCGGCGGGTACAACGGGGCCAGCGGCACGTTCAACCTCCTCGCGACGCTTGCGCCGCCCGCGAACGATGCGTGTGCCTCGGCGACCACGATCGGGCTCGGGAGCGTGACGGGCACGAACCGCGCGGCGACCAACGATGGCAGCACCAACTGCGGCGACGGAAGCTCGACCTCCGCCAAGGACGTGTGGTACGCGTTTACGCCCACGTGCACGAACTACTACACGTTCGACACGGAGGGATCGGAGCTGGGCGACACGCTGCTCTCCATCCACTCGGGCTGCCCGGGCACCGCACTGAACACCGTCGCGTGCGACGACGACAGCGGCACGGGGTTCCAGTCCTATCTGCAGACCCAGTTGAACGGCGGGACCACGTACTACATCCGCGTCTCCGGGTACGGCGGCACGACGGGCGATTTCGTGCTCAACGTCGATGACCTCAACTCCAACAACCTCTGCTCGCGCGTTCCCCCCGTGTACACCAACACGCCCACGCTCTTCTCGACCTGCAACGCCACGCCGAGCACGACCAACACCGAGGGCTTCTGCCGCTTCGGCACGGACAACACGATCGGGCCCGACATCTGGTTCCGCTACACCGCGCTCTGCGACGGCACCGCGACCGCGGCCGTGTGCGGCTCGTCCTACGACAGCACGATGGTCGTCTACAACAGCGTGTGCCCCGGGACCTTCGGCAGCGTGCGCATCGCGTGCTCCGACGACCGCTGCGGTGACGACGCCAGCATCACCTGGACCGTGACCGAGGGTGCCTCGTACCTCATCCGCATCGGCGGCGCTACCAACGGCTTCACCACCTCGCGGGGCTCGGGCGTTCTGAATGTCACCACCAACTGCACCTGCCCGTGGACCTTCGACGACTGCTACGCCGACTACAACAACGACCAGGGCATCGACGGCGACGACGTGATCGCGTTCTTCGGCGACTGGGACGCCAACCTGGGCTGCGCCGACGTGAACCGCGACGGCGGCGTCGATGGCGACGATGTGATCGCGTTCTTTACCGCCTGGGATAACGGCGGCGGCGGCCTCGCGGGCTGCTGATCGACCCCGCCCGTCTCAAGCGGGGAGCTTGTTCGCGGCCCGCGCTCCGAAGAGCGCGGGCCGTCTTTTTAGGTCCACCGCGCCATCACGCAACGGACTGCGATGCGCCCGCGATTCCGACGACCGCGACCGTCACGTCGTCCGCGAAGGGGCTTTCTCCCTCGAGTGTGGTCACGCCCACGTGCCGCATGACCGCGGCGACCATGAGGTCGGCGTCCTGCGCTTCGCTCGTTGATGCGCGGACGGCCTCGGTTGCGCGCGTCACGCCGAACTCTTCGCCCGCGCCGGACCGCTGCTCGACGACACCGTCGGAGAACAGCACGAGCCTCGAGCCGCGCGAGAGGGGTGCGGTGCCCGCGCTGAAGACAAAGTCCGGCACCACGCCTACTGGAGGACCGCCGGGGCCTTCGGGGCACGATGCCGCGCCGTTCGCGCCGCGCACGAACCAGTGGCCGTGGCCGGCATCGCCCCAGGTCACGGTTCCCGCGTGCTCGTCGACTACGGCGACGAGCAGCGACAGGAAGATCGACAGCCCCTCGCGCTCGGTGTTGTATCGCTGCGAGTATTCGTAGACGATCGCGTTGACCTCGTTGAGCGCCGCCGCGGGATCCGCGTTGGCTTTCAGCAGGCGGTAGAGGTGCGCCTGCACGTTGGACATGATCATGCCCGCGGCGACGCCCTTGCCGACGACGTCGCCCAGGAGCACGGCCGCGCGCCCTTCGCCGAGGGGGATGAAATCGAACAAGTCGCCCGCGACGTACCGACCGGGGATCGATCGCATCGCGTAGACGATTCCCCCGTGCGCGCCGCGGGCCGGGGGCATGATGATCGCCTGCACGTCGCGGGCCGCCTCGAGTTCCGAGTGCCGGCGTTTGCGGTCGACTTCAAGCCGAGCGCGGTGGAGGTTCGCGAGCGCGAGCCCGCAGATCCTGGCAACCGCCTGGCAGAACATCGCGACCTCGCCCGTCACGGCGGTTGCACGCTCCGTGGACTTTGCGTCGAGGTACAGGTACGCCTCGGGCGCGCCGTCGAACATCACCGGCGTGCAGACCGCGCTCGCGATACCGAGGCTCACGATGCTCTGCCCGTACTTCGGCGTGTCCGCGGAGTTCAGCACCACCGTCTGGCCGTCGGCGCAGGCCTGGATCAGCGAGCGGCTGAAGCGGGGAAGCGCGTCGCCATCCGATCGCGCCGTGTCCTTCGCCGCGAGCACCTCGACTTCCTCGCCGCCACGCACGGCCCGGACCATGGCCGCACGCGGGAACCCGCACCCGGCGACCAGTGCATCGGTCGCGGCACGCGCGACATCGCCCTCATCGGCCGCCGCGCCGACAACCGCCGCGCAGTTCATCAGCAGCTCGAGCCTGCGGTGCGAGTCCGGAACGCCGGCCATTGGGGCGAACCGCTGCAACTGCCTGGGCGCGCTCGCGCCGTCGTCCATGGTGTGGACACGGTGCACCGCGCTGTGGTCGCCGACCGAAACCCGGAACGTGCACGCGCCGATCCGCAGGCGATCGCCGTCGCGCAGTACCGCCGGCTGCTCCGCGGGCAGCATCGTCTGGTTGAGCCACGTGCCGTGCTTGGAGTGAAGATCGACGACAACCCAGCCATCGGGCGAGCGCCGGAACTCGCAGTGCCGACGCGACACGACTCCGTCGGGATCGAGCAGCACGATGTCGCACTGCGCCGAGCGACCCGCGACCACCGGGCCCGTCCGCCCGGCGATGTCGACCATCGCCGTCGTCGGGCCCGAGATCGGTTCAAGCCGCAGGGGCGGCGCACTGATCGTCGTGCTCATCGCGCGGCCCCTCCGTCACCGCCTACCCGCGGCAACGACGTCGCCGAGGGATCGATGGCCACGCCGCCGTCGGCCGGCAGCAACATCCAGAACGTGCACCCGCGCCCTTCCGTCGACTCCGCGATGATCTTGCCCCCGTGGTCCTCGCACACCCGGCGCGCCACCGCGAGACCTAGCCCCGTGCCCCGCACGCCCTTGGTGGTGTTGAACGGCTCGAAGACCCACGGCAACTTGCTGGCGGGAATGCCCGGGCCGTTGTCCACCACGGCGATCGCCACGTGCGGCCGGCCCGATACCCGATCGATCGCGACCGGCGGCGAGAACGAAACCCCGCGCCCCGTCGGCGCCACCGCGCCGCCGGCGTTGACGTACTGGGCGCGCACCGTCACGGCGCCCGTGCCCGAGGGCACCGCTTCGACCGCGTTGGTGATCAGGTTCATCACCGCCTGGTGCAGCAACGGCGCATCCACCGCGATCGGCGGCAACTCCGCGTCGTGGTCCACGATGAGCGCCACCTGCTTTGCCGTGCACTGCGATTCCACCAAGCCCGCGCACTCGTCGATCAGCCCGCCCAACTGCGTGAGATCCACTTCCGCCTGACGATGTCGCGAGAACGCGAGCATGTTCATCGTCAGGCTGATGATGCGGTCCAGGTTCCGCTTGAGGATTCCCCAGCCACCGTTGGAGATCTTCAGGTCTCCCTTGTTCAGTCCCATCTCCACCACGTCCGCGCCGCCGCGCAGGCCCTGCAGGATGTTCTTGATCGAGTGCGAGAGGGTCGCGACGGTTTCGCCGATGGCCGCGAGCCGCTCGCTCTGCAGTTTCTGGTGGTAGAGCTCCGCGTTCGCGAGCGCGAGGCCGGTGTGCTGGCCGATCGCGTTCAACAGCGCGAGCTGCTCCGCCGTGAAGGTGTAGTTCGCGATCGAAGAATCAACATAGATCGCCCCGTAGGTCCGATCCCGGAAGCGAATCGGTGAACACAACGCCGAGCGGATGTGCAGCCGCTGCACGCTGTCCCCCTTCGCGAACCGCGGGTCCACCATCGCGTTGCTCGACAGCACCCCTTCGCTGTTGCGGAGCGCGTGCTGCAGGATCGTCCGCGAAACCTGGATTCGCGCCGTGTCCTGATCCAGCGGCGCCTCGCGGTACTTGACCACCGCCGGGGTCATCGCGTCCTCCGCCGCGCCGCCCGCGCCCGCAGTCTCGGGCGCGAGCATCACGCACCCGCGCTCCGGGTGCAGCTCCGCGAACACCAGATCCAGCACGCCCCCGAGCAGTTCCTGCCGCCCGATCACCTGCGTCGTCAGCATCGTCGTGAGCTTGTAGATGATCCGCAGGTGGTCCACCGCCGCCGCTCGCGGCTCGGGCTCCGCCAGAATCAGCGAATCGTCGTTCCCCCCCATGCTCGGCGCATGACTCAGCAGCGTGCGCTCGACCGTCGTGTCCAAGTGCCTCGACCCCACCACGCGCACGATGTCGGGATCACGCGACTCGGTCTGCCCAAACACCAGCACCGTGCGCCCCACGCGGATCTGATCCCCCACGTGCAGCCGCATCCGCCGCTCGACCCGCGCGCCGTTCACGTACGTCCCGTTCTGACTCTTCAGATCGTTGATGTACCACAGCCCCTCGTCGGGTGTCAGCTCCGCGTGCCGGCGCGAGATCGCGTTGTCGCTCAGCGGCAACGCCTCGCTCGACCTGCCGATGTACTGCGGCTCGTGGTCCGGCAGCTCAAACCGCCGGTCCTTGTCGGGCCCCTGGATCACCGTGAGTATCAGCACGCCCTTACATTAGCGTCCACCCCGCCCCGCCCCGCCTATTCTCCGGCCGTGACCGCCAAACCCCCCTCCAACTTCGCCGCCCTGTTCAAGCGCCTCGGCCCCGCCGGCCCGCTGGCCATCATCGCCGTCACCCTCCCCGCCCTCGGCGGCTTCCTCCTCCTCGCCTCCATGAACCCCGCCGGCAAGTGGCTCAAGAGCCACGGCGATGCGGGCATCCTCATTTACGCCTCCGGTTTCGCCCTCGCCGCCGGCCTCGCCATCCTCCCCACCTACTCGCTCGCCGCGCTCGGCGGGTGGGCCTTCGGGATGACCACCGGCTTCCTCGCCGCCCTCGCGGGGTTCACCGGCGGGTCCATCATCGGGTACCTCACCGGCCGGGCCGCTTCGGGCGAACGCGTCGAGGCCCTCATCGAGGAACAGCCCCGCTGGGCCACGATTCGAGATGCCCTTATCGGCAATAAAACCCGCCGCAACCCCCTCAAGACGCTCCTGATCATCACCCTCCTCCGCCTCCCCCCCAACTCCCCCTTCGCGATGACCAACCTCGTCCTCGCCTCGTTCCGCGTCCCCTTCCTTCTATACGTCCTCGGCACCGCCATCGGCATGGCCCCCCGGACCCTCCTCGTCGCCTTCCTCGCCTCCAAGATCCAGTCGGAGGTCTTCGACCCCAACGCCGTCAGCTCCCCCAAGTGGCTCATCCCGGTCGGGGTCGTCATGCTCGTCGCCGTCTTCGCCGTCCTGAACCACATCGCCAAGAAGGCCCTCGCCGCCGCAACCCGCCCGCAGGCCTAACCCCCTTCCCGCCCCCTTCCCGCCCCATCCGCCTTGTGGACCCCCCCACCTCTGACCGATAATGGGGTTCCATGGGCCTCCCGCCGCTTATCAAACTCATGCGGCCCAAACAGTGGGCAAAGAGCGCGTTCGTGCTCATCGGCCCCCTGTACGCCCTGGCCGACCCCGCCAAACGGGGGCTCGACCCCCGCGAAGTGCTCACCAACGCCCTCCTGGCCGCGGTCGCCTTTAGCCTCGCCTCGTCCGGCTGCTACATCATCAACGACGTGATGGACGTCGAGTCCGACCGGAACCACCCGCGCAAAAAGCACCGCCCGTTGGCCTCGGGGGCGGTTTCCATCAAGACCGCGTGGTCCCTGGCCCTCGTCCTGTTCGCTGCCGCGGGCCTGGCGACTGCCTTTGTCCCGATCCCCAATCTGTGGTGGGTCGCTGGGTTGGTGGGGGCGTATTCGGTGAACGTGGCGGCATACTCGGTGGCGATCAAGAAGGTCGTGATCGCGGACGTCATGTCCCTGTCCCTGGGGTTTGTGCTGAGGGTTTTGGGGGGGTGTGCCGCGAGCGGGGTCTCGCCGTCGACCTGGCTTTTGAACTGCACCCTGTTCTTCGCGATGTTCCTGGCCTTCGGGAAGCGGCTGGGGGAGCGGCGGACGGTGGCGGACGCGGCGTCGATCCGGGCGGTGCAGGGGCGGTACACGGATGAGCTGCTCCGGATGGCGACGGTGGTCACAGGTGTTGCTCTGCTCGTGACTTACGCCGGGTACCTGGAGTCGCGGCAGGACCAGTACACGATGCCCCTGTGGGGGTTTGCGGCGGGGTTCAACGTGCTGTGGATCACGATCATCCCGGCGACGTTCGGGCTGTTGCGGTCGATTGTTCTGCTGGAGACTGGGGCGTACGACGACCCAACGGAGCTGGCGAGCAAGGACCTCTCGATGCAGTTGTCGGTGGGGACGTTTGGGGTGCTGACGCTGCTCCCGTGGGTGCTACGGGGCTGACGGGCGGGGCTGACGGGCCAAGGCCCGGCGCGCATCTTTATTTTGCTTCCGGTTGGCACCGGTTGCACCTCCGCAAGTTGTGTGCGCGAGGGGTGTTCGTGTACATTCTCACGTCCCGGCTTTGCTCGGAGTTTGCTCCGAGACACGCCGACCCGGTTGCTCCGGGCGCGTCGAGAACGGTTCCGGCGGCAGGTCGATCCGGCCGCCCGTCTTAGATCAGGAGACTCCCAATGGCAGGTGTGTGGAACGGAACGCTTCGTGGCGTGAGCACGATGGCGAAGTCCCTTGTTCTGGCGTCGCTGATCGCGGTCGCCGGGATGCCGGCGACGGTGGTCGCCCAAGAAGAGCTTCGCCCCTTCGCGGACGTCAGCAAGGGGTACGAAAAGGTCGTCTCGACGGCGGACGGGGTCTCTTTCTACACCCTGTGGGAGAAGCGCAAGGACGGGTCTCTGCTCGCCGAGCTCCCCCGCGGGTTTGAAGGCCAGAAGCACTTCATCTCCCTGACGGTCGCGAGCGGCGAGGAGTACGCGGGTCTCCAGCAGGGCGACCTGTACGTGTACTGGAAGCGGCAGGACAACCGGCTGCTCCTCATGGAGCCCGAGATCGGCACCCGCTCGACGGGTGACCAGGAGAGCAAGTCGAGCGTCAAGCGGCTCTTCACCGACCGCGTCCTGCTTGATGTGCCGATCATCTCGACCGGCCCCGCCGGCCAACCCGTCATCGATATGAAGGAGCTGCTTGCGGGCCGTGTGACCACGTTCTTCGGTTCAGGCGGCTTCATGAGCAGCGGTGCCAGCGGCGCGAACCCGCGTCTCTCGGCCCTCAAGAGCGCGAAGGCCTTCCCCAAGAATGTCGAGATTTCCTACGAGATGCCCACGGCCGGCGGCCGCATGAAGGAGTTCCACTACTCCATCAGCCTGATGGAGCAGAACTCGGGGTATCAGCCCCGCGAGGCGGATGAGCGCGTGGGGTACTTCACCACCGTTTACCGCGACTTGGGCAAGTCCACCGAGAAGGAGAAGTGGGTCCGCTACATCAACCGGTGGCACCTTGAGAAGCGCGATCCCAAGCTCACCAAGAGCCCGCCCAAGGAACCAATCGTCTTCTACATCGAGAGCTCCGTGCCCGTGCGGTACCGCCGCTGGGTGAGGGAGGCTTTGCTCGAGTGGAACAAGGCGTTCGAGAAGGTGGGCATCGTCGGCGCCATCGAGGTGTACCAGCAGGACGAAGAGACCGGGGCCCACATGGAGAAGGACCCGGAGGATGTGCGGTACAACTTCATCCGGTGGCTCGCCAACGACGTGGGCACCGCGATCGGGCCCAGCCGCGTCAACCCCATGACCGGCCAGATCCTCGACGCGGACATCGTGTTGACCGACGGCTGGATCCGCCACTTCTGGACGCAGTTCAACGAAGTGATGCCCGAGCTCGCGATGGAAGGCATGAACGCCGAGACCCTCGCGTGGCTCGACAAGAACCCGCAGTGGGACCCGCGCATCCGCCTGGCCGACCCGGCCAAGCGGGACTACATCCTCGCCCAGCGGGCCCGTCGCGGCGTGCTTGCGTACGGCGGCCACCCGATCGGTCTCTTTGATCCCTCGGTGCAGAGCTCGGCGGATCCGACGATGCTGGGCCAGGGCGAGTTCAGCGGGATGGCGAACCGCGTTTCCCAGCGCAACGGCCTGTGCATGGCCGCGACGGGCAAGGCGTTCGACATCGCATTGATGCGTATGGCGCTGGAGTCGTTCACCGAAGAGGAACTCGAAGCCCTCGACCCGACGCAGCCCGAGCCGGGCAAGGAAGGGGAGAAGAAGCCCAAGGCCGATCTCCTAGACGGCGTGCCGGAGTGGTTCATCGGACCGCTGATGCTCGACCTCGCGAAGCACGAAGTGGGCCACACGCTCGGCCTGCGTCACAACTTCCGCGCTTCGAGCATCTACACCTTCAACCAGATCAACTCCGACGAGGTGAAGGGCAAGAAGCCGTTTACGGGCTCTGTGATGGACTACACCGCCGCGAACCTCACGGTGCGCGACGGCAAGCTCGCCGGCGATGTCACGATGATCGAGGTCGGTCCGTACGACTTCTGGGCGATCGAGTACGGCTACGGCTTCGGTGACCTGAAGGAAGTGCTCAACCGGAACACGGATCCGCTGCTCACCTACGGCACCGACGAGGACGTGGGCGGCGGCGACCCCTTGATCCGCCGGTACGACTTCGCCAAGGACCCCATCTCCTACGCCAAGGACCAGATGGAGCTGGCCCGCTACCACCGCGGCCGCCTCCTCGACAAGTTCGTCAAGGACGGCGAGAGCTGGGCGAAGGCCCGGCGCGGGTACGACATGACCCTGGGCATCCAGGCCCGCAACCTCTCGATGATGTCGAGCTGGGTCGGCGGCACGCACGTGAGCCGGGCCCGCAAGGGCGATCCCAACGCCCCCGCCCCGGTGACCGTGGTTCCGACCGAGCAGCAGCGCGAAGCACTCCGCTGGTGCATCGACAACGCGTTCTTCGACGAGGCGTTCGGGCTCACTCCCGAGCTCCTCGAGAAGATGACCGTGGACAAGTGGCTCGACCAGGGCGGCGGCCGCTCCGCCGGCGATGAGCCCGGCTGGCCGATCCACGACCGCATCGCGGGCATCCAGTCCTCTGTGCTCACGATGCTGATGAACCCGACCACAGTGCGTCGGGTCTTCGACAACGAGTTCCGCATCCCCTCGGATCAGGATGCGCTCACCCTTCCCGAACTGCTCGACTCCATCTCCGACGCGGTGTGGAGCGAGCTCGACAAGAAGCCCGGATCTCAGGCCACGGCCCGCAAGCCGCACGTCTCGAGCCTCCGCCGCAACCTCCAGCGCGAGCACCTCGACCGCATCGTCGACCTCGCCATGGGCGGTGGCGGCGGTGAGTCCGCCAAGCCCATCTCCAACCTCGCGATCTCCAAGCTCCGCGCCCTCAACGGCAAGCTCTCTTCCGTCATCGGCGAGAAGGGCGACCAGACCGGCAACCTCGACCCCTACACCTTCGCCCACCTGAGCGAGGCCAAGATCCGCATCCAGAAGGTTCTCGATGCCCAGTACATCGTGAACGGCGGCGGCGGCATGGGTGGCCTCGGCGGCATGCTCTTCGGCCAGCCCGCCCAGCAGCAGGCCCCGCAGTCCGGTGAGTCCCTGCTCCTCCGCGAGCACATCCGCGAAGCCTCCTCCTCCTTCGAGCCCCCGGCGGCCCCCGCCGCGGAGCCCGAGAAGAAGTAAGCTCGGCCTCGCCAACCCGTTGATCCACACGGCCCGCGCTCGTCGCGGGCCGTTTTCTTGCGCACCTCACCCGCGGCAGGTACGCTGTGTCCCGCTCACTCACACCCTCCAAGGAACCGGCCATCTCCGCAAGCGACTCCCAACACGACACCCCCGATCCGCGCGGCAGAGCACTCGCGCGTCTCTTCGGGTGCGCCGTCGTCGTGCTCGGCCATGCGCTCATGGCCTACACGCCAAACGTCCCCACCGGCATCCTGTGGCCCGTCCGTGAGCCCTCTGAGATTGCCGCCCTCGACCACATCATCACGTACGGCCGCTTCGCGATCGTGGGCCTCTTCTTCTTCCTCGCCGGCGAGGCCGCCCGCTTCGGCGTTGCGTTTCTCGGTTCCGCTTCGCTGTTGCGCACCGCCCGCGCCGCGCTCCTTCCAGGCCTACTCGTCGGCTGCTTCATCGTGATGCCCTGCGTGTACGTCGCGTGGGCGGCGGACGCCGTCGACCGCGACTACATCAAGTGGGAGCAGTTCTGGCGATTCAGACTGTCCATCGAGGACAAGGCCCTTCTGATCGGGCCCGGCAGTTTCTGGTTCATCGAGCACCTGCTTCTGATCACGCTCGCGGCGTACGTCTGCGTGCGATTCATCGCGCCGCTGCGGGCGAGCGTGCACCGCCTCGTGCTGCCCGCCTGCTTCGCGACGGTCGGGGTGGTCGCGTGGCTGGACCCGGCGGTGCTGGGCACCTTCCGCAACGACTTCATCCCGCACCCCGCGTATCTCGCGATGAACGCGTGCACGTTCGCGGCGGGGTGGTTTGCGCGCGGGCCGGTGCGGCTGTGGCCGGTGTGGCTGCTGGTATCGCTTGCGCTCGCATCGGTAACGCCGACCACGCACACGACGGCACCGTGGGTGATCCCATTCGCGGCGATGGCCTCGCTCGCGGGGGTTCTGGGATGGATCGGTGCCTGCGATCGTCTTGCGCAGCACCTGCCGGACCTCTCCCGCCTTTCGCGGCTGACGCCGGGGATCTACGTGGTGCACCTCCCGATCGTCTGCTTCGGGCAGTACGTGCTGCACCCGGTCGACGCGTCGCCGCTCGTGAAGGCGGGGCAGGTCACTATTTCGGCTCTGGTGGTTTCGGCAGGAGTCGCGGCGGGGTTGCGGGCCCTTTTGCGCCGACGCCGGCCAGCAAGGGCCAAAAACTAGCGGGTTTTGGCGAACTCTCAGTTTTGCGTTCTTTGAGAGTTCGTGCACCACGCCCATCGCAAGAAGCCCGCGGAAAGCGCGCCGCCACTCCCGCACTTTGCCACTCTGTCACGTTGCCACTTCCTCTACAGCCTGCTCGCCATTGCACACGCGATTCGCTCCGAGCGTGTGCTTCGCGCGAACCCTGAAAGAACAGCAGTGCAATCTGGAAATCCCCGGGTATCATCGCTTTATGAGCATCAAGACCAATCTTGGACCCGCGATGGTTGGAGCGTGCGTTCTTCTCGCTTCATGCGGGAACCCACCGAAGGTGATGACACGGTCCGACGCCCCGCGGTCGCAGAAAGCCGCGAACGTTGTTTTCTCGGACCCCGTACGACCGACGAAGCTCGGCCCGCCCCCGTTCGAGTACTGGCGAATCCTGGGCCAACCGGTGCCGAACTGGGACGCCGCACCAGGCGAGGGCGATGGCGGCTACGCGGACCGAGACTCGCCCTTTGTGTGGTCGTTCCTCGGGCCGCGCCCCATCTCGAGCGAGTTCTGGAGCTACGAGAACCGCGCGGGCGGGCGGGTGGTCTCGGTTGCGCCGCACCCGTCGGACGGGAACGTCGTCTACATCGGCACCGCCTCGGGCGGCGTGTGGAAGTCGGTGAACGCCGGGACCAACTGGCTGCCGCTGACCGATGAGCTGCCGTCGCTGAATACCGGGGTGGTGACGCTCGATCCCTCCAGCCCGCAGACGGTTCTCGTCGGCACCGGCGAGTACCAGACCGGCTCGCTCGGTGACGGCGTGTTCCGCTCGACGGACGCGGGCGCGACCTGGCAACGAATCGCGACCGCGGCGGTCGGCACGCGTTGCAGCGGTCTGGCCGTGAGCCCCTCCGACTCTCAAGTGATCCACTTCACCGGCGACCTCGGCTATTGGCGCACCGCGAACGGCGGTACCACATGGACGCGCATCCTGACCGGAGATTGCAGCGCGCTCGAAGTGGACCCCACCAACGCGCAGCGCGTTTTCGCGGCGGTGAACGGCGGTGGAATCTACCGCTCGCTCAACGGCGGCGCGACGATGACCCGCCTCACCTCCCCGGGGCTCCCCACTTCCGGGTTCGACCGCATCGTCATGGACATGTCCGCGTCGAACCCGCAGATCATGATCGCGGCCTTCCTCAGCGGTGGCGGCGTCTCGACGGTTGTCAAGACCGTGGACGGTGGCGCTACCTGGACGTCCATTTCCATGGTGTCGTTCTGCTCCCCCCAATGCTGGTACGACGCGTACGTCGCGATCGATGCCACCGACCCGAACCGCATGTTCGCCGGCGGCGTTGACCCACGCTACGCGACCGCGGGCGTGCTGCGATCCATCAACGGGGGCACGACCTGGACCGAGGTCTCCGCGGGCGGCAACGGACTTCATCCCGACCATCACGCCATCGCCTTCGGCCCCGGCGGCGTGATCTGGGAAGGCAACGACGGGGGCATCTCGAAGAGCACCAACGGCGGAACGACCTGGATCAACATGAACGAGACGCTCGCGGCGACCCAGTCGTACGACGTCGCACTGCACCCCACCGCCGTTGAGCGCATGCTGCAGGGAACGCAAGACAACGGCACCTCTGAACGCACCACGGCGACTCTGGTGTGGCCGCAGCTTCAGACGGGAGACGGCGGCCAATCCGCGTTTGACCCATCCGTGTCCACCCGTCGGTACACGACGTATGCCTACGGAACCCTCTACCGCTGGAGCGGTAGCACGGGCATCAACATCACCGGGGGCTGGACCTCCGATCCCGTCAACTTCATCGCCCCCTTAGTCCTCGACCCCAATACCGCCGCCACGCTGCTTGTGGGCACGAACCGGGTGTGGCGGACGGTCAACGCCACCGCGGCGACACCATCATGGACTGCCATCAGCACTTCGGCACTCGCCGGGGGCGGGACGCTGAACACGATCGCAATCGCACAGGGCGCCTCGGGAACGATCTACACCGGGAGTTCCGAAGGCAACGTGTACGTCACCACCAACGGCACCGTCGCGAGCCCGACGTGGACGAACCGAACCGGTTCGCTCGCGGGGCGGCCGGTCTCCAAGATCGTGATCCACCCCACAACCCCCGGGACGGCGTACATCGGTCGGACCTCGACCACCGGCCCGCGCATCCACCGCACGGTGAACTTCGGGGCGAACTACACCGACGTCACCGGAACACTCCCTTCGGGTGCGCCGGTGAACGCGCTGGCCGTGGACTTCGCGTTCACCCCGCCCGTGATGTACGTGGGTTCGGGCTCCGGCGTGTATGTGTCGTTCAATGATGGCCTCACATGGGTCAAGGACGACGCAACCTGCCCGAACGTGAACATCGGGAGCATGGCGATCCACCTTGCCTCACGCACGCTGACGGTCGGCACCTACGGCCGCGGTGTTTGGCGCACCCCGCTCGCCACGCCCTGCGTGGGCGACTTCAACCGCGACGGTGGTGTAGACGGCGACGACGTCATCGCCTTCTTCGGCGAGTGGGACGCGGGCAACATCGGCGCTGACGTGACGGGAGACGGTGGCGTCGACGGCGACGACGTGATCCTGTTCTTCAGCCGTTGGGACGTGGGGTGCTGAGCGGCGTGGATCGGGGTGCGATGCAAAGGGTCACCGCCCGCCGTCGGTGATCATGCGACGCCCGTTCCGGGCATACCCCTCTCCCGCCCCAAAACTCCGGCTCCTACAGCCTGCTCGCCGCGAGGCTCGCCAGTTCGCTGCGTTCGCTCTTGGCGAGCGTTACGTGGCCGAACAGGCGCACGCCCTTCATCTTCTCGGTGGTATAGGAGAGCCCGTTGCTCGACTGATCGAGGTACGGGTTGTCGATCTGGTGGATGTCGCCGGTGAGCACGAGCTTGGTGCCTTCGCCGACGCGGCTGGCGATGGTCTTCACCTCGTGCGGCGTGAGGTTCTGGGCCTCGTCCACGATCATGAACTGGTGCGCGATCGACCTGCCGCGGATGTAGGTGAGTGGTTCCAGCACCAGCTTGCCGTCGGCCATGAGCTTGCCGATGCGCTGCTCGGTGGACTGGCTGTCGGCGGTGAGGTTCGCGCCGCGGGTCGAGAGCAGGTATCCAAGGTTGTCGAAGATCGGCTGCATCCACGCGGTGAGCTTTTCGTCCTTGTCGCCGGGGAGGTAGCCGATGTCGCGTCCGAGCGGCATGATCGGTCGGGCCACGAGGAGCTTGTCGAAGCGCTCCTCGCTGAAGACCTTGCTCATGCCCGCGGCGATCGCGAGCAGCGTTTTACCCGTGCCCGCCGAGCCCAGGAGCGTGACGAGTTTGATCTCGTCGTCCAGCAGCATGTCGAGCGCCATCGTCTGCTGCACGTTGCGGGCCATGAGACCGCTGACGGCCTTGCGCGGGCCCGTCACGGGGATCACGTGGTCCGTGTCGCTGAGCCGACGGGCGAGGCCGGTGTGGTTCTCGTCGTCCTTGTCGCGCAGCACGATGTACTGATTCGCCAGCAGCTCGCGCTCGTACTCTTCACCGTCCTCGGTCGTGGCGGACAGCACCTCGCTGATCCGGTCCATGGAGAGCAGCCGATCGCGGTACAGCTCGTCGATCAACGCGCCGTCCGCCATCGCCGTGAGATAGCCGGTGTAGAGGCGGTCCGCATCGACCTTCTGATTCTGGAAGTCCTCCGTGCGGATCCCCAGGGCATCGCTCTTGATCCGGGCCGAGAGATCCTTCGTCACGAACACCACGGGCACGCCACGCTGCTTCAGGTGCCACGCCACCGCGATGATGTAGTTGTCCGGCACGTCCGCCGAGATCGCCGGCGGCCGCTCGTAGTCCGCCATGTCGATACGGATCGTTCCTGTCTTCCCGCCGGGGCCCACCGCCATGCCCGCCCGCGGCAGGTGCGGGACCTTGCCCCACTCGATCCCCTCGGCCAGATGACCCATCACCCGCAAGCGATCGAGGTGGCGGATGCACGCCCGGGCGTTGCGGCCCAGGTCGTCGTCCTTCCGCTTCATCTTGTCCAGCTCTTCGATCACCATGTACGGGATGACGACGTGGTGTTCCTTGAAGACAAAGATCGCGTCCGGGTTGTGCAGGATCACGTTCGTGTCCAGCACGAACGTGCGGACCGTCGTGTCGTTCTCCAGACCGTACCACTGCAGCGGCTGCGTCTTCCGCGACGAGACCGGCCGACCTTCGACCGGGTCTGTGCCGCCGTCGGACTCCGGTGTGGGCGAGCCACCCGCGCCGGCGCTCTGGTCACCACTCCGAGATTCGTTCGCGACCGGATCTGAACCCGACCGCCCGTTGCGTGCTCCGTGCACCATGTCGTCTGGCTCTTTGCTCTTGCCGCTTGGGGTCATGGCGCATCCTCTCGCCAATCATCGGCCCGAAGCGAACCGCGGATCAGTACGGCAGCATAACGACTCCGGGATCCGCCCGGGGCCGTACCTGTGGACTTTGCGCACTCTGAGCCTTGGCAGTTGCCCCCAATGCGAACAAACTGCGACAATCACGCCCCAGCCAATGCGCACGCTCGCCGGACCGACTCCTCGAACTCCGACGGCGTCATCCCCGGCCGCTGCACCACCGTGATGTGCCCCACCTTCCGCCCCGGCCTGGGCTGCTTCCCGTACCAGTGCGCGTGCGCTCCCGGTACCTCCAGCACCGCCGACAGGTCCGGCAGCCCGCCGATCAGGTTGATCATCGCCGCTGGCCGATCGCTCACCGTCGAGCCGAACGGCAGCCCCGCGACCGCGCGGCAGTGGTTCTCGAACTGGCTGCACCGCGCGCCCTCGATCGTCCAGTGCCCGCTGTTGTGAACCCGCGGCGCCATCTCGTTGAACAGCAACCGCCCATCCACGTCGAACAGCTCGACCGCCATCACCCCCACGTACTCCATCCGCGCCATGGCCGCGGCGATGTGGTCCCTCGCACCCGCCGACTCTTCGGGCAGTACGTCCTGCGCCGGCACTCTGCTCAGCCGAAGGATGCCATCCCGGTGGGTGTTCTCGACCCAGTCGTAGAACCTGACTTCACCCCGTCGCGAGCGCACGGCCAACGCGGAGATCTCGCGCGTGAACGGCACGAACTTCTCCACGATCAGCGGCACGCGGCCCAGCGCGGTCCACGCGGCCTCCGCATCGGCCTGCGAACGCACCACCGCCTGCCCTTTGCCGTCGTACCCCATCCGCGTGGTCTTCACCACCACCGGGAGCCCCAGGCGCGCGAGCGCGCCGTCGAACTCGGCCCGTGTCGACGCTGGCGCGAAGTCGTGAACCCCGACCCCGGCTTCCTTGTACGCGGTTTTCTCGTTGATCCGGTCCTGGCCGATCTTCAGCGCCCGCGAGTTCGGGAACACGGGCCGGAACGACTCGATGAACTCGACCACCGACGCCGGGATGTTCTCGAACTCGTACGTCACCACGTCCACGCCGTCCAGGAAGCGACGGATCGCCTCGTGGTCGCCGAAGTCGCCGACGTGCAACTCGCAGACATCTCCCGCCGGTGCCTCCGCCGAGGTGTCGAAGCAACGGAACCGCAGCCCAAGCGGCGCACCCGCGAGCGCGAGCATGCGGGCGAGCTGTCCCCCTCCCAGAACGCCGATGCGCATCGCAAGACTCCGTTAGATGCGGGGATCGCGGGCCGCCAGAACGTCGTCCGTCCGCTTCTGCCGGTACCGACGCACGGCCTCACGCGTCCGCGGCTCGGAGAGACCGAGGATCGATGCCGCCAGCAGCGCGGCGTTGATCGCGCCGCTGCGACCGATCGCCAGCGTCCCCACGGGAATCCCGCCGGGCATCTGCGCGATCGACAGGAGCGAGTCCATGCCCTTCAGCGCCTGGCTCTCGATCGGCACGCCGAGCACCGGCAGGATGCACTTGGACGCGGCCATGCCCGGGAGGTGTGCCGCGCCGCCCGCGCCTGCGATGATCACTCGGATGCCGCGCTCTTCGGCGCCGGATGCGTACTCGAAGAGCCAGTCTGGGGTTCGGTGCGCGGAGACGACGAAGACCTCGTGCGCAACGAGGAGCTCGTCCAGGGTGTCGCTCGCGTGTTTCATGGTCTCCCAGTCGGACCGGCTTCCCATGATCACGCCGACGAGGGGAGACCCCTCCGGTTTCTTCGCTTTCTTCGCCATGGCAGGACGGTAGGGGCAGCGCGGACCCAACGCGAAGGGCTTAGTGGCCCCCGCCTCCGCCGCCTTCGTCCTTCTTTGCGGTCTTCTTGGCCGGCTTCTTGGCCGCGGCCTTCTTGGTGTCCTTCTTGGGAGCACCGTGACCGTCGTCTTTCTTGGCGCCGTGCCCGTCGTCCTTCTTGGCACCGTGTCCGTCGTCCTTCGCGGCCTCGCCGTGGGCGTCCGCTTTATCGCTGTGCGGGGCTGGGGGCTCGGGGAGCTTCGGAACTGCGCCGTGCTCGAAGTCGAACGCCGCGGCGTGCGTCTGCTGAATCACCGGCTGGCGGACGAACATCAGCCACGCCCACACGCACAACCCGAGGAACATGGTGTTCAGCGACAACCAGCCCAGCGTGTCCCGGACCATCTTCGGCCGACCCGCGAGCGGAGCCGAGAAGAGTCCCACCACCCGTCGCGCCGCCGGATCCACCTTCCCGCCGATCGATTTCGCAAGGCTCCACGCCCGCGCCCCCGCGGAGGGACCCTTGACCTTCGGCTCCACCACCGCCGCCACGGGCTCCGCGTGCGCCGCAGGGGCCGGACTCGCCGCATGGGCCGCCGCTGCGACAGGTGCGGGCGCCGCTGGCGTTGGGGCGGGCGCTGGGGCGGGGGCCGCGGCAACAGCGGGTGCCGGGGCCGGAGCAGGGGCAGGAGCTGGTGCAGACGCAACGGGAGCCGGGGCGGGCGCAACGGGTTCCGCCGCCACCGGGGCGACTTCGGCCGGGGCCGCTTCTTCAACGGCTTCCGAGGCCACTTCTTCGGTGGGGGCCGGCGCATCCTCTGCCGCGACCGCGTCGGGCGCTGGCGTCTCCGTCGGAGTTGCCGCGGCGGATTGGGCGAGCGACGCGGCCATCGCCGCGATCTGGTCGAGGGGATCAACCGGCGGCGCGTCGGCCTCCGCAACGACGGGCGCGGGCTCGGTCGCTTCAAGAGCGGCCTCGGCCTCCGCGATCAGCGCGTCGGGCTCGGTTGTTGCGGTCGGGGCTTCGGTCGCCTCGAGCGCTGCCTCGGCTTCGGCGATCAGCGCGTCGGACTCGGTCGTCGCGGGCGGGGCTTCGGTCGCTTCGAGCGCTGCCTCGGCCTCCGCGATCAGCGCGTCGGACTCGGTCGTCGGGGCGGGGGCTTCGGTGGCTTCGAGGGCCGCCTCGGCCTCCGCGATCAGCGCATCAGTCTCGGTCGTCGGGGCGGGAGCGGGCTCTGAGATCAGCAGGGCCTCCGCCTCCGCGATCAGCGAGTCCGCCGTCGGCTCTTCCTGGGGAAGCACCGACTGCGCGTCCGCGATCATCTCCTCAACCTGTTCTTCCAGAGGGGGTTCGGCGCTGCGCACCGCGCTCGCCGCGACATGCGCGGCCTGGGTCTCGGCGGCGAAGGTCTCAATCTGGGCGCACAGCTCGTCGACCTGCGCGAGCAGATCGTCGTTCGGGTTCGGCTCCGCGGAGTTGTGGACGGGCTGTGTGGCCATAATGCTCCGACCGTCCACATGATCGGTTGTGGGCGGGAAATACTCAAGGGGGGTCCTTCCCCCTGCCCCCGGAACACCCCCACCGGCTCGGACAACCGGTACAGGTTGAATCTATGGCGACGCACACCATTTATCTGCCGGAACTCAAGTCAAAGGCCTCCACCACCGGTTCAGGGGGTGCCGCCCGCGTGGTCGTCGAGGGCGAAGAAGCCCACCACGCCGCCCGCGTCAAACGCCTCGAGGTCGGGGACGCGGTCCGCCTCTGCGACGGCAAGGGGGGTGTTGCCGATGGGAAGCTGGTGGATATTCGCAAGGAGAAGCGGTCCGGCGAGTGGGTCGTGGAGGTCGAGGCCCCCGAGGTCCGGCAGGTCGAACGCCCCCGCCCGTTGGTCCGGGTCTACAGCGCGGTTCCTAAAGGAGACGGGCTGGAGCAGATGATCGACGGGTTGTCGCAGGTTGGCGCGGCGTCGTGGGCGCCGCTCGTGAGCCGGCGGAGCGTGGTCGAGCCGCGCGAGGGGAAGTTGAAGAGGTTGGAGCGGGTGGCGGAGGAGGCGCTGAAGCAGTCGGGGCGGGAGTGGCTGCTGGAGATCGGGGAGGGGGTTGAGCTGGGGGTGCTGCTGGGGAGCGGGGCGAAGCTGGTCGTCGCCGACGGTACGGGGGAGGCGTACGCGGGGGATGGGGACGCCGGGGAGGTGTCGCTCCTGATCGGACCGGAGGGTGGGTGGGACGACCGGGAGCTTGCCGCGATGCGCGAGGGGGGCGTGCGGGTGGCGAACTTTGGGCCGCACGTGATGCGGATCGAGGTGGCGGCGGTGGTGTGCGCGGCCCGGGTGTGGACCGGGGGGCGGTGAGTCAGGCGGGGAGGAGGGCGAGGATGCGGTCGCGGGCGGCGATGGGGTCGAAGCGCGAGCGGGATCCGGCGATGGCGGCCTTCATCGAGTGGAGGGTGGTGGGGTCGAAGGCGAGGCGGGCGGCGCGGGCCCCGGCGGCGCGGGGGTCCTGTTCGAGGACGGCGGCCTTGGAGACGACGAGGGCGCTGGCGTTGGCCTCTTCCTGACCGGGGATCGGCTGGAGCAGGACCATGGGGAGGGTGCTGGCCATGGCTTCCGCGGTGGTAAGGCCCCCGGGCTTGCCGACGAGCACGTCCGCGGCGGCCATCAGTTGGGGCATCTGGTCGGTGAAACCGAGGAGGGTGAAGGGGCGGTTGGCGGCGGTGAGGCGGGTGTGAAGCCGGGCGCGAAGGGCCTCGTCGCGCCCGCAGACGACGATGATGTGGGCGAGGGCGGGGGCGGCGAGGGCGCCTTCGACGGCGGCATCGAGGCCACCGAGGCCGAGGCCGCCGCCGGTAAAGAGGATGGTTGGGGTCTCGGATGGGATGCCGAGGGCGGCGCGGGCGGTGGTCCGGCAGGTGCTGCCGAAGGCGGGGTCGACCGGGATGCCGACGGGGAGGATTCGGGAGGGGTCGATGCCCTGGGCGCGGGCGTGGTCGGCGGCGGAGGCGGAGGCGAGGAGGAAGAGGTCGGCCTGGGTGCGAAGCCACACGCCGTGGGGGTGGAGGTCGGTGACGCAGACCGCGATGGGGGCCTTCAGCAGACCCGCGTCCCGGGCCGAGCAGAGGACGCGGGTGCAGAGGAAGTGGGAGCAGAGGATCAGGTCGGGCTTGTGGGCGGCGGCGGCGGCGGCGAAGGCCTTCATCGCGTGGCGTTCGAGGCGTTCGCCCCCGGAGCGACCGTTGCACGGGTGGTCGGTTGAGTGGTAGAGCCAGCGCTGCGCGGCGGGGACGCGCTTGATGGCGCTGAGGTAGCCCGAGCGGTAGATGGAGTTGAACCAACGGGGCGCGAAGGAGAGGGCTTCGAGGAACTCGGTGCTTGCCCCGGCGGCGGCGAGGGTGTTGCCCAGGACCTGCGCGGCGCGGCAGTGGCCGTGGCCGACGGCGGCGCTGCACAGCAGGATGCGCGGGCTGGTCAAACCGGGAACTCCAGCGGCACTTCTTCGTCGGCGTAGATCTTGGGTTGGATCGAGGCGGCTTCGAGGAGTTCTTCGATGCTGATGAGTTCGAGGCGGCCGTCGAGGTGTTCGACGAGGGCGGTGGAGCGTTCGATGAAGTCGCCGCAGTTGGCGTAGATCATCTCGCCGTGGCGGAGGGCGGGCTGGTGGATGTGGCCGCAGACGACGCCGTCGAGCCCGCGGCGGCGGACTTCGGCCTCGACGGCGGTTTCAAAGGATGAGATGAAGGTGCAGGCGCCTTTGACCTTGAGCTTGACGGAGGTGGCGAAGCTCCAGGGCTTGAGGCCGAAGAGGGCGCGGGCTCCGTTGACAACGCGGTTGAGGGCGAGGAGCTGGTCGTACGCGCGGGCGCCGATCATACTAAGGAGCCGGGAGTGCTTGACGACGAGGTCGAACTCGTCGCCGTGGGTTACGAGGAGGGTTTTGCCGTCGGCGGTGTGGTGGAGGGCCTGGTGGGCGACGCGGACGCCGCCGAGTTCGATACCGGCGTACTGGCGGAGGGCGTCGTCGTGGTTTCCGGGGATGTAGGTGACGGTGGTGCCGCGGTGGGCGAGCTTGAGGATTCGGCGGACCACCTGGTTGTGTGAGATGGGCCAGTGCCAGCGTTGGCGGAGGACCCAGAGGTCAAGGACGTCGCCGACAAGGTAGATGCGTTCGCACTCGAGGTGTTTGAGGAAGGCGGAGAGCTCGTTGGCGCGGACGCCGCGCATACCGAGGTGGAGGTCACTGATGAACAACGTGCGGAATCGGAAGGACATGCGCGTTCTCCTCGGGTGATGAGAGAGGATCGGTCGGATTCTGTCATGTGGAGGAGTGGTTGCGAGCGGTGGAGGCGGGAACGGTGGGAGACTTTGCGCGAGCTTGACATGTTCTTGACATACACGTCCGGGAGCGCGTCTTCGGAGTCTTCGCGCGGCGATCGCGCGATCTGAACACTCGGGGGAACGTGGGCAACTAGTCTCTTTCCGCTTGAAGGACACGCCGCCATTCGCGCGGCGGAGCGGCCTCTCAATGGAGACTGACATGCAGAGCACGGGTTCGCGTCGCGGGTTTACGTTGATCGAGCTTCTGGTGGTGATCGCGATCATTGCGTTGCTGATCGGGATTCTGCTGCCTTCGCTGGGCGCGGCGCGTCAGGCGGCGCGGCAAACCAAGAGTCTGGCGAATGCACGCTCGGTGACGCAGGGCGTTGCGGTGTACGCGGCGGGCGGGAAGCAGCTGTTTCCTCCGCACTACGTGTACGGCAAGGACGAGACGGGGCTGGACTGGGACATCAACGATCAGCAGCTTTCGAACCCGAACCCGAACCACGGGTACGTGCACTGGAGCTACGCGCTGTTCAGCAGCGGCTCGGTGAACGAAGAAGCGTTCCAGAGCCCGGGGATGCCCAACGGCGGCGCACCGGCGACGAACCCGGGGTCGAACACGAAGGACTGGGAGCCGGAGCAGCAGAACGACCTGGGCGGCACGGCGGGCGCGGCGACGCCGAACGACCGGCAGGTGAAGCGGATCGGGTTCGTGGGCAACGCGGCGATTTTCCCGCGGAACAAGTTCTTTGCGAGCGGCGGGGACCGGAAGAACGAGCTCGTGAACGACACGATGATCTTTAATCCGTCGAAGGTGATCCTGATCACGGAGTTGAACCCCGACAAGAACTACCAGGCGATCCGCGTCGGGTCGTTGTTCAAGAGCCACCGGCCGGTGACGCCCTTCGTGGGCGTGAGCGCGGGTGTGGACGTGTACAGCGAGCCGCTGGGTGTGTCGCCGCAGGGCCGGTTCCGCTATCCGCGTGAGAGCGAGATCCTCGCGTTGTCGGACATTCCCGAGGGCGCGATCGATCAGGGCTCGGAGAGCTCGCTGAACGCGGTGGGTCGGTTCTGGGGCAAGGCCCGCGCGAACGCGGAGGGCGGGACGACGAACTTCGGCTTCGTGGACGGCCACGCGGAGAACAAGACCTTGAAGGACACCATCAAGGAGCGTCTCTGGGGCGATCGGTTCTGGAGCATCTCGGGCGATGATCGGGTGATCCCCGAAGCCCGCTAAGACCACACACAGCCGCGCGCGGGAGAGATTCTCGTGAACGGCTTTTGACGACGGAAGACCCGCGTGGGGGCGGGGGTTGTTTGACCAGGACGGGCTGAGTTGTGGCGAGAGTTCACGGGGCGTGACGGGGGTGTTCCTGCGCGCGTCGTGGGTGATGAGGAGTGTCGGCTCGCGGGCCGAACACTGAAAGAGAGGATCCCAATGCAGAAGAACATGCGGGCTTGGACTCTGTTGGCGGTCGCCGGCGCCTGCGCCGGGACGGCTTCGGCTCAGATCGGCGGCGTGGTGAACATCTCGGGCGCGACGCTGCTCGAGAACTTCGTTCGCGCTCAGGCCTCGACGAACGACTTCATCGACGCGGACGGCGACGGTGTGGCGGGCTACCTCGGCAACACGATCAACGGCGTGCCGGACCAGCTCGCCCTCGGCGGCCCCACCGGCCTCGACGGCCCGGGCGCCCTCGAAGATCAGGAACTCATCGTCCACTACCGCGTGACCGGCTCGGTCAACGGTTTCCTCGAGCTCGTCCGCTTCGGCGCCCCGACTTGGGTGACCTCTGACGCGAACACCACCGACTTCCTCACCGGCATCCCCGGCGCTGCGCAGATCTCGGGCCAGACCAACCCTGGCTTTGCCTCGGCCGCGTACAGCAACCGCGTGCTGTACATCGGTAACGGGACCGGCGGGACCACCGCTGGCGTCCGCACCGGCACGTACAACCAGGGCAACCCCGGCGGCGCTCCCAACCGCTCCAACATGACCACCTACGTCGCTACCTACGCCGCCCCGGACTCCGCCGCGACCGGCGGCATCCAGATCGACATCTGCCCGACCGACGTGTCGAGCTTCCTCGCTGTGCAGAAGCTCGGCGGCACTCCCTCGTGGGACGCGCTGCCCGCCGACCTGGGCTACGGCACGAACCCCGTCGAGATGGTCACCAAGACCGGCACCGTGCCCGCGGGCAGCGTGCTGCTGCGGACCAACAAGCTCGCCGAGCTGGGCAATCGCAACCTCAACGTCACCAACCCCGACTCGAACACGATCTTCGACTCGGCCCTGCTCTTTGCCGTGATCGCGCCCGTGACCAACTTCGGCACGGGGCACACCCAGGTCACGATGAGCCAGATGCAGCACCTCTTCGGCACCGGCCGCATGGCGACCGGCGAGAACCTCGTCGCCATCACCCGCGACTCGGGCTCGGGCACCCGTAACGCCTTCCAGAACTGCATCGGCCAGGACCCCTCCTTCGGTCGCGGCGAGAACATCGGCCCCCTCTCCAACTCCAACGCGCAGAACAACCTCGGCTCCGCCCACATCCCGGGCAACAAGGGCTCCAACGGCAACATGGAAGCCACCCTGCGGAACGTCCGCCTGGGCATCGGCTACGTCGGCGCCGAGCGCGGCACGACCGGCTCGGGCTCGGGCTCCTGGCTCGTCCGTGACGGCACCGGCAACAGCAGCCTCGAGATCCTCGCCGTCAAGAACGACCTCTACGGCGGCACGGTCTTCGCCCGCCCGACCCTCAACAACATCCTCCACAACACCGCGAACACCTGGGTCATCGGCGGCCAGGCCGTGCTCGCGACGATCGGTGATCCCCGCGCCAACGGCGCGGCCAACGGCGGCACCGGCTGGGTCGGCGCTTCCGATCCCTTCATCGACTCCAACGGCAACACCCAGTTCGACCCCGGCGAGAGCTTCACCGACCTCAACGGCAACGGCGTCCGCGATGCCGCCAACGCCGAGGCCGGCCTCACCAACACCAACCCGCCGATGGCCAACGTCTACGCCGCCCGGTACATGAACAACATCTTCCGCTCCATCGCGGCGTTCAACTCGGTCCCGGCCGACATCGACAACTTCGGCATGCCCGGCGAGTTTGCCGCGGCCCGGTTCCTCTCCCTCGCGGCCCTGGACAACCTCCACGTCGAGCAGGACTACACCAGCCTGGTCGCGAACCCCGGTTTCAACGCCGCGGTGCAGAACTACATCCAGACCAGCGGCACGAACGTGTACGCGAACAGCCTCTTCGCCACGAACAACTTCGCAAGCGGCACGGGCAAGGTCCCGACCCGCAACACCGGCGCGGTGTACTCCGACGGCGTCGCCAACGGCAACAACTACGTCGATCAGGCAGGCAACGTGATCTCGTACGGTTCGAACCTCAACGTCCGCAACAAGATCGCCGCGGACTTCAACGGCAACGGCGTCCGCGACCTGGGCGACGCCACCGGCATGGTCGCCGCGTGGAACGACCGCAACGACGGGAACAACACGGCCAACTGGGCCACCGGCACCGCCGCGTGCATCGAGATCCTCGGCGACTTCAACGGTGACGGCAGCTTCACCAAGTCCGACGTCCGCTACTGGGCCGACGGCCTTGCGCTCGTCAACGGTCAGCTCGACCGCGACGCCGGCTTCACCGCCGTCGACGCCGCCTTCGGCGGCAACTTCTTCGGCACGGTGAAGTCCACCGGCGCCTCCTACAGCAACGGCGACAGCCGCGCCGACGTGGCCAACGCGTCGGGCCTGACCGCCCCGGGTTGGGCCCCGATCGGCGCCGACCGCAACAACGGCGCCGTTGACGCGGACGACAACAAGATCGATCTTGCCGACGTCAACTACGTCCTCAAGCAGTTCAACAACGCGTTCGTCACCGATGGCGCCGCGAACTGGTCCAACCTCAACGAAGCCGTCGGCTTCGACCTCTCGGCCGACATGAACGGCGACCTCGTCGTGAATCAGGCCGACGTCACCGACGTGGTCGTCAACGTCCTGGCGACCAAGTACGGCGACCTCAACCTCGACGGCACGGTCGACTGCGCCGAGAAGAACACCATCATCCTGGCCATCGGCAGCACCACCACCGGTGGCTGGTCTGCGGGTGACCTCGACGGCAATGGCACGATCGATGCCGCCGACGTGGCCCTGCTCTTCGGCGCCGACGGGGTGTGCCTGGGTGACTACGACTGCAGCGGCGGCGTCGACGGCGACGACGTGATCGCGTTCTTCGGTGACTGGGACAACGGCACCCAGGCCGCCGACCTCGACGCCTCCGGCGGCGTCGACGGCGACGACGTGATCATCTTCTTCGCCCGCTGGGACGCTGGCTGCTAAGAGCCTCGGCCGAGCTTGATACCACCCAATCCCCGGGGCCCGCGCCCGGGGTTTTTCGTGCGCTCAGTTCGCCGAGTTGCCGAACGAACCCTCGCCCGAGAAGCTGACCGTCGGGTCGACGATCTCCGCATCCAGCAGCGTCTGCGCGAGCGCCCCGGGCTCCTTGTACATCAGCTCGCCCCGAACGCTGTACGTCCCGGACGGCACGTATCCCGGTGAACCCGGCGGCAACGACACGGGGAGCACGATCGTCCGCGTGCCGTACCGCCGCAGCGTGCTCTCGGCGGACCGCAAGCCCTCGAACACCCTCGTCCCGTTCACATCCACCGAGTACCGCACCTCGCGCAGCGGCAGGGGATCCCGGTTCGGGTTCTCCGCGTTCAACTCGATCAGCAGCAGGCTGCCCGCCTCCGACTGCGAAACCCGGGCCTCACCCACGCTGACCTGCGGGGGCGAAACACTCGAGCAACCAACCAGAGGGGTGAGCACGACCAGTCCGAACAGAGCCATGGGCAGCTTCATGGAGGCAGTGTAACCCGCCTCCCCGGTCCCCGCCGACCCAACCGCCGGGCGGTCAATCCCCGAACGCACCCGCGGCTGCCGATCGGCTCAGCCGCCTCAACTGCGGCGCGTGCACGTCGTCCAGCGTGATCCACCGGGGGTCATCGCTCATCGCCAGCGCGGCAAACTCGGGCGTGAACCGGCTCGCCGCCGTGGCGTAGGAGAGCCAGTGCACCGTCAGGCAGGCCATCACCACGAAAGACCCCCACGCCGCGACCTCGCCCACACGCGTCCGGCGTGCGAAGTAGAACACGCTGGCAAAGAACACCAGCGTCGACAGCTTCCACACCACCAACACCGCGACCGGGTGCTCCCGCAGCACCTCCCGCGCGATCGGGTTGGCCTCGATCATCCCCACGCTCATGGCGTACGTCAGCGTCATGTACAGATCGCCGACGCACATCACGAGCGTCGCGGCGACCAGCATCACGATGCGCGTCACCCGCGCCTGCGGGGTGAGGGCGTCGCTCAGCGGGCGGAAGGCCCAGCCGAGCAGCGATTGGACTCGATCCGAGGGTACGGCTGCGAGCATAACGCCTCATCGGAGCCGAACCGGGGCCTCCTGAGTCGCGCGTACGATTTCACATACCCCCGGGGTCCGGCCGGGGAGTTCGACCGGGATTTGCGGGCGGGCCTGATCGTGGCGGGTCCGAGAGCCGATGAACCACGCTGATCGAGACCTTGGCCGCGGAGATACGAGTGCGTCCGATAGACCCGCGATTGGCGATTGGTGCGGTTGCTGCGCTTGTGGGCGGAGGGGACGCCCTTGCGCAGCCCCGTGACGTTCTTCCATACCCCGACGATTCGGTGATCGCTCGCGACGCCCTCCCGCGCGTCGGCGAGTTCGTCGCCGCGCAGAACTTCGCCGAAGCCGTCCGCGTCGTCCAGTCCATCCTCGACACCGAGGCCGACGCCGTCGTCGAGAGCACCGAGAAGCAGCTCTACATCGCCGTCCGCTCGGCCGTTCACACCCTGCTCCTCGCCGAGCCCCAGCTCCTCGAGCGCTACCGCGTCGCCAGCGAGCCCCGCGCCGCCTCACTCCTCGAAGCCGGCGAACTCCGGAAGGTCGAGCGCTCCTACTTCCTCACCTCCACCGGCCTCACCGCGGCGATGGCGCTCGCGCAGCTCGAGATCGAGGGCGCACGCTTCGAATCCGCCCGCCTTGTCCTCGAAGAACTTCCCTCGCACCCCGATTTCGTCACCGGGACCAACGCCCGCGACGTCGCGGCCCTCGCCACACTCGTCTCCCGCTACCTGCCCCGCCCTGAAGTCACCGAATGGGCCCGCACCCTCCGCACCAAGGCCGCCGCCGAAGGACTCGACGAGGCCCCGGTTGCCTGGCCCGAATCGCTGAAGCGCGCATGGCGCAACTCACTCGCCGCCCAGCCCGTTGCCGACCTCGTACCCACCGGCTCGGCCCCGCTGCAGAGCGTCCCCATCGAATCCGGCGGCAACGAAGACCCCAACGACACCTTTGAAGCCGCGCGGAGCTTCCGCGAGTTCGCCTCCAAGGACGGCAGAACCGCCTGGGTTCTCCCAACGGTTCGCGACGACGTTCTCTACGTCAACGACGGCATCACCGTCGCCGCTTTCGACCACGCGACACTCTCGCCAGTCTGGCGCGTGCAGCCCGGCAACCCATCGAGCTCCAGCTACGGCCGCGACCTCAACACGCTCTCGCTCAACAGCTGGCGCGGGCTGGAGGACGTCGCGACGGTCACCCTGCACTCTGACTTCGCGATCGTCGCGATGGGCACACCTGCCGCGGGCGTGCGCACCGGCGATCGGCGGGTCCACGCTCTGGACGCCGCCACCGGCGCGGTGCGCTGGTCGGCCGACGTCTCGACGATGGACGCTCGCCTCGCGGACACCTCCATCCGCGGGCCCGTGCTCGTGGAAGGCGACACCGTCGTCGTCACGGCACGCCGCCCCAGCGGGCCCAACCGCACCATCGGCCTCTACCTCGTGGGCCTCGACCTCAGCTCCGGCGGCCTCCGCTGGATCCGCCACCTCGGCAGCATCGGCTCGGTCACCTGGTCGCGCCAGCAGTCCCGCCCCGAAGCCGCTGTCGCCTCGCGCGGCGTCATTTACCGAACCGATGAGATGGGCCTCGTTGCCGCGGTCGATGCCGCGAGTGGTCGGCCCCGCTGGGTCCGGCTCGTTCCCAGCGGACGCGGCGCGGACGGCGCATTCGCCGGCCCCGAACTTCCCCCGCCCTACGAGGTCAGCGCGCCCGTCGTCGACGGCGACACGATCATCGTGATCGATCCGTCGACGGCGGCAATCGTGCGTTACGACGGCAAGACGGGGAGCGTACTGGGCTCCCGCCGCATCACCGAGGGCGGCGCACGCGACGTGGCTTACGCGCCCAAGTACCTCGTCCGCGCCGGCGACAACCTCGCCGTCATGTGCGAGGCGTCGATGCTCTTTGTGCCGATCGGTGACCTCGCCGGCGGCAAACTCGGCCCGCCCCTCGACGGCGAGTGGTCCCCCGTGGGCCGCGCCGTGGCCAGCGGAGACGACCTGCTCATCCCCGTACGCGCCGGCATTCTTCGCGTTTCGCCCGCGAACCCGCAGCAGCCCACCCTCATGAAGGTGGAACAACCGGGCAACCTGCTCATCGCGGGCGAAGGTGCCAGCGCGCACCCGCTCACCATCGACGGCTCGCGCCTGCACACCTACCTCCGCTGGGAAGACGCGCGGGTGGTGCTCGAAGCCCGCCTCGAACGCAACCCCGGCGACCCGCGCCCGTTGCTCACGTACATCGAGCTCGCCTCGCGGGCCGGGCACTCCGACCTCACCCCGTCTCTGGCGGACCGCGTGCTCGCGATCGCGCGCGACCAGCCCACCGCCGTCGCCACGCGCTCGCGCACCGAGCTCTTCGAACTGCTGCTCGCGATGGTGAGGGCCGGGCGACCCGCCACCACCGCCGCGCCGAGGCGGTTTTACCAGGGCCTGCAGCCCGTGACCAACCCCGAGCTGCTCGACTCGGTCGTGCAGCGCCTGGGAATCGCGGGCGAGGAACCGACGCAGCAGGTGGAGTACCTCTTTGAGCTCGCCTCACTCCGCGAGACGCAGGGCCGCGCGCCCGAAGCGGTCGAGGCCCTGCAGCGCGTGCTCGTCGAGGCCGACCTTGCCACCGCCGGCGCCATGACCGAAGACCCCAGCGCGATCACCGCCAAGGCCATGGGTGGCGATGAGGCGGCCCGCAGGCTCACCAACCTCCTCCGGCGCGTCGGTCACTCCGCGTACACGGCCTTTGACGCCCAGGCCACCGCCGAGATCGCGGGGATGCCCGCGGACGCCGACGGCGAAACACTTGTCGCCGCTGCGCGTCGATACCCGCTCGCCGCCGCGACGCCCGAGGTCTGGCGCCGCGCCGCCGCGTGGTTCTTCGCGCGTGAACGGCAGACCGACGGCCTCGCCGCGCTCGGACAGGCGCTTGTGAGCGAAGAGACCTCGGTCGCGATCGGCAGGCCTGATCGCCTCGCGCAGCTCGCGGCGATCACGGAAGAACTCGCGGGCTACGCCGGACGCGCCGGGCGTCTCGAAGCCGCCGAACGGCTGGCACGTCGAGTCTCCACCGGATACCCGGGCGTGGTCCTGAGCCCGGCGACAACCGAAGCCGGACGCGCGACGACGCTCGCGAAGCGCGTGGCCTCACCCCACATCGGCGACTCCGTGCACGGGGGCGTGCAGGTGGTGCCGGGTTGGGTGCCCGCGGACGTGGTGCTGCCCGACGTCGAAGGACGCACGGGCGATTGCGTCGCGATGGTGAACGAATCGATGCGGGCCGTGGGCGTGTGGGGCGTCAACCTCGCAACGGACCAGCTCGAACCGCTGTGGGAGCGGCAGATCGAATCGTCGGAACCCGTCCTGATGACGATCCGGCACGACCTCACGCTGCTCTTCTGGCCAACACCCGGCGGCGGCGAGCTCGAAGCCGTTTCGAACTACACCGGCAAGAGCCTCTGGAAGTCGCGCGAGTTCCTCTCGCTGTTCGGCGGCGGGAACGCCAGCGGACAGCGGATGCGGTCCCCCATGGACCAGGATGTCTCTGTCGAGGACTTCGTCGCGGCGATCCGCGGCGACACGCTCGTGCTCGCGCAGCGATCGGGACGCTGCGCCGCGTTCAGCCTCAGCACCGGCGAGGCAACGTGGCACCAGGAGCTCGAAGGCTCACGCGTTTTCGAGATCGCGATCGTGGGGCCGCGCGTGCTGCTCGCGGGCACCAGCCCCGTGAAGGACGTGGCCGGATCCCCGCCGCTGGTGGTCGGGCTGTCCCTGAAGACCGGTGAACGCGAATCAACCATCGCGCCGGAAGTACTCGGCGATCACGTGCGGTGGCTGCGACCCGTGACCGACACCGAGGCCCTCGTCGCGACCAGCGAGAGCGTGCTGCGCGTGAATACGGCCACCGGTGCCGTCGTCTGGCGGACCATGGGTGAACCCTGCGCGATGTCCGCGCCAGGCTGGGTTGTCGGCGAGAGCGCCTTCATCACCGACGACCAGAGCAGAATCTGGAAGCTCTCGCTCGCCGACGGCAAACCCGCGCCCGAACCCTGCGACACGCGAGGGAAGGTGTCGTATCCCATGCGCGGCGCCGCGATCGACGGGCGCTTCGCCCTGCTCTCGCCCAGCGGCGCGGCGATCTTCGGGCAGGACGGCGGCCTCGTCGGCGTTGACACGGTCAACTCGTTCGGCAAGCTGCTGCCGCCGGTGCTCGCCGATGGACGCATCGTGATGATCGAGAGCTACGACGAACGCTCCTCGAGGCTGGAAGAGAACACGCTCTCGGTCATGCGGCTCTACATCCTGGACACCAAGTCCGCGAAGCTCATGGGAACGCAGAAGCTCGGCGTGCCCGTGTCGGCCCTCTCATCGCTCGCGGTCATCGACGGCAAGGTGCTGCTGTCGATCGGCACCGCCACGATCGTCTTCGGGGCTCCGTGACGGTCACTCGTTGTCGGTGGACGAAACCTCGCGCCAGCGGACGACCTTCAGATTGCCCCCCGGATCGGGCTCGGTGAAGGTGTACCACTGCGCAAAGGAGCGGGCCCCAAAGCTCGTCGAGCAGACGCTCGGCGTCACGGCCTGCGTGTAGGTTCGTGGGCCGTTGATGATGCGGAGCGTGTACGTCGTCGCCGGATTCACGCCGCCGAAGTGCGCCGTGAGCGACTCCTGACCGCCCAGCCCCGACGCAACGCCCAGATCGCGCCGCTGCAGGAATACCTTGTCGGTGCTGTCCCACAGCTCCACCCGCGTGCCGATCGCCGCCTTGTTGATCCCGCCCTTTCCAAAGCCCACGACCGAGACCTTGAGGTACCGACCCAGATTGGGATCGGAGGGGTTCGCGTCGGCCGAGTTGTTCTCATAGAGGCGGGTCCAGAGGTTCTGCTCGTTGCTCGTGAAGGCGATGTCGAGCAGGCCGTCGCTGTTCACGTCGATCCACTTGGCGTCGCCCGCGCTCGACTCCGTGCGGCATCCCTCGCTCACAACCGTGAAGGTCATCGATCCCGCCGCTCGGTTGTTGCGGTACAGGGTGGTCAGCCCCGACGCCGCGGTGAAGAAGAGGTCGAGGTCGCCGTCGTTGTCGTAGTCACCGAGAGCGGGCGTGACCATCCCGGTCGCCGCGAGGCCCCAGGTGGACGCGATCGGCGTGAACGATGCACCGGCACCCTCGTTGCGCATGGCGACGATGGCCCCCACGCGGTCGCCGATGATGAGGTCGAGGTCGCCGTCGTTGTCGACATCGCCCCACGCCGAGCCGACCGACGCGCTGTCGGAGAAGGTGACGCCCGTGGAGAGGGCCCGGCGTGTGTACGGACCGCTGCCGCCGTTGCTGAGCATGAGGATGCCCGAGCCGCCGTGGTGGAAGACATCCGGGTAGCCGTCGTTGTTGACATCACCGGTCGAGAAGGCGTGACCGGTTTCGCTGAAGAACCCGTCGAAGGGGCTGTCGGTGCTCGTCTGCCGCGCGTAATCGACGAAGTACCCCGTGGGATCGACCTGGCCGAGGTAAAGCTCGTGCGTGCCGGGGCGCGCATGGAGCACGTCGCACCATCCGTCGCCGTTCACGTCTAGGACGGCCATCGCGCGCCGGGTGAACGTGCCGGTGTTGATCGGGTTCGGCCAGGTTGACCAGAAGAAGCTGGAGGACGTCAGCGGGTCGTTGTTGAACGCCGGGGCGGGATTGCCCCGACGGACCGTGGACCGCTGCGTGGAGCTCGACGTGATGATGTCGATGACGCCGTCGTTGTCGAGATCGGCGATCATCGCCTGGTCGGCGGTTGCGCCGATCGCGGCGGACGAGGTCATCGTCCCCTCGTTCACGAAGTAGACGGCCGAGTTTGCCACCGTGTTGTGCGCCACCGCGTCCGGGTAGCCGTTGCGGTCGATATCCGCCCAGAAGAGCGCGGACTTGGAGGCGGGATCGGTTCCCGCGTTGCGTGGTTGCACGAAGAGGTCGTGAGCTCGCCCCGCTTCGGCGAAGCGCGGCGCGTTTGTGGTGGTCGTGGGGCTCGCGGTCATCGCGACGATCACGTTGTCGACCGCCCACGCTTCATCGGTCCAGCCCTGCAGCCCCGAGCCCCAGAAGTTGATGAACGAAACCGTGTTCTCCGGCGTGAAGTCGACCCTCACCCGGCGGAAGATCGCGCCGAAGGTGGAGAAGCTCCCGCCAAAGGTGCCCGTGCCCGCGCGGCTTTCCTCGGGGAATCCCGGCCAGGTCCAGTCGGACAGCCTCGAGCCAGTCCCGCCCACCGGGTTGTACCTGAACGTACCCGACATCATCAGCTCGCCGTTGACGCTCACGTTGAACCAGTCGGGTCCCACCCCGCCCGCCGAGTTGCCGTCCCAGCTTCCCATGAACACCACGTCGAAGAACAGTGTGTAGGCCGTGTCCGGCACCGTGTTCACGCGGACCTGCAGCGTGCGTGCATTGTCCATCGGCGTGATCACCTTGGTCGCGACCGATCGCGACGTCACCGTGAAGATGTTGCTCGCCGACGTCGTCGTGCCCAGCAGACTCCACTCCGTCCCCGGCGTCGTGAGGCTCTCGAACGTCTGCGAGTACGGCGTGTTCGCCGATGGTCCCGCCCGTTCGTACGCGCCGATGTCGTACGCGATACCCAGCGGACGCGATGCGCCCGCGCGGTCGGTCGTGTGACCCGAGATCGTCACGCCCGCATCGATCGCCGGCGACCCCGTTCTGGGGATCCAGCTCGTCGTGCTCGTGAACATCGGATCCGCCGTGAACTCCGTCGAGTGCTTCGGCGTGCCCTCCACCTCAGTAGTGCACTTCCAGAACAGGTTGTGGGTGTGCGTGATCGAACCGCCCGTCTGCGCCAGGGCCGTCGCCGTGTTCGAGAAGATCGAGTTCAGCACCGTCGCGTTGCCCGCCCTGCAGTCCACAAGCTTCGAAGCGGTGTTCTGATCAAACGTCGAGTTGAAGATCCTCATCGTCGCGTTGGTGTTGTCCTGCACGATCGCGCCGGCGTTCCTGTACACCAGGCAGTTCGACATCGTCAGGTTCTGCGAACGACCGTTCACCGACGCCGTCACCTCCACCAGTTTCGAGTTCGTGTTGTTGTACACCGAGCACCGGTTCAGCATCAGCTCCGAGAACCCCCTCACGTTCGCCACGACGCCGAGATTGAGGTACACCCGCGAGTTCACCAGCGTCAGCGTCCCGTTCCCGCTCACCGCCGACGTCGCCGTCACGTCAAACACCGTCCCCAGCGTCGTTGTGATCACCGCCGTGTTGAACGTCGCGCTCCCGCCCGTCATCTGGATCGCTGTCGTGCAGCCCGTGATCGTGCACGTGTTGAACGTCGTGTTGAGCCCGCCCGGCCCGATCCGAAACGCCGTACCGCTCGAGCTCACGCGGATCCTCTCGAAAATCACGTGCGAGTGCTGGACGTCGATCATCAGTGAGCCCGCCCTGCGGAACTGCACCGTGCCCCTCGTTCCCGTGAACGCGCCCGTCGTGTCACCGATCACCCGGATCGGCAGCGCCGCCGACCCGTTCCTCACCGTCACTGGCTGGTCCGTGTACGTGCCACCACCTATGTAGATCGTGTCCCCCGCGCTCGCCACCTGCAGCGCCTTCGTCAGCGTCCTGAACGGCGCCGCCGCCGAGAGCCCTGTGTTGGTGTCAAGCCCGTTCGTCTTGACGTAGTAGATCGCCGCGTGCGCATCCGCGCCCGCCAGCACGAGCACCGCCACCATCAGTATCTTGAGAAGCCGTTCCATTCCCGTCTCCGAAGAGAAGCACCATCCCGCTTCTACTATCGGAAACTCCCCCGCCCCGCGGGCGTCACGCCCAGCACACCCCGCTTCTTCGCCCCCGCCACGCCGCCCTGTACCACCTCTGCCTGCGCGCCGGGTCCCAGAACCTCCAACCATTCACGACCGCAGGCTCTCCGCGATCGAGATCTCCTGCAGCCGCACACTCAGCACATCCAACTCCTCTTTCGCACGGTGCATCGCGTTCGCTTCCACCGACCGCCAGTCCGCCGTCGCCCGCTCCAGCATTTCGCGGAATCGCGCCAGCTTCCCCTCGAGCTCCGCGCGATACCCCGCCTCCAGCTTTGCGCCGTGCTTCTCCAGCCGCTCCCCGATCCACTTCGCGTCCAGCCGACCGTTCGCGATCAGATCCGTGATCCGATGCCGCGCCATGTCCTCCCGCGCATGCACGTACGACTCGCGCTCGATCCGCTCGACCTCTTCGCCCGTCAGCCCGTGATTCGGCACCACCTGCAACGCCGCCCGCTTCCCCGAACGCCGCTCGTGCGCGCTCACGTTCAGCACCCCGTTCGCATCAACCGCGAACGTCACCTCCAGCTGCGGAATCCCCGCCGGCATCGGCGGGATCCCCCGAAGGTGAAACTCCCCCAGCAGCCGACAGTCCGCCGCCATCTCCCGCTCGCCCTGATACACCGCCAGCTTGATGCTCGTCTGACCGTCCACACTCGTCGAGAACATCTCCTTCGCCCGCGCCGGCACCGCCGAGTTCCGCACCACCAGCTTCGCCACCGCGCCCCCCACCGTCTCCACCCCCAGCGACAACGGGATCACGTCCAGCAGCAACGCCCCCTTGTTCGCGCCGCTCAACACCGACGCCTGCACCGACGCGCCCAGCGCCACAACCTCGTCCGGGTCCAGCGCGGTGTACGGCTCCATCCCGAAGTACTCACCCACCCGCCGCCGCACCATCGGGATCCGCGTCGACCCACCCACCATCACCACCGTGTCGATCGGCACGCCTCCCAGCTTCCGCTCCGCGTCCCTCATCGCGCCCCGGCAGCACTCGATCGTCCGCTCCACCAACCCCGCGATCATCCCCTCGAACTCGCCCCGCGTCAGCGTCCGCTCGTACACCCCCGCCGCCCCAAGATCAATCGACACCCGCGCCGTCTCGTGCTCGCTCAGCCGCTTCTTCATCGCCTCCGCCATCGCCACCACCGACCGCCTCACCCCCGGCGGCAACGCCGCGCCCGCTCCCGCTCCCAGCCGCTCGTTCAACTCCCGGTGCAGCAGGTCCGCGATCAAGAAGTCAATGTCGTCCCCACCCAGCCGCGTATCACCCGACGTCGAAAGCACCTCAAAGAACGACCGGTCCTCCGCCCCCTCACCCGGCGTCAGCCTCAGCACCGACACGTCAAACGTCCCCCCGCCCAGGTCGTACACCGCCACCGTCCGCGCCGTCTCCCGGCTCCGCTCCTTCGCCCGGTCCAGCCCGAGCCCATACGCCAGCGCCGCCGCGGTCGGCTCGGGCACAATCCGCACCACCTCCAACCCCGCAAGCCGCCCCGCCACGCGCGTCGCCTGCCGCTGCGCATCATCGAAGTACGCCGGCACCGTCACCACCGCGCGCTTCACTTCAACCCCGAGGGCCGCGCTCGCGCGATCCTTCAGCGCCCGCAACACCTCCGCCGACACCTCCTCCGGCGAGTACCGCGCCTCGGTCCCATCCCCCCACCCCACCACAACCCGCGTCGTCCCCCGCTCCCCCGCCTCCACCGCGTACGACACGTGCCTCACATCGCTCGCCGCATCCTCGAGCGACCGCCCCATCAACCGCTTCACGCTCAGCACCGTCGTCGTCGGATACTCCGGCGCCTCGCGCTTCGCAACCTCCCCCACCACCACCCCTCCCGCCCGCTCGTACCGCACCGCGCTCGGCATCAGCCGCGACCCGTCCGCCCCCGCCAGCACCCGCGGCCCCGAGGCATCACACACCGCCACCAACGAGTTGGTCGTCCCCAGGTCAATCCCGACAATCACGTCGCCCGCGTCCACGCTCAACGCCCTTCGCTCAGCCACGCGAGCTCTCGCATCGCCGCCTCCAACGCCACCAGCGACCCCACCTCATCCGCCGCCACCAGCGTCACCCGCCGCCCCTGCCCCGAAACCGCGATCGTCGCCGTCGCCCCAGCGCCCGACGCATCCTCCGCTCCACTCACCAATCCCTCTGGAATCTCCCGCGCGAGCAGCCCGGCATCCCGCACGATCCCCCACAGCCGCTCCCGATCCGTCGGATCAAGCTGCCGCACGATCGGTGGCAACGGCGTGTTCGCCCGCCGCTCACCAACCACCGCTCGCAACTGCCCCTCCGGCCCCACCACGTACCACCCCGGCAACCGCCCCTCCCCCGCCTTGTACACCGACAAACTCACCGAAAAATCCGCCGGCGCCGCCCCCTCCGCCGCCCCCTCAACCGGCCTCGCCGTCCAACACCCGGGCACACCCATCCCCGCCAACACCACCGCCGCCATCACCACCCCACCCACCCCACGCGCAATCCATCCCTTTGGCTCTCGGTTCATGCCCCGATCGTAGTTGCCGACCCCCTCCCCGGCCCTTCACGCTTCTACTTTCTGCCGATTGTCGATAGACTCCCGCCGTGGACCTCCTGCTCCTGACCGCCGACGCAGCCTCCTCCCAAAGTTCGGGTTGGGTCCCCTGGGCCATCGCCGCCGCCGCAGCGGCAACCGCCGCCGTCGCCATCCTCACCCGCCCTCAACCGCTCCCTCCATCTCCCCCACCCTCCCGTCCACCCGCCGACGACCCGACCACCCTCGAAGACCTCTCCCTCAAAACCCTCATGCTCGAAAGCTCCACCGGGCGCATCGAGCAAACCCTCGCCCAGGTCATCGACGCCTCCGGCAAGATCGTCTACCTCACCCCCGCCTGGGCCGAGTTCGTCGAGGACACCGAAATCGACCCCCGCCTCGCCCTCCTCGGCGAAGACCTCCCCTCACTCCTCTCCGACCCCGCCGGCCTCCTCGGTGACGCCGCCATCCTCGCCACCCGCTCCCTCTCCGACGTTCTCCACGGCAAGTCCCCCTCACTCCGGATGGACTACCGCGTCTCAACCGCCTCCATGAGCGCGGCAATCGTCCTCAGCATCGTCCGCTGCGGCGACGGCCCCGACGCCCTCACCGTCGTCACCCACACCCCAGCCACCGACCGCCTCCGCCTCAACACCCTCCTCCGCGAGAGCGAACGCCGCTACCGCCTCCTCTTCCGCCTAAGCCCCCTCCCCATGCTCGTCGTCTCCGCCAGCGACGGAATCATCCTCGCCGCCAACGAAGCCGCCGGTGAACTCCTCCTCTCCGAACCCGACGCCATCGAGGGCAAGTCCCTCTCCACCCTCATGGCCGCCCACTCCCGCTCTGCCGCGGGAACACCCTCCTCCCTCCCCTCCACCACCACCCTCCGCCGCTCCGACGGCGCCCCCGTCACCACCGAACTCCACCACGCCGACCTCGGCTTCGAGGGCTCCCCCGCCCGCCTCATCGTCCTCCGCGACGTCAGCGCGCAAGTCGTCGCGCAGCAGGCCGCCCGACTCCGCGAGTGCATGCTCGCCGCGGTCGCCCGCGCCGGGGAATGGCTCGTCAAGGAGTCCGACTGGCACGCGGGCCTCCGCAGCACGCTCCCCGAACTCGCCCGTGCGTCCCTGGCCTCGCGCGTCCTCGTCTACCAGACCGTCGACCTGCCCGGTCCCCACGCCATCTCCTCCCACCACGAGTCTCCTCCTCATCCCACCCTCGACGAGGCCATCACCAAAGTCATCGCCGGAGACCTCCTCGCCGCGCTGAAGACCGGCCACGGCGCCGAGAACACCCGCATCGAGCTCGCCAGCGGTCTCCACTGCGCCACCGCCGCGATCACTCCGGTCATGGTCGGCGACATGCTCTGGGGCTTCATCGCCCTCATCCGCGACGAGGACTCCCGCCCCTTCGGCGCCGCCGAGAACGACTCCCTCCGCAGCTTCGCCGGCATGCTCGGGTCCGCCATCCGCCGCAACCAGATCCAAGATGCACTCCGGCGCGCCGACGACCAGGCCCGCCACGCCCAGAAGCTCGAGGCCCTGGGCCAGCTCGCAGAAGGCATCTCCCACGACTTCAACAACCTCCTCACCGCCATCCACGGGTACATCACGCTCGCGAAGGGCTCTCTCCCCTTCGGCCACCCCGCCACCCACTCCCTCGAACAGGTCGAGTCCGCCGCCACCCAGGCCGGTGGTATGGCCAACTCGCTCCTCACCTTCGCCCGCAGGAGCAAGGGCGACCGCAAGCTCATGCCCTTGGCCACCATCCTCGAGCCCGCGATCCGCCTCGTCCGTCGGACCATGCCCGCCAACATCGCGATCGAGTCCGCCTGCGAAGACGCCGCCAACTCCTGGGTCACCTGCGACCCCGGCCAGATCCAGCAGGTCATCGTCGCCATCGCCCTCAACGCCAAAGACGCCATGCCCCACGGCGGCCTCCTCCGCTTCCGCACCGGCTCCGCCACCGGGCGCAACGGCCAGCAGTGGGCCACGATTTCCATCGAAGACAACGGCATCGGCATGTCCCCGGAGGTCCTCCGGCGCGCCTTCGAACCCTTCTTCACCACCAAGCCCCGCTCCGAGGCCACCGGCCTGGGCCTTTCCATCGCCCACAGCATCATCAACCAGCACGGCGGCACCATCGACGCCGAAAGCACGCCCGGCGCGGGCAGCACCTTCCTCCTCCGCCTCCCCGCCTCCACTCCCCCGCGTCCCGAGCCCAGCATCAACGAACCCAAGGCCGCTCCCATGTACATGGGGACCGCCCTCGTTGTCGAAGACCACCAGCTCGTCGGCGCCCTCGTCTCCACCGCGCTCGCCTCCATGGGGTACTCACCAGCTCAGGTCTCCACCGCCGCCGAAGGGGATGCAGAACTTGTCAACCGCCCCGCCGTACTGGTGGTAGACATCCAGCTCCCCGATGCCAACGGCATCGACTGGGTCCGTTCCCTCCGCGCCAAAGGCCTCGTCACCCCAGTTCTCTTCATCAGCGGCCGCTCCGATGAAGAGATCGACGACCCCGCCCTCTCCCCAGCGATGATCCTGCACAAGCCCTTCCAGATCGGAGAACTCACCCGCCTCCTCGGCGATCTCCTCCGAACCAACCGCGTGGAGGTCGACTCATGAATCGCATGGTCTCCGTCGTCATCGCCGACGACCACAAACTCCTCCGCCAGTGCGTGGGCGCCGTGCTCTCGCAGAACACCGGCATCCAGGTCGCCGCCGACGTCGGCACCAGCGACGCCGCCATCGACGCCTGCATCCAGCACAAACCCGACGTCGCCGTCCTCGACATCGATATCCCCGGCGTCGATACCTTCGAAGCCGCCCGCACCATCCGCGCCCGCTCCCCTCGTACGCGCATCGTCTTCCTCTCCGCCTTCACCCTCGACCGCTACATCGAGGCCGCCCTCCGCGCCGGTGCCATGGGGTACGTCGCCAAGTCCGAACCCATCGAAACCGTCGTCCGCGCCATCCACGCCGTCGCCGCCGGCCAGTGCTACTTCTCCCCCGAAGTCCACCAACGCATCGTCATCGACGACCAGGGCCCCGTCCTCTCCCCCGATGCGGTCAACACCCGCGCCAGCACACTCACCACCCGCGAAACCGAAGTCCTTCGCTACCTCGCCCAGGGGAAGAGCAAGAAGGAAATCGCCGGCCTCATGTGCCTCTCGATCAAGACCGTCGAGAACCACGCCGCCAACCTCATGGCGCGCCTCAACATCCACGACCGGGTCGAGCTCGCACGCTTCGCCATCCGCGAAGGCCTCATCACCGCCTGACCCGTCCACCCTGCGAACACATCCTCCCCTCACTAGGTAAAACACCCCAGAACCGGTGGGTTTTGCCCTAAGAATGGGGTTCTTCCCCCATACCCCAGACACCCCCAGCCTCCCGATACTCCTAGTGCAGGGATCGGGACAACTCGTGTGGTCTCTCCCCCCCGGCTCGGAAGGATGCGTGCCCCATGACTTCGTTCACAGCGATCGACGGCGGAACCAGCGCAACGGACACCCAGGACGCCTCCGGCGTCAAGTCTCTCGGCCTCACCCTCATCGCCTCGCGCCCCGACCTCTCCCGACTCGTCAGCCCCGCCCAGCACCGCGTCCTCGAGTTCCTCCTCGAGGGCCTCACCGAACCCCAGATCGCGGCGAAGCTCTCCCGCAGCCGCCACACCGTCCACGACCACACCAAAGCCATCTACCAGGCCCTGAGCGTCAACAACCGCGTCCAACTCGTCCTCCTCTTCTCCTCCCCTCCCCGCGGCTAAGCCCCACCCCTCCCGTCCCCCTCACCTCCTGACCTCCCCGGGCCCGGCACCGCCGGGCCTTTTTCATGCCCATTCCCCATTCCCAACTCCCTATTCCCTAAACCCCCCGAAACTCTGGCCACCACACGCCCAATACCCGCTTGCTACTCTGTAGCTCGCCACCAAGGGCATCGTGCCCCCATGTGGTCTCTCGCCCCTGTGAGGAGGATCCGAATATGCGACTTCTGACTGGTCTCGCGGCCTTCGTCGCCCCCGCCGCCATCACCGTCTCCGCCTTCGTTGCCCCAGTCCACGCCCAGGAACTGATCACCGAAGACGACGTGATCAGCGGCACCATGGACATCACCTTCAACACCCGCACCAACAAGGACGCCTCCGGCGACCTCAAGGAAGGCTCCGCTGCGCTCGGCGCCAAGGACATCTACAAGTTCACCCTCAACGTCGCCAAGACCACGCAGTTCAGCGGCGAGATCACCCGCGTCCCCAACCTCTACTCCAAACTCATCCAATCCAAGAAGCAGGAAGCCGCCCTCACCTACTCCGTCGACCTCGCCGTCCTCAACCCCAAGGACCTCAAGCAGAAGAAGGTCGTCGGCAAGTGGGTCGGCCTCGTCCCCATCGACCCCGCCTCCGGCGCGTTCGACCTCGGCGGCGGCTCCGCCAAGGAACGCCCCCTCCGCGTCCAGATCGACACCACCGGCAAGGCCTCCGGCTTCGAAGAGAAGTTCGCCGGCCGCCTCATCGGCAAGGCTGAGAAGAAGGACACCCTCGCCAAGTACTCCTTCAAGCGCCTCGTTGGCAACAAGACCATCGAAGTCGTCGTGAAGCAGTCCGACCCGATGCGCTTCGAGAACATCCGCCTCGCCAAGGGCCCCGCCGAGGTCTACCCCACCACCTCCGTCAACGGCCGCCTCGACTACGACTACGAAACCGGCAACTGGCTCACCGACGGCATCCGCTTCCGCTACACCCTCGACGGCAAGGAAATCGAAGACGTCGTCACCGGCACCATCAAGTGGGTCGAGGACGCCGACCGCGCCACCAACGGCAAGGGCTACTACGAGTTCAACCTCCGCTTCAACGAGGATAAGAACAAGTCCGCCTCCAACGAGGCCGCGGCCTTCGAGAAGATGTCCGACGAAGACGCCTTCTTCGCCGTCGACAACTCCGTCCCCTGCCTCACCGGCCGCATCACCTACACCGACTCCATGACCGGCGAGACCGTCGCCAGCAGCAAGGTCGAGTACCGGCTCAACGCCAACAAGCTCACCAAGCAGCAGGTCATGAACTTCTTCAAGCTCTGGATGCTCTGCGCCGGCCCCACCAACGACGAGTAATCCCCTCACACACCCAACCCCGCTCCGCCCAACGGCGACGCGGGGTTTTGTCCAGGTTCGCACGCACGGAGCAGACACCCATGGCACGTTCCCTCATCGCGCAGCTCGCCTCCCGCTACGGAACCCCGCGCACGGCCCAGGACCGCCGCGAGTTCCTCAAGGCCACCCTCGCCGCCTCCGCGGGCCTCCTCCTCTCCTCCGGTTCCGCCATGGGCTTCTCGCCCCTCGGCCGCGACTCCAAGAAGCGCGTCGTCGTCATCGGCGCCGGGTTCTCCGGCCTCGCCTGCGCCTTCGAGCTCAAGGCCAGCGGCTACGACGTCACCCTGCTCGAAGCCCGCGAACGCGTCGGCGGCCGCGTCCTCTCCTTCAACGCGGCGAACAAGAACGAGTACATCAAGGGCCGCAACATCGAAGGCGGCGCCGAACTCATCGGCAGCAACCATCCCGCCTGGGTCAACTACGCCGAGAAGTTCAAGCTCGAGTGGCTCGACGTCACCGAGGACGAAGGCGAGTGCGAGTACCCCGTCATCATCGACGGCAAACCCCTCTCCGGCGACGAAGGCGCAACCCTCTGGGAAGAGCTCGAGACCGCGCTCAACCAGATGAACGCCCTCGCCGAACCCCTCGACCCCGACGCCCCCTGGACCGCCGCCGACGCCGCCAAGCTCGACAAGACCTCCACGATGGACTGGATCAACTCCCTCGAGGTCTCCGCCGCCGTCAAGCGGGCCATGTGGATCAACCAGACCTCCGACAACGGCCAGGACGCCGGCAAGCAGTCCCTCCTCGGTCAGCTCGCCGCCGTCAAGGGCGGTCTGCTCGAGAAGTACTGGACCGACTCCGAGATCTACCGGTGCAAGGGCGGCAACGACGCCCTCAGCCGCCTCCTCGCCGACGGCATCGGTCGCGACCGCATCACCACCGGCCTCCCCGCCCGCTCGATCACCCTCAAGGGCGACAAGATGGTCGTCGAGGCCCGCGATGGTCGCATCATCGAGTGCGACGACGTCGTCCTCACCGTCCCGCCCGCGATGTGGAAGAAGATCCAGATCGCCCCGGGCCTCCCTCCGGCAATGGACCCGCAGATGGGCCTGAACGCCAAGTACTTCGCCCACGTGAAGACCCGCTTCTGGGAGAAGCTCGAACCCAAGCGCAGCCAGTACGCCCTCTCCGATGGCCTCATCAACATGACCTGGGACGGAACCGACGCCCAGGGCGACGTCTCCGACGAGAACGGCGGCGCATGCCTCACCGGCTTCGCCGGCGGCCCCTCCTGTGAACGCGCGCTCGCGATGTCCAAGGACGAACGCGACAAGGCCTTCGCCGACGCGTACGAGAGCTTCTACCCCGGCTTCAAGGACAACTTCGTCCAGTCGCGCTACATGGACTGGCCCAAGGACCCGTGGGTCCTCGCCAGCTACTCCTTCCCCGCCCCCGGCCAGGTCACCACCGTCGGCCCGCTCATGGCCCAAGCCCACGCCAACGGCCGCCTCCACATCGCCGGCGAGCACACCTGCTACAAGTTCGTCGGCTACATGGAAGGCGCCCTCGACAGCGGCATCCGCATCGCCAAACGCCTCGCCAAGCGCGACGGTGTGACGAAGGGATGAAGCGCGACGGAAGTGCGGTACAGACAGCCTTTGACATCCACCGCAACCGCGCGCCGGAGTCGCGCGCGATCCCTTAGGCCCTGAGGGCTGCCGAGCTCAGCATCCGGCTTCCCAGGTGGTCATGAAGAGGATGACGTCGTCGCCGTCGACGCCGCCAGAGTCGTCGACGTCGCAGATGGAGTCGTTCTGGTCCCACGCGGCGAAGTACTCGACGAGGTCGTCGCCGTCGATGGTGCCCGTGCAGTCGAAGTCGGCGATGCAGACGGTGAGGTACGCGTCCTCGCTGATCTCGATGCCGCAGGCGCCGAAGGCGATGCAGGTGTAGTTGCCGGAGTCGGCGAGGGTGAGGTTGGTCCTGACGAGGATCGGGGAAGTGGCGCCGGGGATGGGCGCGGCGGCGTGGTACCACTGGTACTCGATGGTGCCTTCGCCGCAGGCTTCGAAGCTCATGGACATGGAGCAGCGCGGGCCGCGGAGTGTGGAGACTGGCTGGTAGGACGGAGTGAGGCACTGGAATGGAGCGGCGGAGGCGACGAAGACGGGGTCGTCGGTGGCTGAGGAGGGGGAGGAGCCGAGGGTTGCGCCGCGGCCGGCGGGGCTGGTGTCGGCGATGGACTGGGAGCCGGGGAGCGGGTCGTTGAAGCGGTAGTACGCGAGCAGGCCGGGCGTGGCGGGGTCGATTTCGTGGGACATGGCGCAGCGGAGCTGGTCCTGCGAGCGGGCGAGGTCCCAGATGCGGACTTCGTCAAAGATGGCTTGGCCCAGTTCGTTGATGCCGGGGAACTGGTTGTTGAGGGCCATGATGGCGCCGGGGCCGGCGGGGAGGATGGGCATGTTGAACTCGGCGGAGTGGGCGAGGTCGCCGTTGATGTAGAGGCGGGCGAAGGTGTCGTCGTAGGTGACGGCGATGTGGGTCCACGTCTGGAGGGCGAAGAGGTTCTCGGCGAGGAAGCGCTTCTCGGTGGGTTTGTTCCAGTTGATGGCGAAGGCGACAGAGCCGTCTCCGAGGCCGACTTCCCAGGAGGCGTCGGAGTTGCGGCCCCAGGCGGCGAGGCCGCAGGAGCCCTGCGGGAGGTCGATGAGGTAGACCCAGGCTTCGACGGTGAGGCGGGTGGTGTCGAAGTTGGCGGTGGAGACGACCTGGTCGTTGACACCGTCGAACCAGACGGCGTTGCCGAAGTCTTGTGCGAGTGCGTGGGCGCAGGGTATCGATGCCGCGAGTGCGGCGAGCAGACGAGAAGCGTTCATGATCTTTCTCCCGAGACGAAATGAATGAGCGCGTGGCATCACGGTGCGCTCGGCCCCTCTGGTGCGAGCGAGTGGTCGTGATGAGTGCTCTGAATCAGCGGTCGTTGCGGTGGGTCATGCGGGACCTCCGGGTGAAACCTGTCACGGCACGAGTGTGCCTGTAGTCCATACGGGGGCGTGGGTCCCCGGTTCTGGGAAACGTGGGGAATCGGCGTGGCTCACGGAGGGAAACGGAGGCGGGCGGGGATGTAAGCGTTTGCCGCGACTTATTCGGGCACAGCGACGATGGTGCTGGGGACCATTCGGGCTTCGGCGCCTGGGCGCGAGCGGACGCGGGCGGCCTGGCCGTTGATGAGGTTGTAGGGGTGGCGCTCGCGGGCGGCGCGGAGGGGTTCGGACTCGACGGGTTTGCGCGAGATGACGATGGCGCCGACTTCCTTGGAACGCGGCGTGGTGGTCTGGTAGTCGGCTTCGGTGAAGAGGCCGATGGTGACGGAGCTCATGCGCGGGCCGTGATGGAAGAAGGCTTCTTCACCTTCGCGGCGGAGGCGGACGCAGGCTTCTTCGGCGGCCTTGCGGAACTCGGCGAGTTCGGCGTCGGAGGGCGCGACCTGATCGGTGCGGCAGTACTGCGCGATCTGGAGGGTGTACTTGGCGCGGTTGCCGCCGGCGCGTTTGCGTACGAGGCTGAGGTCGTAGTCGGGGAGCGAGCCGGAGCGCACGGCGGAGGGGGGCGCGAGCATGGCGGATTCGAAGGGGCGTTTGCCGTCGAACTCGAGCGCACGGACAGCGGCGAGGTCGGCCTGCGCTTCGGGTGCGCCGGGTTCCTTGTACCCGCCGAAGGCGACGACCCACGTGGAGTCGCGCCGGTCGTTGTACGCGGCCTCGAGGCCGGCGAGCTGGGCGCGGGCGAGGGCCTGTTGGGCGAGGGCTTCGGCGTTGTCACCCTTGAAGGCGGCGATGACGATGGACCAGAGGTCGGCGGTGTCAGAGCGCGGGTTGGTGGAGTCGACGAGGTTGGGGTCGAGGTCACCGAGGACGACGGGGCCGCCAGCATCGGAGTCGGCGCGCTGGATGGGGGCGGGTGCGCGGGCTGGACGTTTGCCGGAGTACCAGGGAGAGAGGTCCTCGCGCGGGGTGTCGGCGGCGGTCTCGGCGGGGGCGGAAGAGCAGGCGGGGAGGATGAAAAAAGCGAGGAGAATTGGGAGTGCGCAGACGGGCGCGTGGCGGAAGTTGCGCGGGCGGCCAGCGAGAAATTTCTGGCGGGTCCGGGCGTGTGTTATTGTTGGTAAAGCCATGAGTATCCTGGAGTTGCGCGACTTGACGAAACGTTGGAGTATTGTAGTGGGATGATGGAGGGAGCGTCGATAGGAAGGCCTGTCACACATGGAATGCCCCCGCGACGGGGCGCGCGATGTGGGGCCCGCCAGGAAGGGCGACTGTTGGCAAAGGACGCCGTTTTGCAACTTCACCGGAAGGAGCCGATCGGATGACGGACGTGACCAGGATCGACACGCTGGAACTCCACCGACCGATTGCTCTCGCGGGACAGACCCGGGGTGTGGCGATGAGAACAGCGGCCAAGGGGGATGGTAGGGTTGGGGCGGCAGGTGTTGGGATGCGTGCGGCGGACGAACTGGAGGTATCAGAGTTGGCTACGTACTTGAGCAAGTTGAGCGCGATGCCCCCGGTGAGGACGGAGCTGGTGGAGACGGTCCGTCGGCAGATCGCGGCGGGAACGTACGACACGCCGGAGAAGATGGACGCGGCGATGGAAGAGCTGCTGCGTGATCTTGTCGGCTAAGGCGACGGCGAAGTCGCCGCGTCTGGGGGGATGAGCGCGGAGGGGAGTCACCGGGAGCGCGGGGTGTGATTCGCGACGGGGTTTGTACCCGTCGGGGGTGACGGTGCGCCAATGGTGTGCTGGGGGCGCGAGAATCCTTGGCTGGTGCAGGTGGTTCATCCGCAAGAAGGAGAGGGGCAAGAGTTCTGCGCGCGGCGAGTGCGCGGGGCCGGCTCTGGGTAACCGCATCGCCGAAGGGGAACCGGAGATGGGGACGCCGAGGCCTGCCGCGCACGGGGTTCGCGCGGCAGCGTGCCTGATCGGTATGGTGGCCGGAAGGGCCGGCGATGCCGACATGGTCGAGCGCGCGGTAACGTACGGGCGGGCCCAATCGGGCGCGCTATGCGCGGGAAAACCTTCCAAACCACGAACGCCGCATGAAGTTCTGGCACGGTGCCAGGCCCCAACTAGGCGGGTCGGCCATTTTGTCAAGTCGGACCTAGGGAGAACACCCCAATTTCGCGCGGAATTGGGTGTTCTCCGTGCAGAAGTTTAGAGAAACGGGCAACGGATGGTCCGATAGACAACTATACTGATCTTGATCTCTCTCTCCTCCAGCGGGGCGCTGTCAAAAGATGGCGCCCTGCTTGTCTTTTTGGGTGTGTGCTTCGGGAGTGGAAAGGGTTACACCCGGCGGGGAAATCTGGTTTGCAGGGGACCAGCGCGGGGCGAGGGCGAGCAGGGAACAATCCGGCATGACATCAGTGGGCACGAACAGTCCGGTGCTGGTGACCGGGGTGGCGGGATTTATCGGGTCGCACACGGCCGAACGGCTGCTTGCGCAGGGGCGGCGGGTGATCGGTGTGGACAACTTTGACCCGTACTACGACGTTCAGATGAAGCGGCGGAACGTGGAGGCGGTGTCGCGGGTGGGCGGGGGGCGGTTTGAGTTTGTGGAAGGGGACATCGCGGACGCGGGGGGGATGCGGCGGGTGTTTGAGGCGGGGAAGCCGGGGGGAGTGATTCATCTGGCGGCGAAGGCGGGGGTGCGGCCGAGCATCGAGGATCCGGCGGGGTACTCGCGGGCGAACGTGCTGGGTACGGCGGTGGTCTTTGAGGAGGCGAGGCGGGCGGGGTGCGATCGGATTGTGGTGGCGTCGTCGAGTTCGGTGTACGGGAACGCGAAGAGCGCACCGTTCAGCGAGACGCAGGACGTAAACGAACCGATCAGCCCGTACGCGGCGACGAAGCGAGCCTGCGAGATCATGGGGCATGCCCACCGGCATTTGACAGGGATGCCAACGGCGATGCTGCGGTTCTTTACGGTGTTTGGCCCGAGGCAGCGGCCGGACCTAGCGATCCAGAAGTTTCTGGTGCAGGTGTCGCGCGGGGAGGGGATCGTGATGTTTGGGGACGGGACGACGAGCCGCGACTACACGTACATCGATGACATCGTGACGGGGGTTTTGGCGGCGTACGAGCGGATCCCGGAGTTTGGGTATCGGGTGTGGAACTTGGGGGGAAGTTCGCCGGTGACGCTGAAGGAGATGATCGCGACGATCGGCCGGGTGGTGGGGAGGGAGCCGGTGGTGGAGCGCAAGCCGATGCAGCCGGGGGATGTGGAGCGGACGTGGGCGGATCTGACCAGGAGCGGGGCGGAGCTGGGGTATCGGCCGACGACGACGTTTGAGGATGGGGTGCGGCGGCAGTGGGAGTGGATCCGGAAGGGGTAAGCTTGTCGGCGCGAGATTGGGCGCGAGAAGGAGATCGGCGATGAAGCAGGGGTTCCTGACGGTTGTTCTGGTGGCGCTGCTGGCGTTCACGGGGTATGTGATTTACGCGAAGATGAACCCGGTGTCCTCGGAGAACCTGGTGGTTCGGAACGTGGCGGACCGGACGCTGACGGTGCAGGTGGGGACGCAGAAGGCAACTGTTTTGGCGAAGAATGCGACGGCTGAGGATGTGTTCGTGGAGGGGATGCTGGTGCGTGTGTGGGTGGGAGAGGAAGCCGCGGGACTGCCGATCGGGTGGCGAATCTACAAGGTGATGGGGGAGGTCTCTGTTGGGTACGCGGATGACGTGGTGACGATCTCCGGGGAGGGGCTGGAACAGACCCTGCTGAATAACGGCCCGGGGCCGGCGGTCCCGGAGCCTGAGCCGGCGAAGTAAGATCGTGCATGAGCACGACCGAACAGGCGGGGACGGGGAGCCCGGGGGGCAAGAAGGTTCTGGCGACCATGCTGGAACGGTTGTTCGCGTCGATCGCGGGCGGCCCGAGCCTGAACTGCAGGCCGCACAACAGCCGGCAGCGGGTGGATTGGTCGCAGTTGTCGAAACTCGGGCATGTGGGGCCGGATGCGGCGCTGGCGGGGCTGCTGGGTGGCGACATGGAGTCGCGGGTGTTGGGGAAGGTCGTGCCGCCGCGCGAGGTGGGGGCGGATGCGGAGTTGACGGAGTCGCAGCGGGCCGAGCACGAACGGGCGAAGCGGGCGTGGTCGGAGCAGAGCGGGTTGTTGTCGAAGCTGCGGCTGCTGGTTGAGGAAGCGCGGACGTACGAGGACGACACGGGGGTGTGGGTTCTGAACGTGGGGTATCCGCTGCTGAGCCTGCCGCCGGGGATGAGCGGGGGGCGAGGATTTGGGTCGCGGCGGGTGTTGGCGCCGATCGCGTTTGTGCCGGTGTCGCTGGTGGTGAAGACGGGGGCGTCGCCGAGCGTCGAGCTTGCGTGCAAGAGCGATGAGATCGATCGGGTGGTGCCGAACGAGGCGCTGCTCGCGTGGCTGGAGCAGCAGACAGGGCAGAAGTTCGGCGAGGTGTTCACCGACGAGGAGGGGAGCGGGACGTGGCGGGAGATCGCGGAGTTGACGCGCCGGGTGGCGGCGATGCTGAAGATCGCGGCACCGGAGGCGTTTGCCGCGGATGCGATGCCGGAGTTGCCGCCGCTGGTGGCGGCGCCGCGGGCGGAGGACTCGGAGGAAGCGGTGATCGTGCCGGCGGCGGTGATTGGCCTGTTTCCGATGGCGAACGAGGGGTTGCTGCGGGACACGCAGGCGCTGGCGGAGCAGGTGCCGGCGACGGGGCCGATCGCGGCGTTCATCCGCGGGGACACGACGCTGGAGCAGGTGGGATCGCGTGAGAGCGAGGCGCTCGTGCGGAGCGCGGCGACAGACCGGCTGGTCGCGACGGCGGATCCGTGTCAGGCGCGGGCTGTGGCGCTCGCGCGGACGCACGCGGGGCTTGTCGTTCACGGTCCGCCGGGAACGGGCAAGAGCCAGACGATCACGAACATCATCGGCGATCACCTTGCCAGGGGCGAGCGCGTGCTGTTTGTGTGCGAGAAGCGGACCGCGCTGGATGTGGTCGCGAATCGGCTCGACGGGCTTGGGCTGGGGCGGTTGTGCGCGGTGGTTCACGATCCGCAGCGCGACCAGAAGGACCTCTACATGGGGATCCGCTCGCAGCTCGAGGAGCTGACGGAAGCGAAGACGGATTCGCGGGCTGTCGCGGCGGTAGAACGGCTCAGCAAGGAGATCGGGGAGTTGCACGGCGAGCTTCAGGCGCTGTACGGCGCGCTCATGAAGGCCGAACCGGGCGGGGCGGCGTTCGGCGCCATGGTGGGCGAGTGGTTGATGCTGGGGACCGGCGAAGCGACGGGGCTGGACGCGGGCGCGGGGCTCGAGAAGATCACACTCACCGAACTCGAGGCGCACAGCGTGGCGCTGACCAACCTCTACTTTCGCGCGCTCGCGTGCGACTACGGCGCAAACCCGTGGAAGAGCGCGATGACGGGGGCTGTTGCGGGCTACCTCGCTCGGCCGATGGACGAGCATCGCGCGAAGATGGCGGCGTGCACGCGGGCGGCGCGAGACCTCGATGCGTGGCGCGACGACAAGGTTCCTCCGTTCGATGCCGATGCACCGCTGGCGGAGCAGGTCACCGCGCGCGAGCGGCTCGCGGGGTTGATCGAGACCGCCGGGAAGGCTGCGCCCGGGGTTCGTGGGCTCTGGCACTCAAAGGATGTCGCGTGGAAAGCCGCGGCGACGAAGACGATTCGTGCGCTCATCGCGCAGCGTGAAGCGTTGGCGGCAGCGCCGGAGAGCCCCGAGCTCTGGGTGCTCGCGCCGCAACTGGGGTTGACGCTGCCCACAATGGCGGAGCGCATCGGGGCCCTCGAGCAGTGGCGTGAAGTTGCGGGCAAATGGTGGTCGTTCCTGGCGTTTGGCAAGAAGAAGGCGGCGATGGCGGCGCTCTCGCCGATCGGGCTCGGTGCGCAGGGCGTTGATTCGGGGCTCGCGTTCTATCGCGCGCTGCGAGCGGCGGTGGTGGCGCGCGGGGCGATCGAACAGATGGAGCACGCCCCGCTAACCACCGGAACCCCGGATCCCCGCCAGGTTCTCGCGATGCTCGACGACCACACGCGGATTGCCGCGGTGTATGGAGCATTGGAGGGACCGCTGGCCGGGGTGGATGTTTCGCGTGCGATGTCGGCGGAGCCGGGCGCGGCGGGAGCGGAGCTTGTCGCGGGGCTGCGTGCGAGCGGCGAGTCCGCGGCGAGGATCGAAGCGCTGGAGCGGGCCGCGGGGGCGAGCGGGTTGATCTCGGGCGAGTGGCTCAAGCAGCAGAGGCGGACGTGGCGTGCGAAAGGCGCGGCGGCGTCGCTGTTTGATGCCCTGGAGCAGCGGTTGGCGGAGCTCGAAGACGTGATACGGACGAAGGAGGAGAGCGGCGCGCTCCCGGCGGAGCTCTCGGCTGCGGCCCTGGAGCTGGCGGATCAGCACGCGTCGCACGAGGGCGCGTCGGCGGCGATCCGGCGCGCGGTACTGGGCGGAGAGATCTCACGCCGCCTGGAGCGGGACGCGGTGCTTCGCGGGGTAGACGCACGGCGGGTGCAAACGCTGATCACGCGGTGCGGGGAGCTCGAAGCAAAGCGGCAGATCGCGGTGCGCGAGATGATCGTGCATCGCTGGACCGAGCGGCACCGGGAGCGGTTGCTCGCGGGTACGGGGTCCAGACTGAACTCCGAGGGCGCGAGCGTTCGGCAACGACTGACGACGCGGGGCAAGAACGCGCTGCGGCTACGGCAGGTGCTGTCGCTCGGACGCGCGGCCGAGGGTGGCGATCCGCTGCTCGACCTTCGCCCGGTGTGGATGGCGAGCCCGGAGACGGTCGCGCAGATCTTCCCGCGTGAGGCGGTGTTTGACGTTGTCGTCTTCGACGAGGCGAGCCAGTTGCGCCTCGAGGAGGCTCTGCCCGTGCTCACGCGCGCGAGGCGCGTGGTGGTCGCTGGGGATCCGAAGCAGCTGCCGCCGACGCGGTTCTTTGAATCCGCCGTCGCGCAGTCAGAAACGGAAGAGATCGAAACTGAGGCGCAGCTCTTCGAGGCCCAGCAGAGCCAGACCGAAGACCTGCTCTCGGCGGCGTTGAGCCTTGACATCGAGCAGAGCTACCTCGACGTGCACTACCGCTCGCGTAACAGCGATCTGATTGAGTTCAGCAACGAGCACTTCTACAGCGCGAGGTTGCAGGCGATCCCCGGGCACCCGCGGAACCGCGTGCGGTCCGCACCGCTGGTGTTCGCACGTGTCGACGGCGTGTACGAGAAACGCACCAACCCGGCCGAGGCCAAGAGGGTCGCCGAGATCATCCGCGACCTGCTGAAGAAGGAGAACCCGCCTTCGATCGGCGTGGGCTGCTTCAACATCGCGCAGCGCGACCTCATCAGCGAGACGCTCGACGAACTCGCGGAGGCAGATCCGGCCTTCGGCACCGCGCTCGCGGCGGCACGCTCGCGCCGGAACAAGGGCGCGTTCGAGGGGCTGTTCGTGAAGAACCTCGAGAACGTGCAGGGCGACGAGCGCGACCACATCATCATCTCCACGACGTACGGGCCGGATGCGAACGGTCGCTTCTATCGCAGGTTTGGGCCCCTCGCCATGCCGGGCGGGGGTCGGCGTCTCAATGTGCTGGTGACGCGGGCCCGCGAGGCGGTCCACCTTGTCACGAGCATCCCGCGCGAGCAGTACCTCGCGCTTCCGCCCGTGCCGGCTGGTCAGGCTCCGTCGGGCGGGTGGTTGCTCTTCGCGTACCTGAAGTTCGCGGAGGAGTTGCAGCAGGAGTACGCGCACGCGGAGAACATCGTGGGTGCCGCGGAAGAAGGACATCCCGAGGCGCAGGCCGAACTCATCCCCCCCACTGCCGTCGCGGAGCATCCGACGTCAACCCCGTCGCTGCTGGCCCGCGGGCTTGCTTCGCATCTGGTGCAGGATCGGAACGTCGGGAGCATCGTGCACTGGGGCAACGACGGGTTCTGCGTGGACATCGCGCTCCGTGACCCGACCAGTATCGCCGACGTTACGGGTGGTGTGCTCTGCGACTGGAGCCGCTTCCAGGGCGCGCAGAACCCGGTGGAATGGGACATGTTCCGTGCCGCGATTCTCGAAGCGCAGGGCTGGGAGCTCAAGCGGGTATGGTCGCCGGTGGTGTTCCGCGATCTTCGCGGCGTGATGGACGGTGTGTTGCGAGGCGGCAAGACATCGAACTAGGGCGGGTCGCGCTCAGGGTTCTGGGCGCATCGCGTGTACCCACCAGCCCGGCACGGGTGATCCGAGTTCCGTTCGGATCACTTCGGGTCGAATGTCCACTTCGCGGAAGTCGCGGAGCCAGCGACGAATCGCCGCGTGCGAGTGGGAGTAGCGGCCGTGGGCTTCGAGCACGAAACCGTGGTCGGAATCGGTCGCTTCCACGCTGAACGCGACCCAGCCGCCGGGCCTGAGCGCCCGGAGGGAGGCGTTGGCGAACGCCGTGAGGTCGCCCGTGTAGCACAGCACGTCGCCGGCGATGATCACGTCGTACTCACCCGGGCGCGCCGCGAGGTGCTCGCACATCTCGCCAACGGCGAGGTTCGAGTACACACCGAGCGTGCGTGCAATCGAGAGCATCTCGGGGGAGAGGTCGACCCCATCAAGAATCATCGCCCAAGGTTTGACCTGCGCGCCGCAGAGCCCGGTGCCGCACCCGACGTCGAGCACCCGTAGCTCCGCGCGGGGCTCGGGCCAGCGCTCCTCGAACCAGCTTCGAACAGTCGCGGGCACCCGGTAGGACAGACGCGCGAGAACGTGGTCGAAGTCGCGCGAGAACCGATCGAAGAGGTGCCGCACGTAGCGATCGCTGGCCCGTTCGGGCACCGGCGCGTGGCCCGCTGCGCCGAGCATGTGAGCCGCCACCGGGTGCTCCGGTGATATCGCCGCGAGTCGCTGCCAGCATTCTGCCTCGGCCTCGCGGTCTCCGAGCCGCCTCCAGGCGGCGGCGAGGTTCTCGATCGCGTCGTCCGGCGGGGAGAGCATGTGCGCGGCGGCTGACCAGCAGCGGATCGCATCGTGTATGTGGCCGGCACCGAAGTTCACGCAGCCCAGTTGGAGATGCAGCACCCCGTCACCAGGCAGGCGGGCGATGAGTTCTTCGAGAAGATCGCGGGACGAAGCGGCATCGCCCGCGTTGGCGAGCGCGATGGCGAGTTCGCACCCGATCGCCGGGTTGAACGGGCTGAGCGCGAGCGCACTATCGAACGCGGCGACGGCCTCGTGCCAGCGTGACTGAGCCGCGAGAGCACGCCCGGCTTCGAACCAACGTCGGGAGTCTTGTGGCACGTCGCCCAGGTCCCGCTGCAGCGCACCGACCAGGCCGTGTTCGCGCTCCGCGTGGATGCCGTGGAGCGTGGTCATGGGGCCCGCAGTTCAGCCCGGATCGCCTCGACGCGTTCGGCGGTGAGCTCGCCATCAACCCGGGCCCGTTCCGCGATGCGGAGGAGGATCGTTCGCGACGCGTCCGTCAGCTTCGCACGGGACGGAGGTATCGGGGCCGGCTGGCTCTGCGGGTACCAGTCGCGCGGACGGTACTCGAAGAGAGCATCGACCAGCCGGGCCGACAGCCCCTCGCGCAGGCCGCCGCCGGCGAGCAGCTTCTCGATCCACGCCACCGTCGCCTCGTTCTGCCGGACGGCCAGGAGCGGCCCGTGGAACCACGACGCGACCAACTCCGGATCAAACTCTTCGTTCGCGAACGCCGTCTCGAGCACCCCGTGCCCGGCGGCGCTGCCGCTCTCAAAGAGCGCAGCGATCGTGGTCTCCAGCTCGTCCCCTTCGGGCTCGATCTGCGCGTGCCACAGCGCGACGAGAGCTTCGCCCGGCTCGCGGCATGCTCCGCTCGCAGTAAGCAGCGCGGCGCGACGCGTCTCGCTCTGGACGTATGCGGGTTCCGCCGCGAGGCCGCTGAACACGGTGGGGGCCGATCGCGCAAGGGCGCGGAGCACATGGGTCAACTGCAGGTGGGAGGCGGGCGCAACGCGGGCGAGGGCGGGAGGGTCGAGCCGATCCAGCCACGCCGCGTCGATCAGTTCGGCCGCGAGCCCCTCGTGCTCCTTCGCGTCCTTCGACTCGGCCCTCGCGATCGCCGCCTTCGCGGGCTCGGAGAGCACGAACGCGGGCACGGGATCGGGCAGTCCGGCGGCGGGGGGTGCGGTGGGCACGGGCGCGTCTCCTGTCGGCTGGGCTTGGCGCGGGGACTGCTCGCGAGCGCCGGGTTGGAGCGGTTCGTCGCATGCCGCGAGCCCGGGAAGGAGCGCGAGGGCTGCGATCGCGAGGAGGCGCGGAGCGCTAGGGCGTCCCGGCGTTTGGATCTGCGGGCGCGTCGTCTTGATCACGGCCGATCTCCTTGAGGGCAAGCTTCATCCGGAGCGGGAGTTCGGTGTTCACGTAGTCCTTGCGTCCGAGTCCGTGCTTGGCGAGCCTCTCCATCGAGTCCTTGGCTTCGTCCCCCGCGAGCACGCGGAGGGGTGGACGGGGCTTGCGACAGGTCAGGTACCACGTCGGGTCGAAGTCGAAGAGGGCCTCGAGCACGGGCTCGTGCCAGGCCGGGTCGATGCTGGAGTCGATGACCATCCGTTCGCAGCACTTCAAGACCTCGGGGTCGTTGCGTTGCTGGAGGAGGCACGTGCGGAGCCAGTAGTACTTGTACCCGTCCTCGTGCCGAGCATCGTTCATCATGCGCTCGAAGAGGTCCAGGGCCGGCCGAGAGCGGTTGAGGAAGATGGCTTCGACGACGCTGTCGGAGTACACCGACTCCGGGTCCGAGTGCTTGGTCCAGTGCGCGATCGTGCGGGCCGAGGCAGGCCGGTCGGCCGCGAGAGCGCGAATGAGCAGCGGCACGCACTGGTCGTACGACTGAAACTCCTTGCTGTCGGTGAGGTCGACGAGGGTCTGTCGCGGGGCCGGCGTCTGCTTCTCCATGAGGACCCTGATGATCCCCGCGACGCGGAGTTGCTGGGGCTGCGCGGCCTTGTACATCATGGGCGAGTCGAGCCGGTCGAGAAAGTCGGTGGTGCCCAGGTGCCCCCCGAGCACGGCCTGATCCGCGGGCTCATCGCTCGCGGCGTACAGCTTCGCCATGCGCACGAGTTCGCGCGGGTCTTTCGAGTTCTTCAGAATCGCGGGGTCTTTGACCATCGTTCTCTCCGCTCAGTAGGTGATCGCCGGATGGGCGCGGACAACGGTGGCCTGAACCAGGTCGAGGTTGTGGGCGAGGGGCAGCGGCGATGCGTACCCATACGTCATGATGTTCTCGCTCCACGGGTGGCCCTTCATCACCCCGTTCTGGTCGGCGCAGTCCATGCCGTCGGCCGAGAGGGGTGCCGTGGCACTCCAACCGCTTCCACGATGGGCCAGCCCGAGGATGTGCCCGAGTTCGTGGGCGAAGTTGATCCCGCAGTTCCAGGTGAACTGGGCGGCCGTCCATGTACCAGAGGCGACGTTCGACACGCCCCAGACCGCCGGGCACTGGGCCGCGTAGAGCCTCCCCATGTCCGCGGCGGTGAACGGGGGGCTTGCCGCGTTTCGGGCCGTGACGTACTTGGCGTCGAGGGACTTGGCCTGTTTCACGCGGTCCGTCGGCTCGATGGTCAAGAGCGTGATCTTGACGCCCTTGCCATCGGAGGGGATGCCGCTGGGCTTGATCCACGACGCGCTGGGGCTGCCGTCGAGCGTCTTGGAAGACCCCGTGCCCGAGCCGCTGTACCACAGTTTCCCGCCCGACCAAACCGACTTGGAGGCGGTGCCCGCGATCCCGTTGCGGTCGACCGCGGCCGCGTTGGTCTGCAGTGTGCTGTGCACGATCGCGAAGTTGATGACCCCCGGCCGGAAGTTGTACCGGTTTGCGGAGGAGATCACGTCGTGGTTCACGTTTCGGGTGTGGCGGTTGGAGGTGACCGTTGTCTGGTAGATGCCGTCGGTGTTGGCCGGCGGGAAGAGCGTTGCGCCGTCGGTCGTCGTCGTCGTGGGATCGGGGACCATCATGATCCCCGCCTGGTACACGATCGCTCGGACGACCTGCATGATGGAGTTGGCCTGGGCCGAACTCAGCAACGCCGTAACCTGCCAGTTGCCGGCGAGTCCGTTAAGCATGTTCACGCGGTACGGCAGCGTTCCCAGCTTGCCGACCCACGCGCGGTACACCGCCAGCAACGGCCCCGTGGCGTTCTCCCAGCGAACCTCAAACTCCGCCAGCGTATCGGCCGCGTTCCCTGTCCCTCGCACATTGACGGTGAGGCCGGTGTTTCCACCCACGAACGCCGCGGGGCCCGAGAGAACCCTCCAGAAGAACTTTGAGGTGTCAAGATTCCCGGGTTCGTAGTAGGTGACCGTGAGTCGGGCGCACTTGTTCGCGATATCCGGGTCTGTCGATGCCAGGATCGGAATCACCGCCGGGTTGTGCAGGGCGTTGAACTGGGGGGCCGAGGGCGGAACGGTCACCTGGGCCGTCGGCGGGATTACGCCAGCTGCCAGGCCCGCGGGCAACGCCGGGCGCGCGGGGAAGTGGGCGGGTGCCGCGGGCAGCGGAAGAACCGGGCACACCTCGACTCGGGGTGTGAAAGCCGTGCCCTTGACGGTCGAGAAATCGGTGGTGTTCCCGGCGGCGTTGCGGCGGACCGGCACCGCGTCGGGCCCGGTGGTGTTGGTGGTGGCGAACTCCTCGGCGATCGTGATGCGGACGTGCGCGCGGTAGGCGCGATAGTCGGCGGAGAACAACCCTCCCGACAGCATCGGACCCGGGAGCAGGATGTTCCGCTCCGGCTGGGTGAAGGGCATTCGCACACGGGCGACCACCTCGCCCAGGTCGTCGTCGCTGATGAGGTCGTCTTCGATCACCCGCAGCCGGATCTCGACGATGTCCCCCGGGGCCTTGCCGGAGACGTCGATCACCGTGCTCCATTCTGCTTCGGGGAGGTTCAGCGAAGTGCCGCCTCGCACCTCAAACTCGTGGTTCGGATCGCCGAAAGCGACCCCGTCCGCCGAGGCGTGCAGGTGCCACTCACCGTCACCCCACAGCCAATCAGAATCGTCCAGCACCTGCAGGCTGACGATCCGTGCTTTGATCTTGGTCACCGGCATGCGTTCTCGCTCCTCAACTCGGCTCCGCCATCCCGCTTACGACCCGTGCACTTCCTTGACCTTGGCCTTTGTCGCATCGTCGGGCTCGCCGGTGACATCGAGGCCCTCCGCGGCCTGGAATCGCTTGATCGCGTCACGAAGGTCGGCGTCGTTCTCTTCCCCGTTGGGCATACACCTGTACCCGAGGTTGTGCAGCCGCTTGCGAACGCCGATGACCGTGTCCGCGGGCGCGAGCTCACCGAGGTCCATCTCGTAGACGAGGGCGTCCTCGGTCCCGGGGAAGAACGTGATCTTGGCCTTGTGCGCGTCCGGCGGGATCGGAACGTCGATCATCCCTTCTCCGTCCGACGTGCCGTCCTTCAAGATGCCGTCGATGTCGATCGAAAACGGTGCATTGGCCACCGGCTCGTGCTGGTCCGCCTCGGCAGGCCGCTCTGGTTCCTCGTAGACCGACTCATCTGTCGAAGACCCCGCGCCCGCCGGTGCGGTCTCCTCGGGTGGCTTAGGCCGGGTGAACTTCACGCGCAGCCGGGCGGGCACTCCCTTGCGGCGGAACCGGTGACGTTCCTCGGTACCGCCGGATTCCTCCCCGGCCTCGAGCGCTGGGATGAAAAGGGTGTCGCCCTCCAGCAGCGTGTTGGGATCCTTCCGCAACTCGCGGAGCTCACTGTTCTGCGCGTGGTTCCACAGGGTCTCCGAGAAGAAGCCCCTCTGCTTCGCGATGCTCTCGATGCAATCGCCCCGCCCGATCGTGTAGCTTTCTCCCGACGGCATATGGCGCTCCCCGAGCCCTGGATTTCCCCCGATCGGTCGTTCCCCGCAGATTCCGCGGGCTCCGCATGGCATCGTACCACACCCAGAGCGACCGCGACGTGCGCCGCCAGTTCGCTCAACGTGTGCCCGTCGGGCTCGCTTCGACTCAACGCGAACCCGGCGACCCGGCTCCGGCGAGAATCGCAAAGACCGCCATGCGCACGTACACACCGGCGGTAACTTGCTTCAGAATCACGCTCCGCGGGCCGTCGGCCACCGCCGCGTCGAGCTCAATCCCCCGATTGATCGGCCCCGGGTGCATCACGACGGCGCCGGGCTTCATGCGGGCTTCTCGTTCGGCGGTAAGCGCGTAGAACTCACGGAACTCGCGCACCGAGGCGATGGCCCCGCTGCGCGCTCCCTGGCCCGCCGCCGGAGGAGGCGCACCATCCGCGTGACGCTCGAACTGGATGCGGAGCATCATCACCGCGTCCATGTCGGGGAGGATGCCATCGAGACTAGGGGCCACTTCCGCTCCGATGCCGCCGGGAACGAGCCCGGGCGGTCCAACCGCGATGACCTTCGCCCCAAGACCCGACATCGCGGCGATGGACGAGCGTGCCACGCGCGAACTCGCCAGATCACCCACGATGGCGACTTTCAGCCCGGAGAGATCAAGCCCATCCAGACGGCCCTTCGCCTCGGCGAGCGCGTAGGCGTCAAGGAGACCTTGGGTGGGGTGCTCGTGCTTGCCGTCGCCGGCGTTGATCACCGGGCACATGGCGCCCTGCGCCAGCATCGCGGCAGCACCGGACTGCTTCGCACGAACGCACAGCGCCGCGATCCCCATGGCTTCGACATTGCGGGCGGTGTCGATGAGCGTTTCGCCTTTGTTCACGCTCGACGAGGCCCCGGCCAGGTCGATCACCTGAGCCCCGAGCCGGTATGCCGCGGCAGAGAAGCTGTTCCGGGTGCGGGTGGAGTCCTCAAAGAAGAGGTTCGCGACGGTGCGGCCTTCGAGGGGCCGATCGGTGCGGCGGGCGTGGGCGAAGTCCCGGGCCGTGGCGAGGAACTCGCGGAGGCGCTGGGGCGGCATGCCGTACAGCCCGAGAAGGTGCGGGAGGTCCATTCCTGTTCGCGTTGTGGTCGGCGTGGGCATGGGAAAGGATGGTACCGCGGCCGGAGCGGCTTGCGTGGGACATCCCATGTGTTAGTCTATTGGTCGGAGCGAGCAACCGGTCCGGCCGTCCGTGCGGATGGTGAGGGACGGGGCGTTCGCCCCATGGGTCAGGGGCGCCGTGGCGCCCGCGAGCAGATTGTTCGAGAGGAGCATCACGATGCGAGTCGTCACCGGACTGTTGGGCCTTGCTGCGCTGGCGGGAGTCGCGTCGGCGCAGGTCGAATCCTTCAACCCGCAGCATGTGCCGCTGTCGATCGACTCGATCCCGATCGTGAACATGCCGGTGATCATCCGGCCATCGCTCGGCGGCGGAAGCCCGAACCCCTACGGCGACCGGGACAACTGCCCGGTTGTGCAGGCCCACACCAACGCGAGCTTTGACGGCGGGACGTACGTGGCGCAGGGCGGCTTTGCAGAGGGCGAGATCGCCGCGGCAAGCTACACGCTCCCCGCGAACATGTTCCCGCTGAAGATCACGCTCATGGAGTGCATCTTCGCGCAGCAGAACGCGGTCGTGAGCACGACGACGCAGTGGTCCGTGCTGATCTGGGAGGGCAATCCCCAGACCGGGACGCTCATCGCGGAGTTCAACTCGGACGGCACGATTCTCCCGCACGTTGAGATGGGACCTGGAACGCGCGGCACAAACGTGCAGGCCTCGGTTGATCCGAACGATCCGGATCAGTTGTTCATCTACAACCCGAACAATCTCCCGAACCAGACGTTCACGGTGGGCTATCGCATCGATGTGCACAACGAACAGACGGCCAACCCCTGTTTCACGGCGCCCCCGGCGACGCGCAACGCGTTCCCCGTCACGGACAACACGACGATCGGGTGCGGCACCGGGTACGGCGCGCTCAACCGCCCGAACGACAACTGGCTCTTCGCGGTGAACTGCGGCCCGAACGGGTGCCCGCCCAATGGCGGCTGGACTCGGTTCTCGAATCTTCAGGTCGACCAGAACTTCCTGGGCATCTGCCTCACCGGGTGCCGCCCGCGCGGGGACTGGGTCATCCGCGTGACCGTTGATCCCGTCAACTGCCCGCCTCCCACCGGAGCTTGCTGCTTCGGGACCTTCGGGTGCGCCGTGCTCGCGCAGACCGACTGCCAGAACGCCGGCGGTTCATGGCGCGGCGGGGGAACTACCTGCGGCGCTCAGACGAACGGCCAATGGTCCGGTTGCGTCACACCTCCCAACCAGGCCCCCACCGCCGATGCCGGCCCCGATCAGACTGTGACCGATAGCGACGGCAGCGGCACGGAGACCATCGTCGTCGACGGCTCGGGCAGCACCGACCCTGACGGAATCATCCAGACCTATCGCTGGACCGAGGGCGCAACGCTTCTGCAGGAAGGCCCGGCCTTCCTGTCGGTTCCGCTGCCCGTCGGTGTGCACACGCTGACCCTGACGGCCATCGATGACGATGGTGCGTCGGACACCGACACGGTCGTCGTGACGGTCCTTCCGGGCGGTCCCCAGTGCCCGTGGAGCGGCGACGGCTGCTTCGCCGACTACAACAACGACGGGGGCATCGATGGCGATGACGTCATCGGATTCTTCAGCGACTGGGACTCCAGCGCGGCGTGCGCGGACGTCGATCAGTCGGGCGGCATCGACGGCGACGATGTGATCTCGTTCTTCGCGCAGTGGGACGCGAGCGGCTGCTGAGCACGGCAAGCCACGTCAGTTTCAACCCGAACCCCCGCCCTCAGAGGCGGGGGTTTTTCTTGACGAGAACAACTCCGCGCACGCCGACGTAGGCCGCTCCGAAACCCGAGTTGAGTGAAACGCGTTTCATGTTGCACGGTCGCAGAGAATCGTTATGCTCGCACCTTGGCGCTCGATGAAGCTCGCCTGACCGCGACACCACACAGGGGTCCACACATGAACGCTCGTGCTCTGCTCGCTGCATCCCTCCTCTTCGCCGCACCCGCGGTCGCTCAGCAGCAACTGCACTTCACGTACATGTGGCACCTCGAGCAGCCGATCTACTGGCCGGGCCAGCAGACGTTTGGCGCCGACCGCTACGAGCGCGCGTGGGAGACCATTCAACGCCTCGACGCGGGCGGAGCGCATCCGCAGGACAACCTCCGCGCGATCTTCGGGCTCGACGACCGTGTCGCCGTCTACCAGTACCGCGTGAGGGACTCCATCGATGCATTCGACGCGGCACCGGAGGCGGGGGCCCAGGTCAGCTACTCGGGTGGACTGATCGAGAACATCATGAGCCTCGGCGGCGCTTCACAACTCGGGTACTCACCAACGTGGTACAACTCGGTGCGCACGGCGCGGTCGTGGAACACCGCCGCCGCGGGGATCAACAAACCCCGCCTCGACGTCGTGCTGTTCTCGTTTCACCACGCGCTCCTGCCGCTGCTGGACGATTCCACGGTGCGGAAGGAGATTCAGCTGTACAAGCGGATCTACGGCGACGCGTGGGGCACTGGCGCGCCGATGTCCGGCGGTCTCTTTCCATCGGAGATGGCATTCAGCGAGCGACTCATCCCGATTCTCGCCTCCGAGGGCGTGCGATGGACGTTCGTGAGTTCGGAGAAGATCAGCCGCGCATGCGCGAACTTCCCGGTGGTCTACGGATCGGGCGGGATCAACTGCGATCCACCGAATGCCGCGGACAAGACCAACCCTGCGCAGGCGTACTACCACCGCGTCGCGATCTCGCGCGGGTGCGCCCCGGCGGAGGCTGCCCCGTACGCGTTCACACCGCACCGCGCAAGGTACATCGATCCCGCCACCGGTTCCGCGAGCGAGATCATCGTGGTGCCATGCTCGCAGTCACTGGGCTGGAAGGACGGCTACGCGCCGCTCGGACTCGGCGACTTCAACGCACTTCAGGCGTACAACGACCCCGCGCGCCCGATGCTCGTGGTGCTCTCGCACGACGGCGACAACGCGTGGGGCGGCGGATTCTCCTACTACCTCGAGGCCACGCCGAACTTGGTGTCGCAGGCCCGTGCCGCGGGATATGTGCCGACCGTGGTCGAGAAGTACCTCGCGGATCACCCCGTGCCGGCGAACGACTACGCACACGTCGAACAGGGCGCGTGGGTGAACGCGGACGGCGACTTCGGCTCGCCCCAGATGCTCAACTGGAACTGGCCCCCGGTCAACGCGTCCGGGCAGATCGATATCGAGAACGGTTGGGCCGAGGACATACGCAACTGGGCCGTGATCACCGCGGCACAGAACTACGTGGACACGGCGGAGCAGATCTCCGGCCCGACGCGGATCGAGAAGATCCTCTATCCCGACAGCTCCACGACGAACACCGAGCGCGCGTGGCACTACTTCCTCGCGGGACTCAACTCCGGTTTCATGTACTACGGAACAGCCCTCGACATGGAAGTGAAGCCGACCGTGGCGTGCAACAGGGCGATCGCGCTGACGCAGCCCGTGATTGGAAACGCCGCGCTGGACACCACGCCTCCATCGCTCTGGACCACGCAGCGCCACCCGTGGAACCCGGGCTCAACGAACTTCGGCCCGCAGTACGGGTATCAGCAGCGCCAGGACGCGGGCGATTTCACGGTGTGGAGCTTCGTCCACGACGTGAGCGGTCCGGTCAATGCAACGCTCAAGTACCGCATCGACGCCGACGGCGCGAACTCCTCCACGAACATCCACAACGAGACGTACGCCGGCGGTGCGGACGTCGGAACGTGGATCTCCGTGCCCATGACGCGAAGGACGTTCCCCGCCGGAAACGTCCACAACGACCCCGGCATCAACTTCTATGTCATGCCCACCGCGATCGCGGACCAGGTGTCCGCGCGCATCGTCGGGGTTCGTGATGCGCTCGTTGATTACTGCATCGAGGCGAGCGATTCCCGGGGCAACGTGCGGCGCGGGGAGATCCAACACGTGTACGTGGGTTCTGGTTCGCCCGGCGGGGGTGGTGGCGCGGTGGTTACGCTCACTCCAGCGGCGCCCGCCGCGGGTCAGAACGTGAGCATCACGTACAACCCCGCCGGCCGTGTGCTCGCGGGAGCGTCGCAGGTGAGGCTGCACGTCGGGTTCAACAACTGGACGACCGTGATCAATCCTGATCCGACGATGACGCTGTCGTCGGGCGTGTGGACCACCACCATCGCGATCCCCCCCACTGCTACCCAACTGGACTTCGTGTTCAACAACGGCGCAGGAGTCTGGGACAACAACTCAGGGCAGGACTGGCACGTGCCGGTGACCGGGGGCGGGCCCGTCGATCAATGGGAGCTGGACGGGATCCGCGATACCGACGCGGTGCTCATCGCGCAGAACGGCGGCATGAATCTCTGGGCGGGCCTGAAGGGCGACATCCTGTACGTCGCCACAAACGACGCGGGTGAAGGCAACGACCACTTCGTCTTCGTCGCGGGCCAGCCCGGGGCGCTCGTGGCCTCGCCATGGGCGAAGGCGGGCCGCGTCGCGGCATGGAGTTGCTTCCTCGCCGACGAGACCTCAAACGACTACGAAGGTTGGTTTGACACCACGGCATCGCCACTCGCCACGACCGGACCGAACGGCGGCGTTCTCGAAGGAACGATCGACCTGCGCGCCGAGTTGGGCGACCTTCCAGAAACAATCGCCCTCGCGGTGGGTGTCTACGCGAATCCCGATGGTGGCGGCCTGGTAACCGGGGCGCAGGTCCCGGCACCGGTCACGGCGAACGGTGAGATCGAGGCGGCGGAGTACGCGATCGTGCGACTCTGCGACATCGGCGGCCCGGCGTGCTGTCCCGCGGACTACAACGATGACGGCGGCGTCGATGGCGACGACGTCATCGAGTTCTTCGCGGACTGGGACGCGGGCCTGTCGCGCGCGGACTACAGCGGCGACGACGCGGTAGACGGCGACGACGTGATCGAGTTCTTCGCGGACTGGGATACGGGCTGCTAGCGCACGACAACGCCGCACGCGAGGCGCGCGGCGAGTGTCTTCGTGATGCAACCCGGCTCAGTTGGCCGTGTACTGCCCGCGGGAGATCTTCTTGAAGATCTTCCGGTTCTTGATGAGCGTCTGGTTCACGATGGTGCGGAAGTTCGCGGCGAAGGTCTTGTAGCCGGCCTTCTGCACCGCGGCAGCGACCTGGGTCACACCCATGGTCTTGCCGGTGAGCACCTTCTTCAGAGATTCGACAAGGGGCATGTCGTTCTGGGGACGGACTCGGGTGCGACCCGCGCTCCCGGTCTCCCGCAGACGCTGCTCGACTTCCGCCAGCCTGGAACGCAGATTGTCCCGCGTCTTCAAGAGCGCGTTGATGCTCTTGCGGCGGCGCTTCAGCTCGGCCTCGATGTCTCTGGTGGTGAGACCACCGAGACTCGTTCCCTCGCTCGAACGTGCCTTCTTCGCCATTTCAAACTCCTTCTACGCCTTCCCGGGGACGGTTTGCCGCCCCGGAGAGACGCTCTCGTGTGAGAGACGATAGCGCGAGAAGGGGGAGAATGGAAGCAGCCAGATCGAAAGTAGGGGTTAACGAGGGGGTACACCCATCCTCGTTAGAAGGCCGTCGAAGTGCTCCAGTCCGTAGAACTCCACAATCAACTTACCTTTCTTACCAGTGCGATCGGTCTCGATACTAACCTTCGTTCCGAGGTGATCCGCGATCCGTCGCTCGATATCCCGAGCGACCGCGCTCCTCGCCTCTTCCTTGTTTTTGAGGGTCTGCGGCTGCTCGGTCTGGTTGACGCGATCACGAACCTCACTTTCGATCCGCCGCACGCTCCAGTCCCACATCGCACATTGTTTGGCAAGTTCCAGCCGCTGGGGCCCCGACGGGAGTCCCAGCAAAGCCCGCCCGTGACCCGCGCTGATCTGCCCCATGCTGATCATGTCCGCGATCTCGGGCTCGATCTCCGTCAGCCGGATAAGGTGCGCAACACTGGCCCTGTCCAGGCTCACCCGCTCCGCCACCTGCAACTGGGTCAATCCGAACTTCTCCACGAGGGACCGAAGGGCCCACGCCCGCTCCATCGGGTTCAGATCCTCACGTTGCACGTTCTCCACAAGCGCCCATTCCGCCGCCACGTCGTCGGTAAGCTCGCGCACCGTCGCAGGTATCGCCTGCAGACCAGCAAGCACCGCCGCCCGCCACCGCCGCTCCCCCACCACCAACTCGAACCCCCCCCGCTGCTCCCGAACCACGATCGGCTGCATCACGCCCGACCGCTTGATCGACTCCGAAAGCCGCGCGATCGCGGCATCGTCCATCACCCGTCGGGGCTGGTAGGGGCTGGGCACGATCTTGCCGACAGGAACTTGGCGAATCTGGGGCCCGCTGGGTGCCACAGGCGGGGCCTCAACCGGTGCCGCCGCCGCGGGAACTTCAACTTGAACCGGATTGGAAAGTCCGATAAGACCGCCGAGACCCTTGCCCAATCGCTTGTTGTTCTGCATATGCAAGCCCTTTCCACTGGTTGGCGTGTGTTTGGGTAGCATAGTATCATGCTCATCGGAATGCAACTCTCTTCCACCGCCCGCACCACATTTTGACTGGATCGCCCATGGGAAAGCACGACGGCACGATCGAGTTCATCGCACGAGTTGTCTGGCGTAGCGGCAACTCCGTCCTAGTCTGCCGGAATCTCAAGCATGGCCACTGCTACCTCCCGGGAGGTCATGTCGAGTTCGGAGAGTCGGTCGTCGAGGCTGCGGCACGGGAACTCATGGAGGAGGCTGGAATCGCTCCCACCCTTCACCCCCCCACTCACACCTTCGAATCCACGTTCACCCAGAACGGCAAACGCCGGCATGAGGTGGTGGGAGTGTGTCACGTGGCATGGAGGGATGGAGTGCCGCCACCGGCGATCACCAGCCTCGAATCCAAAATCACCTTCGAATGGATCCCCCTCGCCGACCTCGAGCACGCCAACTTCGTCCCAGACGCTCAGCGTCTCTGGTTGCTCGCGGACCCGACACCATCAGGCTGGACCTCGACCAAAGAACCGTAAGGCTCAGTTGGCACCGTCGTCGGTCGCCACCGGCACCACGGCAGCGGGGGGGATCGACACCACAACGCTCGACCCCACCTCCGGTACCTGCAGCGGATTCATCACCGACGCCCGCAACTCCGCACCCCCCACGGTTCGCAACACAAGCTGCGCCGTGTCGCCGAGGAAGATGGAGTGTGTCACGTGGCATGGGGTGGAGTTGGGGCCGCCGACTCCGACCATAATCGCCTCGGGACGAATCGACACCTCGAACGAACCGCTCGGAATCGCATGGTCGCACCGCAACGTACCCGCCGCGGTCTCGACGGAGCCCGCACCCCCACCCTTCGCCGCCAGCAAATTCGTCTCCCCCAAGAACTCCGCGACGAACCGAGTCTTCGGCGCCTGGTACAACTCCCTCGGCGTACCGACACCCACCACACGCCCCGCCCGCATGACGGCAATCCGATCCGCCATGCTCAACGCTTCCTTCTGATCGTGGGTCACGTAGATCGCCGTCATCCCCAGTCGCTTGCACACCCGCCGGATCTCGAGCCGGAGTTCCAGCCGGAGCTTCGCGTCCAGGTTCGACAGGGGCTCATCCAGCAACAGGACATCCGGCCCAATCACGATGGCACGTGCCAACGCCACGCGCTGCTGCTGACCACCCGAAAGCTGCACCGGCTTCCGCGCCGCATACTGCCCCATCTGCACAACCTCGAGCGCCTGCCGGATCCGATCCTCCCGCTCCTTGCCCGGGACCTTCCTCACGTCGAGCCCGAACCCCACGTTCTCCGCCACCGTCATGTGAGGCCACAACGCGTACGACTGGAACACCATCCCCGTGTTCCGCCGGTTCGGCTCGAGGTACGTTACGTTGTTTGTTTGTGTACCCCTACAGAATACGATATCCCCGGCCGTCGGCTCCACGAACCCCGCGATCATCCGCAGCAGCGTCGTCTTCCCGCACCCCGACGGCCCCAGCAAGAAGAACAACTCCCCAGGCTCGATCTCCAGCTTCACCCGGTCCACCGCCGTCACCGCCCCAACCGAGCCCTGGGCAGGATAGGACTTTGTTAACCCGGTAATCTGGATCCGAGTGCGGGCTTCCGTTCCAGTCGTCGTCGGCGTCGCGATGCTGCTCGTCATACCCCCAATGTAGCAACCAACCTCACCGTACGATCCACCCATGCGACGCCCCGCCGACCAACTCCGCGACCTCCGCAAGTGGCGAACCTCGCAACCCCCCGACCTCAGCATCGCGCCCGAAATCACCCACCTCACCGCCGGCCTCAAACAAGAATCCGCCGCCGCCGCGGAAGTGGGGGGGCTCCTCGCCACGCTCCTCCCCGCCACCCTCGCCGGTCACGTCTCCGTCCGCTCCTTCGACCGCTCCACCCTCGTCCTGGCCTGCTCCCACGCCGCCCACCGCTACACCCTCGACTCCTGGCTCCGCTCCGGCGGTCTCGCCGCCCTCCGCAAAGCCGCGAAAGCCACCATCAAGACCGTCCGCACAACCTGAACGGTGCGCACGCTCCACCCTCCTCCTCGTCTTCGCCCTCAACTAGTACGTCCGCGACTTCAGGATCTCCCCAAACTCCCGCGCAAACAACCACAAACTCCGCACGTACAACCACACCGCCCACACCGGCCCCAACGCAAACACCGCAAATCCCAGCGTGCTCCACAGCGGAATCGTCCACAACTGACGCGTGCACCGCTTGTGCAACGCCGCGCTCGGAATCGCCGCCGCCAACGACCGCAGATACACCAGCCCCACCCAGAATCGCATAAACCGCAACACCAGAAACACCCCGCGCAACACCAGCGCCGTAATCAACGCCCCCGTCCACTGCGTGTTCGGTCCAAACTGCAGATTCCCCGCCATCGCCGCCCAGTCCGTGCGCCCCACCCCCGGCACAAACACCACCACCGTCTGCACCACGCACCACACCGCGCCCGCCACAAGCAACGCTCGCAGCAGCCTCCTCGACACCATGTCCCGCCGCCCCGCCATCGCCTCGTTCGGCGCCGACAACATCCACCATCCCCACAATCCCACAATCGTCCCAAGCAAGTCCAACACCGTCACCACCCGCATCGCCGCGCCCACCGACAGCGGAATCACACCCTCCGTCGCGAGCGACAACAACACCGGAAAGCTCGCAAACCACACCACATTCAGCAACACGCTCCCCGCGCTCACCCACGCCCCCATCCGAAGCGTCCCCAGATACTCCGCGCTCGCCGCACGCAGCCCGCTCCCGCGAATCGACTCCGCAATCGGCGTCCGACACTCCGGACACACGCCCTCCGCGCTCAGCCCCGCCAGCCCATACCCACACGCCACGCACACCGCATCCGCCGGCACCGGCAGTGGGGGGGTCGCCTCCTGTTCACTCACTCGCTCATCCACGCAGCCACACTCCCATCACCCAATCCACCACCCCACATCCTTCGGAAAACCCCCGCACCGCTTCGCTCACCCCGCTCCCATCCTACTCTCTTCTCGTGCCCTTGCTACAAGCCAACAAACTCCGCAAGTCCTTCGCCGACCGCCTCGTCGTCGATGATGTCTCCTTCACCGTCGAACGCGCCGAAGTCGTCGGTCTCCTCGGCCGCAACGGCGCCGGCAAGACCACCAGCTTCCGCATGACCATCGGCATGATCGACCCCGACCCCGGCAGCGACTCCAAAGTCTTCTTCGCCGGCCAAGACGTCACCCGCCTCCCCATGTACCGCCGCGCCCAAAGCGGCATGGGCTACCTCTCACAGGAACCCAGCGTCTTCGCCAAACTCACCTGCGAGGAAAACCTCCTCGCCATCCTCGAAACCCTCCCCCTCTCCCGCACCGACCGCAAGCAACGCGCCGCCGCCCTCCTCGAACAGTTCGGCCTCACCAAAAAGGCCCGCCACCAGGCCCGCACCTGCTCCGGCGGCGAACGCCGCAAACTCGAGATCGCCCGCGCACTCGTCACCGACCCTCGCCTCATCCTCCTCGACGAACCCTTCTCCGGCGTCGACCCCATCGCCGTCGAAGACCTCCAGGCCGAGATCCGCCGCCTCGCCGATCGCGGCATCGCCTTCCTCATCACCGACCACAACGTCCAACAGACCCTCCGCGTCTGCGACCGCGCCTGCATCATCGAAGCAGGCCGCAAACTCGCCGAAGGCACCCCAAAGGCCCTCATCAACGACGAAACCGTCAAACGCGCCTACCTCGGTAACCTCTTCCGAGGCGATGAGTTCGACGACCTCCCCGTCATCGCCAAACGCGGCAGCTAGCCCCGCGCACCCAAAGCCCACTTCCCGTTACACTCCCCACATGCTCCGATCCTCCCTCACCGCCGCCGTGGGCCTCTGTCTCTCCGTCACCCCCGCCCTCGCGCAAGACCTCACCCACAAAGCCCCGCCCCAGCGCGGCACCATCGTCCTCCACAACGCCTCCATCCACCCCGTCGCCAAGCCCGCCATCGCGACCGGCTTCATCGTCTTCACCGACGGCATCATCAAAGAAGTGGGGGAGGGACAACCCTCCTTCCCCGACCCCGCCATCCCCGGTGACATCCAGAAGATCGACCTCAAGGGCTCACACGTCTACCCCGGCCTCATCGCCCCCTGGACCCAACTCGGCCTCACCGAAATCCAGGCCGTCGGCCAAACCCAGGACCTCCGCGAAACCGGTGGCATCACCCCCGAAGTCTGCCCCGCACACGCCGTCAACCCCGACTCCACCCTCATCCCCATCACCCGCTCCAACGGCATCATGCTCGCCGGCATCTTCCCCGAAGGCTCCCCCTTCCCCGGCCAGGCCTCCGTCATCCGCCTCGACGGCTGGACCATCAGCGACATGGAAGTCACCGCCTTCGCCGGCCAGGTCTGCCGCTGGCCCAACATGCGAACCGTCACCGCCTGGTGGATGGACCAAAGCGAAGACGACCAACGCCGCGACATCTCCACCCAGCTCCAGTCCATCACCAAAACCCTCGACACCGCCACCAACTACCGCGACGCCCGCGACGCCGACCCCTCCGCCCCCGCCGACCTCCGCTGGGACGCCATGATCCCCGTCCTCCCTCCCGCGCCCACCACCGAAGGCCAAGCCCCCGCCCCCCCGGCCAAACCCATCTTCTTCCTCGCCAACGACCAGGACCAGATCAACGCGGCAGTCAGCTACGCCCAGCAGCGATCCCTCCGCGCCATCATCGTCGGCGGCCGCGACGCCGCCGACTGCGCCGAGCTCCTCAAGAAACACAGCGTCCCCGTCATCGTCACCGGCACCCACGTCTTCCCCCGCCGCGACGACGCCCCCTACGACGACGGCTACACCCTCCCCGCCCGCCTCCAGGCCGCCGGCGTCCACTTCACCATCGCCAACAGCGACGACACCGCCCACGAGCGCAACCTCCCGTACTCCGTCGCCATGGCCGTCGCCCACGGTCTCGACCACGACGCCGGCATCCGCGCCATCACGCTCAGCGCCGCCGAAATCCTCGGCGTCGCCGACCGCTACGGCTCCCTCGAGGTCGGCAAAACCGCAACACTCATCGTGACCACCGGCAGCCCCCTCGACGTCCGCACCCAAATCACCAGCGCCTACATCGACGGCCGCACCATCGACCTCAGCAACAAGCAAACCGAGCTCGCCGAGAAGTACGAAGAACGCTACAAGCAACAAGCAAAGTAACGCGACCCTTTCGGGCCAAACGTCCCAGGGCCCTCCGCCGTAGTCGTCGGCGCGCATACTCGCGTCCTCGCGACATCACACCGCGGTCACTCCACCCCGCCGCAAATCCCAACAACACACTCATACTCCGTTACGCCCCTCGCGTCCTTCGTTCGCCGTCGTTATGATGTTTCTCTGAACAGGAGAAAACACATGGCTCAGTACGATCCACAGATTCTGCAAACATTCGCGAACAAACTGTATTCTCGTGCGAACGGCATCATTGCGGCTCTAACTCTGCTCGGCCTTATTCTCGGCGCAATCGGCGGTCTTTTCGCCGGGGCAGCGATTCAGGCTACGAGCTTGGGGGTTGTAGTGGCGGTTGGAACAGTCCTCGGTGGCGTCTTGGGTTTCGTCCTCGGATCCGACCGCGCGTTTCATCTGAAGTATCAGGCACAACTAGCGCTCTGTCAGCGCCAGATCGAACTGAACACCCGCACCCGCTCCGACACCACTTCAGCCCCACCCATTCAGTAACACGGCCAGCACCCCACGCCTCATCCTTCACGCCGCTTCAGCGGCCTTGCCCGCTCGAAGGCCACCGGTTCAGCGGTGGTTCGCCAACGGTGGCGCACCGTTCGGTGCTACTCCAGCCATCATGCCGGTGAACCTATCGTTGCCACGCCACCTACGAGCAATGGGATCTCCGCGATGTACACGGTTGACGGCGATGATTCAGTTCGAAGTTGTGAGAAGCTGCCGCAGAGCAGCATCGGTGCACCCCTCCCGGTCCTGTTGAGCGACGAGTGCTCGACGTTGGTCGCGTACCTCATTGAAGAACCAGATCCGATGTGGGACGGGACCACAACTCGGGTCGTCGCGAGTGAGAGCGAGGGCGAACTGATCGCGATCGTTCGGTTCGTTCGCCCGCGTGCACACCTGTTTGGCCCCCCGAATGACGAGGCGTTTGCGGGGCACCCGCTCGCATCACGAGGACTGACGCCGTACGGATCGTTTGAAGTCCTCCGGTCATCGTGGATACGCCGCCTCGAGCGCATGAACAGCGTTCATCCCTATCACCGCGCCGCCGCGTTCGCATCGCTCCGACACTTCATTCTAAGCTTCCATGATTCCACGCTTGAGTGCATCGCTCACGATGTCGAACTCGTCGAGACGACGCGCGGTTCGATCCATCAGGCGGTCGCCAGAATGGCGGCGCTGATCGCCAATCCGGACGGGTGATCCGCCGCGGCACCGTCCCGCTCCTCCGGGGGTGCGGGCGCGAAGCCGCTACATCACATACAGCCAATGTCACACCAGCCGCGTCCCGAGGCCGCTTCAGCGGCCTTGCCCGCGCGTAGGCCGCCGCTTCAGCCACCATCTGCTATCATCGGTGCTTCCCCTTCGGAGCACATATCAACATGTCGAGACCGGGCTGGGACAATGCTACCGAGTGCGCGGGACTTCGGAACCGGGTTTGCGATCTTGCGCCGTCGGATTGGGCCGCCGCGCTCAAGATCGCAATCAGCATTCCGCTTCCGTGGTATCGGGTGCAATCGCTAGCCGTAGTCGTCACGACAGCTCCCGACAACCGGGTGGACGATCTACTCGACCGCGCCTGCCGCACGGCCCGCACAGACAAAGACGCGTTTCGCAGCCTGGCCGTTCTCGCGTGGGTGATCGACGCGGCGCTCTTTCGAGATCGAACAAAGGAGGCGGCCCGCGTTCTTCGATCTGCCCTGGCCGGGAGCGACAAAATCACCCCGCCGAGTTCGCGGGCTCGGGCCTTGGGCTTGCTTGTCGAGCGGGCAACCAGAGTCGGAGAGCAGAATGCACGCGATGCAGCGAACGCTCTCTTCAACACCGTCACAACGTTGATTGCCGACCCGTTCCCGAAGTGGCGCAACCGTGGGCTCCTGTACCTCAAGCGGGCGGTCGTAACTCTCGACCGGGACCACAGAACACTCGTCGAAGACCTGCTTACCGCCCATTTCGGGCCAGATGGGGCCGCCGCGATCCTTTCGCGCCTCGATAAGCCCTGGAACGATCGGCTCACGACTCTCCTTCTACCCAAACCCCCGAGCAATGCAACCTCGGCACCGCCCCCGCTCTGCCCCCCGGTGAACCTGCCTGCCCCGGCCCTCCACTCGCTCGCCCGCTCGCTTTGCCACCACCTGTGCTCCCGCAACAACGACATCCACGGGGCCTGGGCCATTGGTGTCCTATGCCACACCGCACTACGTTCCCACCCCCACATCCTCCGCTTCCCCATCATCCCCAATAAACCGATCGTTGCCAACCACTTCACGCTCTCTCGCTCACTTGACGTAACCGCGAGGCTCGCGAAGTTCCAACTCGATTCCATTGCCGCGCAACTCGTCTTCATCGAGCAAGGTCGCTTTGCGGACGGCGCCCCAAAGTTCCAATGCACCATCAGCGTCGCCATCGCCCACCGCGGCACGCTCGGAACCGGTCTCCTCGACACGTACTGCTACCCCACTCCGCCGCCGCGTCCAGCCTAATGCCGCCGCTCCCCAAGCCTCTTCAGGCCGCTTCAGCGGTAGCTCCGCACGCCCCGCCCGCTCTTCGCCGAGCGCCGACCACGCACAACCCACGACCGCGCAACTCCACAGCCCGAAGGGCTGATCATCAACAGCCGGGGCGTGGAGGAGGCGCTGCGACGACACCCCCGCGAGATGCGCACCCAACTTCTGCGACGCCCCCCCTCACACCGGCCCCTTCTCCGTCCCGCCACACTCCGGACACGGCCGATCACCCAGCCCACCAACGTCGTACCCACACCCACGACACGCGTTCGGTCCAACCGCCGCGCGACGATACGCCCGCACAAACCCAACCACCAACACCAACGCCACCGGCCACACCGGCACCGTCACATACATCGCCGACCCACCCGCCCCCGCACTCCCCC
>VYLF01000032.1_pt1 | contig 100684 bp, 82 predicted proteins | sample 5114371 | NCBI WGS metagenome assembly VYLF01 (sample SAMN12291773, study PRJNA351875) | freshwater metagenome | isolation source: freshwater lake | place: USA: Michigan, Kent Lake | collected 2013-08-15 | reverse complement strand
TGTGCGCGCGCACGCGTCTCCTCGGTAGAGCGGGAGGTGGGAATGGGAAGGCGGAAATGGAGAGAATGGGGCTGGTTTTGAGGTGGTTGTGGTGGGGTGGGGCGGGGGTGAAGAAAAGTTGCGGCGCGCACAAAGATGTCTCGTGGGACGCGGCATTAGGCATTAGGCATTAGGCATTAGTGAAGAGGAAGAGGGGCGGCAGGCTTGAGGTTGGAGCGGGGGGTCCTCTGCCCCTCCCGGGGCAGGAAGAAGTTGTTGAGTTCGTTTCCACGGGTTGCGCTGCGCCCGCGAGGACGCGGGCTGCGCTGCACCCGTAGCGACAATCCTCGGCCCCTTCGGGGCCGGGCAAGAGGGGTGTGTGCTTTATTATATGTTATTTAGAACGGCGTGGTTTGCCCAGGGCTCGCGCCCTGGGCTTGCGTGTGTCCGCACCTTTGGGCCGCGCCACCGGCAACCGTGCGTGCGCCCGAAACGGGCGAAGAGGGGTGGTGCGCGGTGTTGTGCGGCGCGGCGTTGTGGGGTCGTGGGTGCAACACGGACAGCGGTTGGAGAGCCGCTGACACCCAGCGGTCTGGAGACCGCTGCCACGCGCGGGGGTTGGTGTGGTCGGAATGAAAGCACCCCGCGTGGGCGCGGGGTGCGGGGAGGATGGAGATTAGAGGACGGGCTTACTGGAAGCAGTAGCCGCCATTGATGTCCCACCAGCAGAAGAAGTCGGTGACGTCGTCGCCGTCGACACCGCCGCTGAAGTTCACGTCGGCGGCGGGGTTGGCGGCGCCCCAGTCGGCGAAGAAGGCAATGATGTCGTCACCGTCGATGCCATCGTCACCGTTGTAATCGGCGACAAAGCAGAAGGGAGAACCCAGACAAGGGCAGGTCTCGGGGCACGGGTCGGCGAGGGTCCATTGGTACGTCGTGCTGTAGAGCACGGGGACTTCGTCGGTCGTGAAGTCGCAGAGCACGCGGTCATCCGGGAGGTTGATGATGGGGTTGAAGTCCAAGCGGTAGAGGCCTTGACCGGCGGAGATGCCACCGTTGCCGCGGAGCGTGAGCACGCGGCCGCTGGTTTCGGATTCGAACAGTGCGGGGGAGATGGGGCCGCTTGCACCAGAGATCCCGTTGACCTTGTGGACGGAGGGGCCTAGGAGAGCGTCGTCGAGCCGGATCGGGCCGTAGAAGGCGGCTTCCACGGAGGCGAGGCCGGCGAAGAAGTCAGCGGCCTGGATCGGGGTACCGGAATGAGGATCGGTCGGGTTGCTGTCGACACCGTAGACGGCGAATGGGACGAGGCCGACTGCGCCGCCGCGGGCGGGGAGATTGGCGGTTCCGAGCACGGTAGAGGGGATGCGGTAGAGCGGTGCCTTGGCGGCGGAGCTGTCGTAGCCTACGCCGGGTGGAACGAATGCACGACTTTCGTTGGCGGAGAGGATGATCTCCGCGGGCGGGGCCGAAGGGGTGCTGGCACCGATGACGACATCGCCCTTCCACGCCTCTGGGCGGTGTTCGTTGAGGGTGTTCGAGCCGTCGATGATGATTTGGCCATTGAGGGATGTCGGATCCTCGAGGACGATCCGGGACCAGATCGCGGTGCCGAGGTAGTTCGGATCGCCGCTTGGTTCGACGCGTGCCGCGTGCGTGGGCCATGTGCCTCGGGGAGAGTCCTCGGCGGGCTCGTTGTTGCTGTAGTTCCAGAAGCTCAGTTGGCCGCCGTAGAACTGGTTGGGCGAGGGGTCGCCGAGGTCGAGGTAGCCGGTGCCGGGAGGATGCGAGAGGGCGGCGTCGCGATCACCGAGTCGTCCGCCGATTCGGATCGACTGGTAGCTTTCGAGGCGCGGCAAGCGAATCTCGCCGAAGACGTCGCCCAGGATGTTGATCACGGCGGTGTCCTTGACCCACAGATCGGCCATGGGGCCCATGCAGTCGATGGTGGCGGAGCCGATGATCGCGTAGTTGTTCGAGAAGTTCGGGCCCGATTCGCCCTGGCCGTCGAGTTCGAGGCGGCCCGACCAGATGGCACCGTTCTCGAACGCGCCGATGTGCATCTCGTTGATGCGGGGTGCTTCGATGCGGGGCTTGGAGGTTTTGCCGCCGCCGACCACCAGTTGGTTGGACATGGCCCGAACGGAAATCTTGCCGATGGTGTCGGAGGCCCGGATGACACTATCGATCGTGTTAAGGTCGCGGGCGGGCTCTGTGTACCAAAGGCGGCGTTGGGCTGGGGTACCGTCGATGACCGGGGCAAAGATCGGATTGAGGAGATACGCGATCCCGCTAAATCCGGGCTTGCTGGTTTCGCCGGGCATGCGCGTTGGGGCACCTTCGAGGGACCCGTAACCGATGGTGACTGTGCCGATGTTTCCGGTGGCCTGATTCTCTTCGCCCACGGCAACGATGGCACCCTTGAAGGTCTGGCCGATGGTGATCGACGAGAACGATTTGGCAATCATGTCGCCGTATTCCCAGTTGTACTGCACGTCGATGGTCGCGGTACAGTGACCGCCGACGAAGATGCCCTTGCGACCGGTGGCGGGGCCCCCCGGCGCTTGGCGAGTTGGGCCTGGGTCCGTCAGGTCATTCTCAATCGCTCCCCAGAAGTCATGCAACCGCAGTGTGCCATGAAAGTCACCTTCGGTTTCAAGGAGCGAAACGCTGGTCCTTGAACCAACGACACCGTACGGCACCTCGATGTCTTGGGCGGATGCCTCGATCAGCGCGTGAACAGGCATGGCGAGGACATCACCATCGAGAAGGGCATCCTCGGGCCGGACCGAGATGCGGCCCACGCGGACACCCGCAGTGATTGAGACGGGAGCGAACTGCTCCCCGACTTGCCCGGTGGTCCAGAGTTCCTCGAGGATGCCGTAGCTGCAGTCGATGCTGCCGAAGAATCCATCGGACGATGGGATGCCGCCGTTGACGGGGCCACCGACGACGACACGCGTGATGCTCCCCCACGTGTTCCGGTCGGTTGGGGTGAAGAGCGGCTGGTCGTTCGAGTCCCGTTCTCCGGTGGCGACGATCGCGCCGCGGATCGCGCGGCGGGCCCGCACGTACGCAATGGCATCGGCGGGTGCGATGAGTTGAGCGTCCCCGCGAACTGCGGTGATGTCGCCCCAGATGGTGCCCCCGTATGTGGCGCCTTCGTTCTCCTTTGCGTCCAGGCGGAAGATCTGCCCGGCGGTGATCCCGGCTTCGCCGATGTCACCGAGCACGTTCACGCTGACCACCGCGTGCTGAAGGAGTGAGTTGTCCGAGGAACCTACGGGTGGCAGGAAGCGGAGGCCGAGGATGTCGCGGCAGCCGGGTGCCTCAAGATCCTGCGATGGTGCGACGAACGCCGTGAACGAATCGATAGCAGGACCAGCGATCCACACCTTCACAGGGCCCGAAGCCGTTCCCCTGAGCGTGATGAGGCCGATGCTGTCGTAAAGGTTGACATCACCGGCGTCGTCGTAGATGTGGACCTCTGTTGTCGCCGAGGGGAGGGTGAGATCGATGTTTGGATTCGCTCCCACGTCCCAAGTCTGGACGACACCGTCGATCTCGACCTTGACCAGTCCATCTTGCCCCGCCGCGGATGCCGCGAGGCCCGCCATCACCGAGAGGACTGCCGCTGCTCGCATCTTCGCCATGATCGCTTTCTGCGTCCCATCAACGCCAGAGAGAACCCGGCGACCACCGCGGCCGACGGGGATGGGATCGAGGCGATCCGGAAGCCATAGTCGAAACCGTTGAAAATCGGGATTTCGCTTGCGCCGACTCCACGAACGTCATCGCCACCTGGGTAGCCGATGACCCACGCAGAGCCCTCTGCATACCGACTCCGCGGGTACTGCTCGCCGGGAAACTGGATCGCACGCTCGATCCACTCTCTCGTGCCGCCAGCGACGTCCTTCAGTCCCCACGGGCTCTGAACGTGCTCGTACGCGCCCAGGGGGATCGTGTATGGGCTGGTGGTAAACCCGTTCCCCTGCCAGCCTCCGTTGGCTTCTGCGAGGGGCCCGTTGGGATCAGGGATCGGTCGGCTGCCGGAGTCGCGGCCGACGTGCTGTCCGGCGGGTCCATACCAATAGGGGTTGTCGCTGCCGTTGCTGTACTGCCACCAGCCGCCGACCGTGCCGTCGGTGTTCTGCTTGTTCGGGTCGAAGTGCGCGGCCTTCATCCACTCGCTCTGGGAGGGAATCCAGTACCGCGCGCCCGGGGTACGCGTGAGTTGATCGGTGAACGTGTTCCCGCCGGGGGTCCAACCGAAGGTGCTGACGTCATATGCGCCGCTGAGGAACGCGGAGCGGTCGAGGCTCTTGCCGTTGTGAAGCCAGTTGCAGTAGATGGCGCATGTTCGCCAGTCGACGCCGCCGACGGGCATCATTTCGTTCTGGGGTGCGTAGGCGTACCGCCGTCCCCCGGGGTTGTTGGGCGTGGTGGTTCCCGCCTGCCACTGAGAAGGGAACAGGACGTGGGGGATCCGATCTGTTGTGGGGCGATCGAGGGCCGCGTTCATGAACTCAACCCATTGCGCGGTGTTGACCTCGAAGCGGCCGATTTTGTACTCGTAGTTCACCTGCCCGTAGCCGCTGGTGTTTCCAACGCTGCTCGTGAAGGGTGCATTGCCCACCGCGCCGATGGTGACGAAGTCGATGCCGCTGTTGGGATCGACTTGCGCGAGCGCGGTGCCGCTGAGGAGCGTGAGGGATCCGATACTCACGAGTGTGTGTCTGCGCAGCATGAGCGGTCTCCTTGAAAGAGGTTCAAGGAGAAGGTGCAGCATGAAGGTGAGGAGTGCCAGTAATGTGGCGGGATAAACGGATGAGGCCGCGGATTCAGAGGGCGGGATGCCGAACGCACCCCTATCGCTTGGTGTCGCGGGCCGTTGAAACCGCTTCAGGTTCAACGGGGTGAACCGGAGGGGGGTGTTGAGGTTAGATTGGTCGTCGGGTTGTTCACTCCTCTGCCCCTCGCGGGGCAGGAAGAAGTTTGCGAACTCGTTTCCACGGGTTGCGCTGCGCCCGCGAGGACGCGGGCTGCGCTGCACCCGTAGCGACATCCCTCGGACCCTTCGGGGCCGGGCAAGAGGGGTGTGTGCTTTATTATATGTTATTTAGAACGGCGTGGTTTGCCCAGGGCTCGCGCCCTGGGCTTGCGTGTGTCCGCACCTTTGGTGCTCGGGGTTGGTGGCGGGGAGGGGTACGACCCGGTCACATGGGTAACACCAAGTTCCGGGCACATGGGTAACAGGTCTATAGCCATGGCAAAGGAGCGATCCGATGCCGTGGAAGGAGATCTGCACCGTGGAACTGCGCGAGGCGTTGGTGATGGCGATGCTGGCGGGCGAGGTCAGCGTTGCCGAGTTGTGCAGGCGTGCGGGAGTATCCCGCAAGACGGCGTACAAGTGGAGGGAGAGGCAGCGGGAGCTCGGCCGCGAAGGCCTCGTGGATCGGTCGCGGGCGCGGCTGACCCAGCCCCAGGCTGTGAGCGACGAGGTCCTCGACACGATCCTGTGGACGCGGCATGAACACCCGTCGTGGGGCGTCAAGAAGATCCTCCCCTTTCTGGCCCGTACACAGCCGGACCTCGACCTGCCCTGCTTGAGCACGGCCAGCGCGATCCTGTGGCAGGCGGGCGTGACGCGCCCGCAGAAGAAGCGTCGACGCCACCTCGGCCCGCACAACAAGGCCGACGAAGCTCGCGGCCCCAACGCAACCTGGACCATCGACTTCAAGGGGCAGTTCCGGCTCGGATGCCGCGAGCTGTGCTACCCGCTGACGGTGGCGGACCGATTCAGCCGGTACCTCCTGTGCGTGGATGCCAAGCCGGGCACGCACCTCAGCGGCGTCGTGCCGAGCATGGAACGTCTCTTCTTGACATACGGCCTTCCGGAGCGGATTAAGTCGGACAACGGCTCCCCATTCGCGGGGACGGGGTTGGCGCGGCTGAGCCGACTGAGCGTGTGGTTCATGTCGCTGGTGATCGAAGTGGAGCACATCACACCGGGCAAGCCCGGCGAGAACGGGCGGCACGAGCGGATGCACCGGACACTGAAGGCCGAGACGGCATCTCCCCCGGCACAGACCATGCGCAGTCAGCAGCGGCGATTCGACGGATTCCGGCAGGAGTACAACGACCAGCGGCCGCACGAAGCGATCGGGCAGCGGCCACCGACCTCGCTGTACGTTCCCTCGGCACGCGCGTACCGCAGCGACCAGGAGGAATGCGACCCGTACCCGGGGCACTGGGAACGTCGGCGGATCCGGTCGGACGGCACGATGAAGTGGCAGGGCCAGCAGAGGTTCATCGCCGAACCCCTCTCGGGTCGGCTCGTGGGGCTGGTCGAAACCGCGGAGGACTTCTGGGAGTTGCACTACCAGCGGACGCTCATCGCGGTCATCGACGGGCGAGGCGGTCAGGTGAAGATACGAGACCCGCTGCGTGTGGTGCAAGCGCCGGCATGACGCCCGGACGGGCCGCCGCGTTGGGCGGCAGCTCCGCTCCGGGCTCGCTGCGCTCACCCTGCGCTGCCGCCCAACGCGGGTGAACTCCCTACCCTCACGAGTGTTACCCATGTGACCAGAACGATCTGTCACCCATGTGCCCGGTCCAAGCCGCGCCACCGGCAACCGTGCGTGCGCCCGAAACGGGCGAAGAGGGGTGGTGCGCGGTGTTGTGCGGCGCGGCGTTGTGGGGTCGTGGGTGCAACACGGACAGCGGTTGGAGAACCGCTGAAACCCAGCGGTCTGGAGACCGCTGGCACGCGCGGGGGTGGCAATGAAAACGCCCCTCCTTGGTGGAGGGGCGTTTCGGGGGGGTTGGTTTTTCGGGAGGGAGTTGAGGGTGGCTGGGTTAGCAGCCGTTGTCCCAGTGGCTGTAGAAGAAGATGACGTCGTCGCCGTCGACGGAGCCGTCGTTGTTCTTGTCGGCGGCGAGAATGGAGCTGTCCCAGTCGGCGAAGAAGGCGATGGCGTCGTCACCGTCGACGGCGGCGTCGAGGTTGTAGTCTGCGGGGCAGACCTGGGGGCAGCCGTAGGAGCCGCAGAAGAAGGGGATCTGGGCGACGGTGGAGCGGGACTGGCCGTTCTGCGCGGCGGGGTCGGTGATGATCCACTGGGCGAAGAGGACTTGGCCGTTGCTCACGGTGCCGGCGACGAGGGGCCAGTGGACGGTGGCCGTGCCGGTGCTGTTGGCGGTGACCTGATCGAGGAACCGCTCGGGGGTGATGCGACCGTTGACGGGCGGGGTGGAGGAGAGGGCGAGGCGTGCGGTGGTGTTGGCGGGGACGCCGTCGACGCCGAGTTTGTAGTCGAGGTTGCCGACCATGGGCGGGGCCTGGGCGATCATGCGGGGGATGACGCCGCCGGCGCCGGGGACGCCGCCGCCGATGAGGGTGGCGCGGTTGGCGGGGCGGTCGGCGACGAGGAGGGGCCGGTCGAAGGGGAAGGTCTGGTCACGGACGCGGGGGTCGGTGAGGCCGTTGGCGATGAAGTCGGTGATGTCTGCCGCGGGGCCGGGGGGGAGGTTGATTCCGCCGATGAGGGGGTCGCGGTTGTCGGGGAAGCCGACGGGGGCGCCTGGGGCGCGGGCGTAGAAGCCGACAACGGCGGCGATGGAGTTGAACATGCCGTTGTGCATGAAGGTGCGTTTGGGGCCGGCGTTGCGGAGGGCGGGGACTTTGAACTTGCCGCGGTCGTTGATGTTGCCGGTGACTTCCTGACGGCCCGGGTCTTCGGTGGGCGGGCGGAGGCCGATGTTGCGGAAGGAGAAGTCGGTGAACTGGTCGTTGACGAGGCTGTGGCAGACGTTGCAGCGGGAGCCGGGGTTCTGGAAGGCGTTGAGTCCTCGCTGCTGGGCGGCGGTGAGGGCGTTGATCTCGCCGGCGCGGAAGCGGTCGAAGGGGGTTTGGTCGGAGATGAGGGTTCGCTGGTAGGTGGCGATGGCCATGGCGATGCGTGCGGGGGTGACTTGGGAGTCACCGAAGGCGGCCTGGAAGAGGTCGGGGTAGGAGGGCTGGGAGGCGAGGACGGAGGCGACATCGGAGGGGATGTTGGTGGCGAGATCGAGGGGGTTGACGCGGGAGAGCTTGGAGGAGATGAAGGACCAGTCGATGGCGTCGTGGCCCATTTCGACGGAGCTGACGGGGGGGTTGACGGCCTGGCTTTCGAGGGCGGCGCCGGCGTTGAGGACGACGGCGTTGGTGATGGGGTCACGGAACTGACCGGTTGCGCGACCGTCCCAGAAGAGGGTGGGGGCGTACGCGGCGTTGATCATGGAGTTGGCGGCGCGGCCGGTGATCTGGGGGTTGAGGGCGAAGAGGGGGTCTCGGAGGTAGCTGGTGTTGGCGTCGGAGCGGATGGTGCCGGCGGAGCCGAGGACGTCGTCGGGGGTGTTGAGGGTGTTGTCGTCGCCGGCGTTTCGGGCGATGCGGGGGTCTGCGCCGCCGTTGACGGGGGAGTGGCAGGTGCCGCAGCTGACGAGGTTGTTGGAGGAGAGCTGTTCGTCCCAGAACAGGATCTTGCCGAGGACGCGCTTGGGCTCGGTGATGGGGTTTCCTGGGGGAACGGGGACGGGCGGGAGTGCGGCCCAGGCGAAGTAGGCGAAGGTGCCGATGGCGGCGAGGCCGGTGAGGAGGGCGGGCTTGGAGGCGGCGCCGAGGCGTGAGCCGGCTTTCCGGAGGAGGTCTTTGGCGGAGCGAGGCATAAAGGGTTCCCCTGATCTGTTGGCGCGGGTGAACGCGTCAGGACTTGGAAATGCCGGCAGACCGGCGGACGGACGCCCCCCCACGATGGAGGTGTTGTCGGCTGGGGCGAGCTGGGGGACAGGGATGACCGGAATTTGTGATGATTGGTGTCCCCGGGGGGCGGCGGTGGGTCAAACTCTGGTGGAGCAACCTTGAAAGACACCATACCTCACGATTCGCGGAACGTGTTCGAGATCCTCGTGCGGGAGCACGCGGACATGCTGGCCGCGTTCATTCGGACGTTGGTGCGGGACCCGGGAGCGGTGGACGACATCTTTCAGGAGGCGATCATCGTGGCGTGGAGGCGGCTGGACGACTTCGACCGATCGAGGCCGTTTGCGCCGTGGCTGCGGGGGATCGCGGCGAACTGCGCGATGGCGTCGTTTCGGGCGGGGCGGGCGCGGCCGCTGGCGGATGACCCGGCGTTGATCGATGCGATCCACGAGTCGTTTGATGCGTTGGGGAAGCGGCAGGGGGATTCGTTCCGGGATCGCGTCGGGCATTTGGATGAGTGTCTGTCGCTGCTGCCCGAATCGATGCGGGAGTGCATCCTGCTCGCGTACTCGAAGGGGTTGATGCTCAAGCAGATCGCGGAGGCGACGGGGCAGATGGAAGAAACGATCAAGAAGCGGGTTCAGCGTGCGCGGCAGGCGCTGGCGGACTGCATTCTCTCGCGGGAGGCATCGGTATGAACGGGAACGAAAAGACCGGCGAGGGAGCGGCGGGGACGCCCGCGGAATCGCGGGAGACGGCGGCGAAGGAGGCGTTTGCGCACGGCCTCCTGGAGTTCTCGCGTCGTGACACGCGCGAGACCCAGGAAGCGCGGATTCGGCGCGCGATGGCGGCGCTGGGCGAGGACGCGGGCGAACAGGAGTCGCGACGGATGCGGTTCCCGACGCCGGGTCGGCGGGCGCTGCGGTTGATTCTGTCGGCGGCGGCGAGCGTGGTGCTGCTGGGCGTGGTGAGTCTGTACTTTGGATCGACGGAGCCGACGGCGATGGCGCTGGTGCAGGCGAGCATCGATGCGGCGCAGAAGGCGCCGGTGCGTCGGTATGAGGTGCGTGCGTCGGCGGACATTCGGGTGTTGCCGGAGTCGGCGCATGCGACGCTGGATGTGGGGAGCGATCGGCAGTTTGTGATTCGGGCGAAGACCGAGCGCGGGGAGCAGATCGCGGGTGGGCGTGGGGATGAGGGGGAGTGGGCGATCAAGGGGAACGGCGACGTCGAGACGGAAGAGCCCCGGGCGTATTGGCCGCGATGGATTTTCTTGCTCGATGAATCGCTGACGGGCTCACCGGACGACATTTTGGTGGGGCTGGAGCGGGACTTTGAGTTGCGGGTTGATTCGACGGAAACGGTGGACGGTGTGAAGTGCCGGCACATCCACGCGGTGCGGCGGGATGAGCCGCGCGAGGCGAGGATGGGACGTGAGGGAGAGAAAGGGCGAGGAGCGGGGCCGGGACCGGAGAAGGCGGGGGACGGGGCGCGGCCGGGGCCTCGTGAGGGAGGTCGCGACGGGGAGCCGCGCGGGCCGATGGGGCCTCGTGGCGGGCGCGGGCGGATGGGGGACGGAGGCCCGCCGGGTGGGATGCCTGAGGGTGGTGACGAACGGCCGCTGGGGCCGGGGCCTGGCGTTGCGCCGGAACTCGCACCGTTCCTGGATGGGCTGAGGCGTGAAGGGAGGCCCGAAGGCGAAGGGCCCGAAGGGGGCCGGGGTGGACCGGGTCACGAGCGTGGGCCGGGAGGCCCGCCGCGGATGGGTCGGTTTGTACCGCCGGACTTTGTGCCGCGGGGTGAGGCGCGGGCGCGGCTGCCGAAGTCGATTGACTTGTGGGTGGATGCGGAATCGATGATTGTGCAGCGGGTGGCGGTGTGGTGGGATGGGCCGAGGCCGATGCCGGCGCATCGCGAGGGGATGCCGCGGCATCCGGGGCCGCCTGCGCGACTGGAGTTCCGGCTGGTGGAGACGCCGGAGACTGGGGAGGGGTGGTTTGATGCGGGTGCGCACGGAGGGGGTACGAAGTAAGGCGGTTGGGGTGTGAAAAGGGAAGAACCCCGAGCGATGGCTCGGGGTTCTTGTTTGTAGCGGGGGGTGTGTTGTGGGACGTGTGGTGGAGGGGCTTAGCAGCCGGCGTCCCAGTGCTCGAAGAACTGGATGACGTCGTCGCCGTCGACGCCGCCGTCGTTGTTGAAGTCGGCGGCGATGTTGCTGGAGTCCCAGTCGGAGAAGAAGGCGATCACGTCGTCGCCGTCGACGCCGCCGTCGAGGTTGTAGTCGGCGGGGCAAGCGGGGGTGCACTGGGAGACGCCGAGGAAGACGAGGCCGGCGGCGTTGCCGAAGCCACCGACGCGGATGGCGTAGGTCTGGCCTTCGACGGCGTCGAAGGTGATGGAGGAGGCGAGGCCGTTGCCGGAGTCATCGTCGCAGCCGACGAGTTCGGCGGCGTCGAAGGGGCAGGAGCCGTTGTAGACGGAGAGGAGGGTGTCGAAGGAGGAGCCGTTGGTGTCGACGGTGATGGAACCGGTGCAGGCGGCGGTGTGGGTGAACCAGACGGCGGCGTTGGACGTGGGGCCGCAGGCGATGCCGTTGGCGTCGAAGGGACCCCAGTTGTCCCAGGCGGTGATGGTGCCGGCGTTGACGGGGATGGCGGTGTCGCAGGAGTCGTTGCCGCGGGACTCGAGGGCACGGACGTAGACCTCTTCACCGGGGTTGAAGCCGGCGCCGTCGAGGGTGTGCTGGGCGGAGACGAAGGCGACGAAGCGGCCGTTGCCGGACATGGCGGGGGCGAGCGAGGCCTCGGTGGCCTGGGTGTTGTTGGCGGAGAGGCTGACGCGTTCGGCGCGGCCGAGGGAGGAGTCGAAGACGAAGATGTCTGCCACGCCGTTGGTGTCGGTGCAGCCGTTGAGGACGCTGCAGAAGACGTTGGAGGCGAGGGACTTGAAGGCGACCTTGGAGCCGTCGTCGGAGATGTAGGGAGAGTTCGAGCTGTTGTTGAGGTTGACGATGGGGTTGCCGAGGATGAAGGGGTTGTACCCCTTGCTGGCCGAGCTGTAGGCGACCGAGCCGACCTCGTCGAAGACGCCGTCGTTGTCGGTGTCGCGGTCCTTGATGAGGACGTTCTCGATGCTGGTGTCGATATCGCCGGTGAGGTTGGTGGCGAAGGAGGCGAAGGCGACGTAGCGGCCGTCGGCGGAGATCGACGAGGAGGTGGAGTGGCCGTTGGGCTGGCCGCCGAAGAGGGGCTCGGTGATCCGGACGATCGCGTTGGTCGCCATGTTGCGGGCGAAGATCTCGGAGTTGGAGGTGGAGTCGCCGAAGACCATGTAGCGAGAGGTGCTGGTGAAGGTGACGGTCATGCCGTCGGCGGAGATTGCGGCGCCCCAGCTGGTGCCGTCGCCCTGGGTACCTTCGACGGACTGCTGGATGCGGCCGCTGACGAGGCGGGTGACGGCGGCGTCGGGCGAGCCACCGACCTCGTCGAAGAAGCCGTCGTTGTCGGCGTCGCGGTCGCGCCAGTAGATGTTGCCGTAGGGGACGCTGTCGGAGGTGAAGTCGTGCCAGGAGTCGAAGGCGACGTAGCGGCCGTCGGCGGAGATGACGGGGTTGAAGGAGCCGTGGTCGCAGATGCCGTTGGGGCAGTTGCCGACGGCCTGGTTCTCGGCGGAGGAGACGCTGACGCGGATGGTGCGGGTTTTGCCGATGCCGGGCTCGTCGAAGACGCCGTTGCGGTCGAGGTCGCGGTCGCGGATGAAGCAGTCGGTGACGCCGTTGGTGTCGCCGATGACGAGGTTGGAGGCGTCGGACATGAAGGCGACGAAGCGGCCGTTGTCGGAGATGACGCGGCTGCCTCCGAGCGTGATGGTGGAATCACCGCCGAAGCCGAGGGACTCGCCGGTGGAGGGGTCGGGGGCGCTGATGAGGGTGGTGGTGTTGAGGTAGCGGTCGCGGATGAAGACGTCCATGGCGGTGTTGGCGTCGGCGGTGACCATGTTGGTCGCATGGGACATGAAGACGGCGAAGCGGCCATCGGGGGTGACCTGGACACCCGAGGACGCGCCGGCGGCGGCGGTGCCCGCGAGCCCGATGCTCACGCGATCGGTGATCTGGGCGTGGGCGGTGCCGGCGAGGGTGGCGAGGGCGAGAGCGGACAGAGTGATAGCGTGGCGCACGGGCGTACTCCTTTTCTGGGGTTTCGCGGTCGGATGTGTCGGTGTTTCAGATGCTGGGGGCACTGGGTGGCCCCGGTCCGACAACCATGCGAGATCGGGTTTGGGGGAGGCCAGACTTTCTGTTGATCCTACAGTTTGCCCGTGTCTACCCAGCGTCCTTTTCGAGTTGTGGCACCCTTCTCCCCGACCGGGGACCAGCCGGCGGCGATCGAGCAGCTTGTCTCGGAGCTGGGGGCGGGGGCTCCGGCGGCGTGCCTGCTGGGGGCGACGGGCACGGGCAAGACGTTCACGATGGCGAACGTGATCGCGAGGCTGAACAAGCCGACGCTGATCATCAGCCACAACAAGACGCTGGCGGCGCAGCTCTTCGAGGAGTTGCGGGAGTTCTTCCCGGACAACAGCGTGAACTACTTTGTGAGCTACTACGACTACTACCAGCCGGAGGCGTACATCCCGTCGCGGGACATCTATATTGAGAAGGACAGCAGCCGGAACGACGACCTGGACCAGTTGCGGCTGGCGGCGACGAGCAACATTCTTTCGAGGCGGGACACGGTGGTGGTGGCGAGCGTGTCGTGCATCTTCGGCCTGGGCTCGCCGGAGGCGTACGGGGACAAGGTGCTGACGATCACGAAGGGCTCGCGGATTTTCCGGCGGGACTTTCTGCTGGCGCTGAACGGGATGCAGTACCAGCGGAGCGAGATCGAGTGGAAGCGTGGGCAGTTCCGGGTGAGGGGGGACGCGCTCGAGGTGTGGCCGGCGTATGAGAAGTACGCGGTGCGGATCGAGTTGTTCGGGGACGAGATCGAGCGGATCGAGTTGATCAACCCGACGAGCGGGGAGATTCTCGCGGAGGAGCGGCAGTTCTTCCTGTTCCCGGCGGTTCACTACGTGATGCCGGAGAGCCAGCTCGAGGACGCGGTGCGGCAGATTCGCGAGGAACTCGACGCGCGGGTGATGGAGCTGCGTTCGCAGGGGAAGCTGCTGGAGGCGCAGCGGCTGCTGAGCCGCACGAAGTACGACATCGAGTTGCTCTCGGAGACGGGGATGTGCCCGGGGATCGAGAACTACTCGCGGTTCATGGACGGGCGCAAGCCGGGCGAGCGGCCGTTTTGCCTGATGGACTACTTTGACTACGCGCCGCCCGCGTCGGCGCCGGTGGCCGATGCGCCACTCCGCCGCCGCAACTTCCGCGACTGGCTGCTGATCATCGACGAGTCGCACGTGACGATCCCGCAGGTGCGGGCGATGTTCAACGGCGACCAGGCGCGCAAGAAGGTTCTCGTCGAGCACGGGTTTCGGCTGCCGAGCGCGATGGACAACCGGCCGCTGCGGTTTGAGGAGTTCGAGAACGTTGTGCCGCAGTGCCTGTTTGTTTCGGCGACGCCTGCGCCGTACGAGTTGCAACGGACGCAGGGGAACGTGGCGGAGCAGGTGATTCGTCCCACCGGGTTGCTCGACCCCGAGGTCGAGATCCGACCGACGAAGGACCAGATCCCCGATCTTCTGGCGGCGGCGGAGGAGCGCATCGCGCGCGGGGAGCGGGTGCTGGTGACGGCGCTCACGAAGCGGCTGTGCGAAGACCTGGCGACGTTCCTCGACAAGAAGGGGCTGCGGGTGCGGTACCTGCACAGTGATATCGAGACGCTGGACCGGGTGCAGATCCTGACCGACCTGCGGCTGGGCAACTTCGACGTGCTCGTGGGCGTGAACCTGCTGCGTGAGGGATTGGATCTTCCGGAAGTGTCGCTCGTGTGCATTCTCGACGCGGACAAGGAGGGGTTCCTGCGTTCGCCGACGAGTCTGATCCAGCAGATGGGGCGTGCGGCGCGCAACGTCAACTCGCGGGTCATCATGTACGCGGACAAGATGACGCCGGCGATGAGCTCGGCGATCGGCGAGACCGAGCGTCGCCGCGTGAAGCAGATCGCGTACAACACCGCCAACGGGATCACCCCCACCACCATCAAGAAGGCGATCCGCACCGGGATCGACGCGGAGCTGAAGGCTCGCAAGCGGGCCCGCGAGACCGTCGATTCCTCCGAGATTGACGTCGAGATCGACCAGCTTATTGCGGTCACGCGCGAAGAGATGCTCACCGCCGCGGAGAAGCTGGATTTCGAGCAGGCCGCGGCGTTGCGGGACCACTTGCAGAAGCTGCAGCAGAAGCGGGCGGACTTGTCGCGGCTGGGCGAGTCGACGAAGATCAGACCGTTGTCGGTGGCACCGGGCACGAAGGCCACGCGCGCGAAGGGCAAGCCGGGAGCGCCGGGCACACGGCCCGGTAAGCGTGGGAAGCCGGGGCGTTAGCGGACGGCGGCGGCGGATTCGTCGGCGTGCGTGGTGGTGTTTTGCCCGAAGATGAACGGCGGCTCTTGTGTTCTCACCAAGGCATGGCACAGTCTCCCGGCGTCGGCGTCCGTGCCGCGCGAGGAGAGATGGACCATGCAGACCTGGACGCGGGGATTGGCTGTCGTTGTCGGCGGGATTGCGCCGGTCGCGTTCGGGCAGACGGTAGACGTTGCGGCCCCGCTGCAGGGGCCGGGCAAGGTCTTGCGGGTCACGACGCCGGGGGGGACTGCGAACCTCTTCGCGGGGCAGCTCACGCACACCATGAGCAATGCCGCGGGGAGCGAGGCGTGGCTGAACGGCCCGCGGGTTTCGTTCACGCTGCTGCCGACGACGGCGCTGGGCCCGGGGGTGCTGGAGTACGGGGTGTCGAGCATCTCGGCGTTGTCGTTCGCCGACCCGCACGCGGGCGCGAAGGCGGACGCGATCCAGCAGTACTTCAACAATGCGCAGCACCTGGCGACCGATCCGGCGTCGAGCCCTGATTTCGCGGCGTGCATCCAGCTCTTGATCTGGGAGACGATGTACGACTACGACCCGGGGGTTGGGTCGTCGAGCCTGAGCCTGACGAGCGGGACGTTCACGGCCGCGAAGAGCACGGGGCTGCCGCTGTCGTCGGCGTTTCTGGGGATCTTCAACGCCTTCGTGGGCGGGTTGAACTCGCTGCCTGACGCGGGGTTCCGGGTCACGGCGCTCGACCACGCGGCGGCGGCGGATTATCTCGCGGTGCGGCAGGTTCCGGCGCCGGGGCTTGCGGGGGCGGTGGTTCTCGCGGGGTTGGCGGCGGGCCGCAGGCGGCGCTGAGGCGACCTAATCTCTGGGCCGTGAATCGAGCCACCGTCAACGACATCGCGCAGCTGGCACCCTCGCTGCTCCCGCCCCGGGGCAGCGACGGGCGTACGCGCGTGCTGTTCCTTACGTCCACGGCGCTGGGCTTTGCGACGTACGAGAAGGAGCTGCGACGGTTCACCGCGGTGCGCGAGGACATCGACGCGGTGCACATCGCGCTGCGCCCCAACCGGCTGATGAAGCTCGCGGGGCTGCGCGTGCCGGGGCTGGGCAAGTGGGACTTTCAGTCGCACCGCTACATGCGGATGTGGGGCACGCGGATCGCGTCGTGGTTTCGCTCGCGGATTGATCCCGAGTGCTTTGACGTCGTGCATGTGACCACGGAAAACAATGCACTCGCGTTGCCGGGGATCAAGGCCCGGACGGGATTGCCGTTCAGCGTGTACGTCGATACCACGACAGCGCTCTTTTGCCGCGAGTTCGGGCACAGCCCGGCGACGGGCGCACCGAATCGCGCGGCGGAGCGGCGGATTTTCGCGGCGGCTGATCTCGTTGCGTGCATGAACAACTGGGCGAGGCAGAGTGTGCACGCGGACTACGGGGTTCCGGAGTCGCGCACGATGCTTGCGCGATCGGCGATTGATCTGCCGAGCGTCGGCGGACCTGCGGGGGCGCGCTCTGGGCTCGTGCGGCTGGTGTACGTCGGGAACGACTGGGTTCGCAAGGGAGGCCCGCGGCTGGTCGAGTGGCATCAGAAGCACTTCCCGGAGCGGGCGGAGTTGCACCTGATCGGGAAGGGCATCCCGGGCGTGGAAGGGCTGAAGAACGTGATCTCGCACGGAGCGGTTGCGCGCGAGAAGCTGCTGGGCGAACTCTTGCCGACGATGGATGTGTTTGTGCTGCCGACGCGTGAGGACATGACGCCGTGGGCGATCGTCGAGGCGCAGGCGCTACGGCTCCCGGTGATCTCCAGCCGCGTGGGGGCGATCGGGGAGCTGGTAGTTCACGGCAAGACGGGGCTGCTCGCGGCCCGGGACGACGACGCGGCGTTCGTGGCGAACATCGGAACACTCATCGACAACGGTCGGATGCGGGCCGAGATGGCGCTGGCGGCGCGGGAGCACGCGGTGACGGAGTTCGAGCCGTCGCGGTGGTACAACGGGCTGCTGGACAGGTTGAAGGTGGTGGCCGCGGGCTCGCGGCGTTAGGCGTGACGTATAGGATTGTGCATGAGCAAGACGCTCCCGGATCAAGAGGGCTTTTCGGCACCGACGTTCAAGCGGCGGCTGGGGTACTACCTCGTCGGGCTGGCGATCGGGCTGGTGATGCTGGGGCTGCTTCAGAAGATGAAGAGCGACGCGGCGAAGGCGAGGTTGCAGAAGCAGCAGCAGGGACCGAACACTCCCTGAGGTGTTTGCTCTGACGCGGGAGGTGTGAGATCCGGGGTTTCAGATCTCGGGTCTCGGAGCATCAACCGCGACCGTTCACCCAAAGACCTTGCGGAACAGCTCCAGGCTCTTGGGCACGCCGGTCTTCCAGTCTTCCTTGCCCTCGAACTCGAGGGAGATGTAGCCGGTGTACCCCGCGTTGCGGAGCGTCTTGTTCACGCGCTCGTAGTCGATGTCGAGCGTGTACCACTCGCCGCCGCCGTAGTAGGTCTTGGCCTGCACGAGCACCGTGTCCTTGGCCATCTCTTCCTGCTGCGGGTACATGTTCTCGAGGAAGTTGCCGGTGTCGAGGGTCATCTTCAGCCACGGGCTCTTGATCGCGTCGTGGATGCGGCGCACGCCCGCGGCGGTGTATCCCAGGCCCCAGTGGTTCTCGAGCCCCATGCACACGCCGCATTCCTGGGCCTTGGGCAGCAGCTTCTCGATGGAGCTGATGCACCACTCGAAGGCCTGGTCCTCGGTGTAGCCGGGGATCGCGGGCTCGATGCCCTTGTTCGCCATGAACTCGTCGAAGCTCTTGATCGTCCGCCAGCGACCGGTGTTGAGGCGCATCGTCGGGATGCCGAGCTTGTATGCGAGTTCGATGCACTTGAGCGTGTGATCGATGTTCTTCTGACGCTCCGCGGGATCCGGGTGCACGAAGCCCTGCTTGATGGAGAATCCCATGAGATCCATACCGTTGACGAAGGCGCGGTGCTTGAGGTCCTGCAGGTAGCCGTTGTCCTCGGACTTGAGCATTTCGTCGTGGAGGATCTCGACGCCGTCGAAGCCCATCTCCGCCGCCCAGTCGATGCAGTCGGCCAGCGCGGGGCATTCGCCCTTGAAGTGCCAGAACGAATAGGTCGAGATGCCGATCCGCAAGGGGCGATGACCGGCCTTCTTGGTCGGTTCCGGTTGTGCGGCGATGACCCGGTCGAGCGGGATGACCGCAGCCGAGATGGCGGCGAGGGAACCCGCGAGGAACTGGCGGCGATTGGCGGCGGACCGGTTGGCGATCGGGCTTCGGGTCATCGGAACGGCTCCTTGGGGCCCTCAGCATACCCGATGGTCCGCCCGCCGTACACTTCTGGCCATGCATACTCCCACCCGCGCCGTTCTGATCTCGCTCGCCCTCCTCGCCGGCTCCGCGCACGCCCAGCAGGCCGAAACCAAATGGATGGAGATGTGCGCGAGCTGCCACGGGAACGCCGGGCAGGGTGGCGAGAAGGCCAAGACCCTTCTCACCCTTGAGAAGATGAACCAGGAGCTCGATCGGCCCTTCTTTGAGGCCCTCAAGCCCGGCCTCAAGGGCGTGGACGGGCACGCGTTCCCCGCGCTGTCCGATCATGAGGCCTGGTCGCTCGTCGTGCACCTGCGCGAAGCCCAGCACCGCAACTATCGGGAGAAGCTGTCGGAACCCAAGGCGGCCGACGGCGTGTACGCCGCGGGCTCCCACAAGTACAAGATCGAGACGGTCGTGAAGAAGGGCCTGGAAGTGCCTTGGGGCATCGAGTTCATGCCCGACGGTCGGGCGATTATCACCGAGCGCAAGGGCAACATCCGGTTCATGACGCCGGACTTCAAGCTCAGCGACCCTGTCGTCGGCACGCCCGACGTCCTCGCGGAGGGCCAGGGCGGCCTGATGGACGTCGCGCTTCACCCGGATTTCGCGACCAATGGCTGGATCTACATCGGGTTCTCCGACCCGGGCCAAGCCAACGCCAAGGCCGCGATGACCAAGATCGTTCGCGGCAAGATCACCGAGGACGGCGGCGTGCTCAAGTGGACCGAGGAAGAAGAACTCTTCAAGGCCAAGGACGAGCATTACCTCCGAAGCGGCGTTCACCACGGCTGCCGCATCGTCTTCCAGGCCGCCAAGGAACCCGGCAAGCACTACATGTACTTCTCCATCGGCGAGCGCGGCCACGCGGCGATGTCGCAAGACCGCACCCGCCCCAACGGCAAGGTTCACCGCCTGTGGGACGACGGCAAGGTCCCCACAGATAACCCCTTCGTCGCCGAGTCCGGCGCGTACCCGTCCATCTGGTCCTTCGGCCACCGCAATCCCCAGGGGCTTGTCTTCGACCTCGATGGCAACCTGTGGGACACCGAGCACGCCCCTCGCGGGGGTGACGAGTTGAACCTCGTCGAGAAGGGTGCCAACTACGGCTGGCCGCTCGTCTCCTTTGGCATCAACTACAACGACACCGCGTTCCGCACCCCCTGGGCGGACATCGAAGGCGGCCAGGCTGCGTCCGCCGACATCCGAATGCCCGCGTGGCGGTGGCTTCCCTCCATCGGCGCGTGCGGCATGGCGACGTACAAGGCCCCGGCGTCGGGTGGCTTCCCCAAGTGGAACGGCGACATCCTTGCTGGTGGCCTGTCGGGCAGCAATGTTGACCGCCTCCGCGTCAAGGACGGCAAGCTTGTCGAACGCGAGGAGATCCTGTTCGGCAAGGGCCGAGTGCGCGACGTGATCTGCGGACCCGACGGCAACATCTGGGTCACCCTTGAGAGTCCTGGTCGCATCGTGAAGATCTCGCCCGCGGACTGAGCGTCATGGCCGGCCACGGCACGCTGCCCGGGACGCGACTGTTCATCGCGGCGATCGCGCTCACCGCGTTCTTCGGTGCCGGCCACGTTGCCGGCGTCTTCGTGACCACCATGAACGCCGCAAAGGTCGCGGGGCTCCAGGAGCTCTTCGATGCGATGCGTGCGTTCACGGTCCCCGGTGCCGCGGGGATCGAGACGTCCCTGTGGGGCCTCCGGCAGTTCTTCAACTTCGCGTTCAGCATTCTGCTCGGCTCCCAGGCGATGCTCGGGATGCTCATCCTGCGATACGCGGAGGGGCTTGGGCGCGGGGATCTGCTGCGTGCCGCGGCATTGGTGCTGTGCGCCACCATGACCGCCGTCACCCTGCTCGCCGTGTTTTTCGGGGTTTTCCAGGCGATCCTGACCGGCGGGCTGATCGCGATTCTGTACGCGGGGAGCGCGTGGCAACTGACGCGGCGGTCTCGCGAAGGATGAAGTCGGTGTGGTATCCTGTGGCGATGCTCAAGATCATCGCCGCCGTTGCGCCGCTCGTCTGCCTGTTCGCGTGCGCCTCGAACCCCGGGGCGTTGGGCAGTTCCCCGGTCACCGTCTCGATGCAGACGAGCGCGGGAGAGATCGTGCTCGAACTGGATCCGGCCCGGGCCCCGATCTCCGTCGCGAACTTCCTCGACCATGCGGAGAAGGGGCACTACGACGGCACGATCTTCCACCGCGTCATGCCGAACTTCGTCGTGCAGGGCGGGGGGTGGACGCCGGGGATGGTGGAGCGTGCGAAGGTCGACGCGGCTGCGGGTACCCCGGATGTACCGATCCGCAACGAGTGGCAGAACGGGCTGAAGAACGTCAAGGGGACGATCGCGATGGCACGCGAGGGCCCGCCCGATACGGCGACTCGCGAGTTCTACATCAACGTGGCGGACAACGCGAAGCTGGACACGGCCCGCGAGAAGACGGGGAACGCCGGGTACGCGGTTTTCGGAAGGGTGGTGGCCGGGTGGGAGGTCGTGGAGGTCATCCGGACGGGCGCGACGGCGCCCCGGCCCGACGTGAAGGTGGACGACGGGTCGATGGAGAACGTCCCGGTCATGCCGGTGGTGATCAAAGCGGTCCGGCGGGTGCGGTAATCCCCCCCACCGCCGTGATTCGCCGTAACCTGCGGTCGGTTCCGGCATCCAACCCGGGGCCGACGACGAAATGCCGGTAGTCAGCCCCTCAGGAGTCCAGCCAGTGAAACAACCCTTGCGCAGCGGCCTGTTCTTTCTTGCCGCGATGTTCGCGGCGATCGGCGGCACGTGGTTCGCGATCGCCCGTGCTCAGCAGCCGGAGGCCGAGAGCCTCCGCTCGCGGCTCCCGGGGCTGGACGACAAGCCCTCGAAGAAGGACGACATGAAGACCACCGACACTGGAACCAAGAAGCTCTCGCGGTCGGCGTACGACATCACCCCGCTCACGCAAACGGAGATCGACGAGCTGGCGAAGAAGCTCAAGCCGGACGAAGCCAAGGTGATCCTGAACAAGGGCACCGAGCCCGCGTTCTGCGGCAACCTCCTCGACAACAAGAAGCACGGCACGTACGTCTGCCGCCTGTGCCAGCTCCCGCTGTTCTCGTCGGAGCACAAGTTCAACTCGGGCACGGGGTGGCCGAGCTTCTTCCAGCCGGTGGACCTCGACCACGTCGCGTACATCAAGGACACCTCCCACGGCATGTCTCGCATCGAGATCCTGTGCGCCAAGTGCGACGGACACCTCGGCCATGTGTTCGAGGACGGCCCCGCGCCCACGGGGCTGCGGTACTGCCTCAACTCGGTCTCGCTGGAGTTCTTCGAGAAGGACGCGGCGATGCCGATGAAGCCGATCGCGACCCAGACCGCGTACTTCGGCGGCGGCTGCTTCTGGGGTGTGGAGGATCGGTTCCAGCAGACCCCCGGGGTGGTGAACTCCGTCAGCGGGTACATGGGCGGCAAGCTCGAGAACCCGACGTACAAGCAGGTCTGCTACACCGACACCGGCCACGCCGAAGTCGTGATGGTGACCTTTGATCCCGCGACGATCACCTACCGGCAGTTGCTCGAGAAGTTCTTCAAGTACCATGACCCGACGACCATGAACCGCCAGGGCCCGGACGTGGGCGAGCAGTACCGCTCGGCGATCTACGCGTCGGACGAGGACCAGCTCAAGACGGCCCGCGACTACATCAAGGAACTCTCCCTGAAGCCCCGGTTCCAGAAGACGCCGATCGTGACCGAGGTCAAGGCGGCCGCCGAGGCGGGCAAGTTCTGGCCGGCCGAGGCGTACCACCAGGACTACCACGAACGCAACGGCGGCCACTGCGCCATGCCCCCGGCTGACGACGAGTAAATCGCTCGACGCGGGATGACTCCCGCGCCGGCGCAGGGCTGGTCGCGGCACGAGTGCGGTATTCGCGCCGAACCTCCCTCTCTCCTCCGAACGGTTGGCTCTGCCTCTCCTATGCGACGTCTGCGCGCGGAGCGGCCAGGAATTCTGTGCGGTCGCGATCAGAACTTGGATGTCTCGCGCCAGCGGACGACCCTGAGCTTGTTCTCCACCACGGTCCCCGACTCGAACGGCCCGAGGTCGTACTCCGCCTTCCCGTCCCCGTCCGCATCACGCGGGCGGGTAGCTCCGAGAATATCTGTGGCCGCCGCGCCCGTTTCGGTCCCCTGATCGACGCCGATCGTGCCCGTCAGGGTGAAGTCCCCGTTCGCGGCGTCCGCGTAGGTCGGCGTCTGGTTGATCATGATGTTGCGTTTGGTCGCGGCGGTGAGGTGGCCGCAGGTGAGCCAGTTGGTCCCGCAGGGGTTGTACCCCATGTTGTAGATCAGGTGGCTGTCCACGGTGCCCGCCGGGGCCTGGATGTACGCGATGTAGCTGTTTCCGATGATGTTGTTCGAGATCACCGGCTTGATCGGAGAGGGGACGTAGATATAGCTCCCGTAGTAGCAGCCCTCGGCGACGTTGTTGGAGATCGTCACCGATGTCGATGGGTTCGCGTACGGCACGTAGCAGTAGATCCCGTACGTCGCGTCGCTCACGATGTTGTTCTGGATCACCACCGTGTTGTTCGAGTTCACGTACGGGAGCGCGATGAGCCCGTACACCGTGTGCGGGATGCTCCCCTTGCCCTGGCTGGCCTTCAGGTAGGAGGAGCCGGTGAGTTGGATGCGGTTGCCGGTGAGCACCATCTTGTTGCCGGAGGTCTGGTAGAGGTACGTGCACAGCCGCTGGCCGGTGGTCCGCGTGAAGTTGCACGAGTTCACCGTGATGTTCTGACCGGAAGCGATGTACAGGCCGTAGGTGGTTGTGACCCCGAAGACGCAATCATCGAATGTCAGCCCACCGTTGGGCGACTGGCAGAACGCGTTCGCGTACGACTGGCCTTGGAAGGTCAGCTTCTCAAACGACCAGTCGCCGCATCCATTGAGGTACATCCCGTAGCTGCGAGACCCCGACCCCTCAATCGTTACCGAACCCGGGGAGACGCCGAAGCGCGTGCCCGCCTTGTCCCCCACCACGCGAATGGGATTGGATGAGTTCCCCCGCTTTGTCGAGGTCGAGAACGTCACCTGCTCGGGGTATGACCCGGGTGCAACGTAGATCACCGTCCCGGCGGCGGAGACCATGTTCACGGCCTTCTGGATCGTCTTGAACGCGCTGGTCGTCGACAGCCCGGTGTTGGAGTCGCTGCCCGTGGGCCGGACGTAGTACGTCTGCCCCCAGCTCACCTGGGCGGTGAGGATCACAACAAGCGCGACGATCCCCCGAATGGTTGAGAGTGCCATACCCACTGAATCGGTGGGAATCGCCTCTGCCTCCAAGGGGGATCCATGGCTCGGACTGGCCGGTGGTGGTCTATGCCGCCCGAGACCATCGCAAGGTCCTATATCCACACCCTCCGCACCACCACCCCGAGGGGGATCGAGGGTGCTTGGCTGGAACGCAGCGGGTAGAGACTGGCCGTCTTCTTGCTCGACCAGGATGACGGCGGTGGGTGCAAAGCACCGGAAGGAGAAAACCGGGTGATGGGGTCTGGTGGCTACACTTGTGCCCCATGAAGAACCTCATCACCGCCGCGGCACTTGTTGCCCTCGCCACCCTCACCCAAACCGCCAGATCACAGGAGGGTGCCGTGAACGCGACCCCCGTCACCGCGCAGCCCGAGATCGCCCCCGCTCCCGCAGGTATTCCGGTGCCGGATGGCCCCGTTGTGAATCGGCAGGAGCTCGAGGGCGGGCTGATCATCGAGGACATCAAGATCGGTGACGGGTACCAGGTGCAGGAGGGTGGCGCGGTGGTGGCTCACTACCACGGCACGCTGAAGGCGGACGGCAAGGTGTTTGATTCGTCGTTCCAGCGCGGGGAGCCGGTGGCGTTCCCGCTCACGGGCGTGATCCAGGGTTGGTCGAAGGGCGTTCCGGGGATGAAGATCGGCGGCGTGCGTCGCCTGACGATTCCCGCGGCCCTGGGCTACGGCGAGCGTGGCGCGGGCGGCGCGATTCCCCCGAATGCCGATCTGGTGTTCGTGATCGAGCTGGTTGATGCGTTGCAGTTCGAGGACGTGAAGGTCGGCGAGGGCGAGGCCATCTCTGGCCAGAGCGTCGCGGTGACCTACTACACGATCACCGACGAGAACGGCAAGGAACTCGAGAAGTCTGACGCGACCAAGGCGCCGTACATCTGGTTCCCCAACGAGTACCAGCCGCTGAGCTTTGGTCTCGAGGGCATGAAGCCGGGTGGCAAGCGGAAGATCATTGCTCCCAAGGCGATGAACAAGAGCCAGCCGAACCCGATGGGGATCACGCACCCCGGTGACCAGAAGGTGATCATCGAGGTTGAGCTGATCGCGGCCCGGAACCTGCAGCCCAAGCGGTAAGTCCAGTCAAGACGGGAGGTTGGCCTCGGGCCGACCGGCCAGGAACGCGTCCATCGCGGCCGAGTGCCATGGCGAGAGTTGTGCCGTGCGCAGATGGTCGGGGGTGAGCCAGATCGCGGCACGACCGGGCTCGGTGGCGAGGGGAGTGCCGGGGTCGATCTCGATCCGGTAGAACCACGCGACGACGCGGGGACCGTCACGCAGGACAAGTACGGGGAGCCCGACTGCGGAGTCGGGCAGGTGGAGGCCCAGTTCCTCGCGGAGCTCGCGGGTGGCGCAGCGGGCGGGGGGTTCGTTGGGCTCGCGGGAGCCGCCGAAGTTGGTGAGGGTGCTGGGTGCCGCCCGGGCGTCGGCGGGGCGCTGTTCGAGCAGGAAGCGGCCGGCGGGGTCTTGGATGATGACGCAACAGTACTCGGGCCAGGGGTTTGAGTTCGGCGCGGGCATGGGGTGAAGAGGGTATGGCCGGGGGCGAGAACGGGGCCCGGCGGGAAGGCGCTGCGCGTCGCGGGAGTTTTGATTCAGAAACGCGCGGCGGACCGATAGGATGGGGTTCATGATCAGAGCCGGCCACCTCATCGCGTTGTGCGTTGTGTCGATGCTCACCATCGGTGTCGTGATGGTGAACTCGGCTGTGATGTCTGTTTCGCGCGTGGGTCTGTCGGCCCCGGCGGCACCGGCGCTCACGGCGGACGCGATCATCTTCTCTCGTCAGACGCTGTACATGGCGATGGCGGTGGTGGCGATGGGGATCGGCGCGATGTTGCCGGTGCGGCGGCTGCTGCACGCGTTGCCGGGTCCGTACGAACCGAACGACATTGTTGGGGTGGGCAAGCCGCTGGCGTTGGTGGGTGGGGCGATGCTGGTGGCGTGTGCGCTGGTCTACGTTCCTGGGTTAGGGGCGGAGATCAATGGTGCGCACCGGTGGCTGCGGCTCCCGATCCCGGGGATTGGCGATGCGCTCAGTGTGCAGCCGAGCGAGCTCGCGAAGTGGGGGCTCATCCCGCTGATCGCGTGGTTCTGCTGGGCGCGGGCGAGCGTGATGGGCGAGTTCATCCGGGGACTGGTGCCGATCCTGTTCCTGGTGGGGCTGATCTCGGGGTTCATCATCCTTGAGGATCTGGGGACGGGGGCGTTGATCGGCGGGATGGCGTGTCTGCTGCTGATCGCGGGCGGGGCGAAGGTCTGGCACTTCCTGCTGTGCGTTCCGGTTGGTGTGCTTGGGCTGGGGGCGGCGATTCTGTCGAGCGACTACCGGCGCAAGCGGATCCTGGCGTTCCTTGATCCTTATGAGGATCCCAAGGGAATCGGGTACCACACGGTACAGTCGTTGGTGTCGGTTTCGAACGGCAAGGGCTTCGGGCGAGGGCTCGGGCACGGGCTGCAGAAGTTCGGGTATCTGCCCGAGGACAAGAACGACTTTATCTTCGCGGTGATCTGCGAGGAGCTTGGGATCGCGGGGGCGGCCCTGGTGTGCGGGTTGTTCGGGATGCTGCTGGTGGCCGGCTTCTCCGTCGCGAAGCGGGAGCGGAACACGATTCTGCGGCTGATCGCGTTCGGGATTCCGGCGATGGTGGGATTCCAGGCGGTCTTCAACCTCGCGGTTGTGACGGGGCTTGCACCGAACAAGGGCATCGCCCTGCCGCTGTTGTCGGCGGGCGGAACGGGCTGGATCCTGACGGCGTTCTCGCTGGGCATCGTGATCGCGATCGACCGCACGCGGGTCGCGCAGAGCGAGCTGCCGGTGATCGACACGCACCCGGTGGCGAGCGAGGCGCAGGCGATCCCGGCATCGCCCGCCCCGACCCCGGACAACGCGACGCCCGCACAGGCATGAGCGACGACGACTCGAACCCGGCATTCGTTTTCGCTGGTGGCGGCACCGGAGGGCACATCTTTCCTGCGCTCGCGATCGCGGAGCAGGTGGTGGCGGCGCGGCCGGGTGCGCGGTGCACGTTTGTGTGCTCGACGCGGGAGCTCGATGCGGAGATCTTGCGTGCGGAGCGGATCGGCGATCGGGCGGCCGAGTACTTTGCACTCGGCGCGAGGCCGTTTGGTCTGGGGCCGCGGACGCTGGCGCGGTTCGTGTTCAACTGGGGGAGTTCGCTGCGGGCGTCGCGGGAGTATCTGCGTGGGGTTCGCGCGACGAACCGGAGTGTGACGCTCGTGGCGATGGGCGGCTTCGTGGCGGCGCCGATGGCGCAGGCCGCTCGCGTGGAGCGGATCCCCATCGCGCTCGTGAATCTGGATGCGGTGCCGGGTCGCGCGAATCGCTGGATCGCGTCGCGCGCGAGGCGGGTGTTCACGTCGGCGCCGCTGAGCGATCGGGCGCCCGCGGCGGCGCGGCGAGCGTGGAGCGTGGTGCCGCCGATCGTGCGGGCTGCTGCGGTGTGCACGGATACGCCTGAGCGCTGCCGGGAGATGATGGGATTGGAAACGGGGAAGCCGGTACTACTGGTGACGGGCGCGAGTCAGGGGGCGGGATCGATCAACGAGATGATGACGGCGTTTGTGAAGCGGAGGCCGGAGGCGTTGCGAGGGTGGCAGGTGATTCACCAGACGGGGAAGGTTGGGGTCGAAGCGGTTCGCGGGGCGTATGCGGAGGCGGGGGTTCCTGCTGTTGTCGAAGGATTCTTCAGGGAAATGGGCAGAGCGTGGCGTGCGGCGGAGTGCGCGGTGAGCCGGGCGGGGGCGGGGAGCGTGGCGGAGGCGTGGGCGAACGGGGTGCCGACGCTGTTTCTGCCGTACCCGTACCACAAGGACGAGCACCAGAAGTACAACGCGGCCCCACTGGTTGCGGCGGGGGCGGGGCGGCTGGAGCGTGATGCGATCGGAGCGGAGGCGAACCTTGCGCGGGCCGGAGTTGCGCTGGGCGAGATGCTGACGGATGCGGCGTGTCGCAACGGCATGAGGAAGTGCTTTGAATCGTTGGGCCCGGCGGACGGTGCACGCCGGGTGGCCGACGCGATTTTGCACGAAAACCGCGGGATTTCTGGTACATCTCGATGATGTTGTTCGTAGGATATGGGTATGAGTGCGGGAGCTTCTCGAGTTCCGGTGAAAGCAACACGATGCGTGATCTGGCATCCCAGGCGACAGCCCGTCGACGCCGAGTTGATCGGTGCGTTGCGCGCAAAATCGATTGAACTGAGTCACCGTGCGGACAACGAGTTCGCGGCGTTCGCGGCGTTGTGCACGCTGGCGAAGTCGGCCGACGCGGCCCACACGGCGACGGTGCTCCTGATCGTTGAGCCCAAGTCCCATCCCGCGGCGACGCAGCTCGCGAAGCTGTTGCAGCGGTATCCGTTGCACACGACGCTGTGGGTGTACGACCGAACGACGACGCCGCGGCTGCGGGCGGCCTCGCCTCGCGATCTGGGCGAACCGGCGGCGGCGGTACCGATGGCTGCGAAGCCGGCGGAGGCACCGAAGTTGCGGCTGGCGAGCGACGAGCCAACGCCGGCCTCGGTGCCGGAGGCACCGTCCCCGGCGCACCTGTTGACTGATGAGGAACTCGCCTTGTTGTTGGCGACAGATCCGAAGAAGGAGCTGTAGGGGGCTTTGTAAGTTCTCGGACCTGTCATGACGCCAAAGAGCGCAATTCTTGACCGTATTGTTCCCGAGCCGAACCGCCGTCACGGACACTCCGTAGCGGCGCATTCGGTGGAGGACGGCGATCCCATGGGCGTGGCGGGTGACCAGAGCGCAAAGACCACACGGGTGGTGCTCGTCGGCAGGACGGGCATCGATGGTGTGCTGCGCGCGGATCCTGGGTTGGAGCTGGTGCGGGTGCACAGCGCGTTGGATGCGATCGGCGAGGTGGCGTTTCCGACGGAGGAGACGGACCTGTCGCCGGTGGTGGTGCTGAGCCGCGAGGTGCAATCGGAGCTGACGGCGGGGTCGGGCGTTTCGGGGGGAACGAGCAGGCTGAGCGAGTTTGTCGAGAGCTTGCGGGGGCTGAACACGGGGGTGCGGGTGATCGCGCTGACCGATGGCGGGCCCGTGGCGTACAGCGTGCTGTTTGATGCGGTGCTCGCATCGGACGCGACGGGGGAGACCATTCGGGCGACGGTGGTGCCGCCGGTGCGGTCGGTGCTGGGCGCGGCGTCCAAGCCTGCTCCGGTTGCGGAACCGTTGCCGGAGGTGAAGCCTCGTCAGGAGCCGCCGGTGATCGAGGTCCGGCGGGCGGAGGTGGCGAAGCCGGAGGGCGGAAGAACGGAAGCGGGACGACCTGAAGCGCCGGGGCGTGCGTCGGCGTGCGGGGATACCGCGCTGGTGGCGCTGGTGCTGAAGGGATTGGATCCGCTGCCGACGGCGCTGGAGGTGATCCGCGACCGGTGTGCGGACGTGAGCATCCAGTTCGTGGCGGGCAAGGGGCCGACGGGGGCGAAGGGCGTGGCGGTGTCGTGGGATGGAGCGGAGTTGGGGACGCTCACGACCGAGCAGACGCCGGCGACGGTGCTCGCGGTGCACGCGAAGTGGCTGGCGGGCTGGATGCGGATGCACAACCAGCACACGCAGCTCCGCGAGGCCGCGTTCAAGGATCATCTGACGGGGGCGTGGAACCGGCGGTACTTCGAGCGATTCCTGGACACGGCGATCGAGCACGCGCGGGGTCGGCGGCAGCAGTTGTCGGTGATGATCATCGACATCGACAACTTCAAGCAGTACAACGACCAGCACGGGCACGAGGCGGGGGACAAGATCCTCTGCGAGATCGTGGGGCTGCTGACGAGCGTGATCCGTCCTTCGGATCGGGTCTGCCGGCTGGGGGGCGATGAGTTCGTGGTGATCTTCCACGATCCAGAGGGCCCGCGTCAGGAGGGCAGCAAGCACCCGATGGACGTGCACCAGATCGCGCGACGGTTCCAGGATCAGGTTTCGCGGCACCGGTTCCCGCAGCTGGCGGATCGGAGCGCGGGGTCGCTGACGGTTTCCGGCGGATTGGCGACGTTCCCTTGGGACGGCTCGAACCCGGAGCAGCTGCTGGCTCGGGCGGATCAACTCGCGCTGCAGGGCAAGCGGCAGGGCAAGAACATGATCACGTTCGGCCCGGGCCCGACGACCTGACGCGGGGCTATTTCTCTTCGACGATGAACGGGGTGCCGTACGTGGTCCCGATCCAGGACTCGCGTTCGCCGAGTCTTCCGCTCACGTGCCGACCGACGCGGCGCTCCATGTTGGTCATGAACACGGTGTGGGGTGAGTCGGAGACGTGACGCGTCGGCGTGAACCGGTCGCCGGTGTACAGGGGCTGGGACGTGAGGCGAACGGCGTCCACTCGGCCCTTGAAGAACGAGGTCGGCTCGCCCCCGGCGGCGATGTCGGCACCGATGGCGAGGGGGAGTTTGTTGGTCTTGCGGACTCCTTCGCCGGGGGTGGATCCGACGAGGGCGCCATCGACGTAGAGGCGGACTTCCTTGCCATCGAAGACGCCGGCGATGTGGTGCCACGTTCCGGGCTTGAGGGAGCCGGCGACGCCTCGGGCGGCGACGTACTTCGTACCGAGGAAGACGGAGAACTCGGGGCGCCCCTTGCTCACGAAGATGCCGTAGTCGGAGCCCTGAGTCTTGCAGAGCAGACCGGTGCGGTCGCCGAACTCGTCGGCGTTCATCCAGCATTCGAGGGTGAAGGGACCGTCGGCGAGCTTGCATTCAAAGGGCTGGACGAGGAGGGCGTCGTCGCCGTCGAGTCGCATCACGGTTTCGGAGGTGATGGGCGGGAACTCGACGCTGCGGAGATCAACGGGCATCTCGGAGTCGACGCGCGGGAGGGGGTAGCGGGCGGTGGGCATGAGCACATCGGCATCGATGGAGGCCACGGGGGCCGCGTAGAACGAGTCGATTCCGCCGGGTTGGCGTGCGAGCACGAACTCGACGGCGACGGCCTTGCCGGCGGGGACGCGCTGGTGCATGTGATCGGGGGAGAGCATCCAGCGGGAATCGGGGCTGCCCGCGGCGACGGTGATCTCGATCTCATAGGGCGTGGTGTTGCGGTACTCGAGGCTCACGCTTCCGGAGACCGATCCATCAGGCGAGGCCTTTGCGCCGGTTGCGTAACGCGGTTCCTCCGCGGCCTGTCTCTTGCAGTGATCGGCGAACTCACCGGTGATCTCGCGCACGTTCATGGCTTCGCCGACCGGAACGCTGGCCATGGCGACCTGACCCTTGCGGACGGTGACGATGTTGTAGTGGTGGAGCCAGCCCGCGGCGGGGACATCGCCGGACTGACCACCGCCGACGGTCGCGAGGGTGACATACTCGATCCCGTCCTTGGGGTCGTAGCGCATGCGGTGGATGTGGCCGGCGAAGACGGCGGTGACGTTGCCGGCGGAGACGAGGCGCTGGTGGACGCGGTCCCACTCGTTCCCGTAGTTGCCCCCGGTCCAGCGGGGGTGGTGGAGGAAGAGGAAGATGTGGTCGGCGTCCTTGGCCTTGGTGAGGACGCCGTCGAGCCAGGAGAACTGCTCCTCGCTCATCTTGTGGTTCTCCGGCTTGCTGAAGGCCTTCTCGCCCGTCTCGGGGTTGGTCTCGTCGCTGTACAGCGCGATAAACCAGCTGTTCTTGTGTTCGAAGGCGTACCAGAGGGGGCCGAAGTGCATCTCGTAGTTTTCGTCGTGCTCGAACTTGGGTTTGTCGGGTCCGCGCCAGTACACGTCGTGATTGCCGGCGACGGGGAACCATGGGCAGCGGAGTTCGTTCATGATCGTCTTGTACTCGCGCATCTGCTCCATCCAGGCGTCTTGGGCGTTGTAGCCGTTGATGAGATCGCCGACGGTCATGACGAGGTCGGGCTCGAAGAGGTTGGTATCGCGAACGGCGTCGGCGAGAACCTTGACACCGTCGACCGGGCCGCCGGTGCGATCACCGAACACTACGAAGCTGAAGGCGTCCTTCTCCTCGGGCAGCGGAAGCACGATGTCGCTCTTGCGACTGGTGACGAAGCGCTCGGGCGTCGGCGCCTCGGTGCCGTGCTTGGGGTTGTGGTGGTGGACGTGGCGCTGGTGTCCGATGTTGTCGGCGGGCTGCTGCCCGAGCGCGAACGAGGAGATGGCAGCCACAACGCCGAAGATGGTGCGTGTCATGGACCGACGATACACCAACCGACCCGCTGGTTGTGCAAAGAACGCGCGAGGGTCGTGTGAATGAAACGGGCGCCGGCGGTTCGCCGGGGCCTTGGTATCGGGGTTGAATGTCGGTCGCGATCCGCGGTTGCGTGCTTCTACCCGTTCCGACTTGAGGCGTACCGATCCGAGGCATCAATCGGGGAACGTGAGGAACGCGGGTGGGACCGCGTCCACGAGCCAGACGCCGTTGGCCGAGCGAAAGAACTGGTATCCCGCGCGGGCCATCGCGCCCGCGGCGACGGTGAGGATGATCGCTTCGCCGCGGCGATCGCCGACGCGCGAGGCGGTCTCGACGTCGGCGGAGAGGTGGACGTGGTGGCGGTTCATCTTCACGAGACCTTCGCGGCGGATGGGGTCAAGGAATCGCTGGACGGTGCCGTGGTACAGGAGCTCGGGCGGCTGCGCGGGCGGGAGATCGAGGTTCACCTCAACGCTGTGGCCCTGACTGGCGCGGATGCGTAGGCCGTCGTCGCTGATCGCGAAGCGTTGCTTGTCGTTGGAGGCAACGACGTCGAGGAGTTGCTCGCGGGTGAAGAGGCGGCCCTTGGCGGCGGCGCCGGTGATGAGGGCGTTGATGTCGCACCAGCCCGAGGCGTCGAGGGTGATGCCCGCGGCGGAGGGATTGTGGCGGAGGACGAGGCTGAGAAACTTGCTGAGGTGGAAGGAGGCGGACATGGCGCCGTGATGGTAGCGGATGCACGTTCCACCGCGCGTGGCCGAGCGCGTGGTTCATCGCATTGAAACCGACTGGTGCAACAAAGAAGCCGCCGCGTGTTTCCACACGGCGGCCGTTCACGTCGTCACTTGACCACTTGGTCGCTTCCGTCTTACTTCGTCGCCTTCTTCTTCGAGGGGGTCTTCATGAACGCGGGGACGCCGTCGCCCTTCTCGAACATGTCGGCGAACTTGAAGCCCTTGCGGCCCTTCCACGCGGCGCGGTGGTAGGCGTCGCTCGCGAGGATCGGGAAGAGGGCCGAGATCTCGCCGAAGACCATCTGCTCGTGCACGATGTCGACCTTGCCCCAGCTGCACGCCTCGCGGAGGGTGGAGCCGGAGAGCGCACCGTCGCGGCTGTCGGCGACGGTCATCTGCACGGCGTACTTGTGCATGCCGATGTCGCCGCGGGCCTTGCCGCCCTTGCGCTCGTTGAGGAGTTCGGCGGCGACGACGATGTCCTGGGCGAAGTTCTTGGGCACACCGCCGCCCATCATGAGCAGGCCGGTGTCCTTGCAGGCGAGCTTGATGTCGGTGAGTTCGCGGAAGTCCTTGCCGCTGTCGATGGCGACCTGGCCCCGGCCCTCTTCGATGGCCTCGGTCTGCTGGAGGACGATGCCGAAGCCGGCGGAGCAGTCGCTGAACGCGGGGACGAAGATCGGGACGCGCTTCTGGTAGCAGCTCTTGACGATCGACTCGTTCTTCGCGTGGTTCTTGGCGAGGTACGCGCCCATGGCCTCGATGAACTCGCGGCTGGAGTACGCGCCGGGGGCGAAGGCGTTGAAGATCTCGTAGGTCGCGTGGTCGCACGCGCGGAGGTCGTCCTCGTTGATGTAGGTGTCGTAGATGCGGTCGATCATCATGTTGCGGAGGGTCATGTCGTCGACGGGCGGGGCCTCGGGGCTGCCGGGGGCGATGTAGTGCTTGAAGCCCAGGCCTTCGAAGAAGTCCTGGTCGACGATGTTCGCGCCGGTGGAGACGATCGCGTCCACCATGTTGTTCTCGATCATCGTGACGATGGCCTTCTTGAGGCCGGCGGAGATCAGCGACCCGGCGAGGGTCAGGATCACCGCGCACTCCTTGTCCTTGAGCATCATCGAGTAGATGTCCGACGCGTTCGCGAGCGTGCGGGAGGAGTAGGCCATCTCGCGGTAGCTCTTGACGATCGGGCGGGCGTCGAACTTGGTGATGTCGATGTGCTCGACGGGGCGGGAGAGAAGCTCAGCCTTGGTCCACTTGCCGTTTGCCATGATCCAGACTCCTTCGCGACGCGCGGCCCGGCCACTCACAACCGCTTCCGAGCGTCGCTGAACAACGGCCAACCCCCCTTGGCCCTGCGTTGGGTTTGGATCGCCGGGGGTGACGGCGATGCATAACTATAGGAGTCCACCGATGCGGATTTCACGCCGCCTGCGCCGCTCACCACTCCCGGGCGAGGTTTGCGACATCCTGAACCTCGGACAACGGCCCACGCACGTTCTCCGACCAGAACTCGCCGTACACGGTGTCCACGGCGATCCATGGCTCGCGCGAACCCGGACGCGACAGCTGAATCTCATCCCCGATCACCCACCCCTCGTACCCGTGCGACCGCGTGTCCGCGACCACTTTCCCGTCCGAGACCCTGACGACTCGCACGTCGTAGTACGGCCGCTCCCGCCCGCTCGCCGTGAGCTCGAAGCGACCGTTCTCCTCGAGATCAAAGAGCCACACCCCGTCTTTGCTCCGCATCTCGCGACGAAGGCCGACCGGGCGCGACGCGGGTGCCTCCGCAGCTCTCGCGAGCGCGGGGTCAGCACCATCGCGAGCTTCGACCGGGGGAGAAACGGCGTGAACGGGTGGACGAGAAGGAGCGGATGCTGCGGGAGGAGGGGGAGGAGGGGTTGGAGGGGTTGGAGGGGGTAGATGCGAGGGAGGTGACGAAGGGACCGGTATGGGAACAACCGGCCACGGTCCGCGGGGCGTGCCGGGGTTTGCGAAGCGATCGATGAACCGTGAAACCGGCTGGCGTCCGTTCGACCCCGCACCGGTCCAGTCGCCGTTCTCGAGGTCGATCTCCGCGCGGATAACGCCTCCGAGGGGGTTGGCCATCACGGCGAGTTCGATCCGCAAGATCGGCCCGGGGCCAAACTCGAAGACCACGGGGGCGAATGGGCCGTCCCGCAGGTCGATGACCGGCTCCGCGCAGCGTTCGTGGCGCAACTCCGCCGCGAGCAAGCCCGGGTGAGCGGGATGGGGTCGGGGTTGCGAGCGCAGCACCCACGGCCCGCGCTGCAAAATCGTGGCGTTTTGCATCGCGGTCACCTCCGCCCCCGCCGTGGCGATGGTACGCGTTCCACACCCGGTCCGCTCCGACCCGACACACCGCCCCATGGCCCCAGAGCGGTCGCTCACAACCGCTTCCGAGCGTCGCCGAGCAACGGCCAACCCCTTGGACCCCGCGTTGGGCTTGGATCGCTGGGGGTGACGGCGAAGTCAGATATCAGACCCTCCGAGCGGGGGATCCGGGTGACCATCCACCGAACACTTGCATGATCTCGACTCGGCATTACACTGGTTTGGTCGTCGGGTGAGCCGGAGTCGTTCAGCTTTGCGGGAGGCGTTTCATGAGGCGAGCATCCAAGTCGTTTAGCAGCCTGTTGCTTGCAAGTGCCGCCGGCCTTGCGGTGAGCGTGGCGTCGCAGGCCCAAGGGCAGATCGAGTCTACATGGACGACCGCGACCAGCGCGGACTGGTTCACGCCGGCCAGTTGGTCGACGAACCCCGAGGTCCCGTACAACGATGCCGCGAACGGACGCTTCTACCGGGCCTTGTTCCCGACCACTGGCACGACGTACACCGTTACGTTGTCTCAGCCGATCACGCTGAGTTCGATGCTGGTGTCCTCATCTGCCGCACGGGTCGGCATAGGAGCGGGTGGGGATTTGCAGACCGTTGGCGGGATCTCGATCACGGCTGGGCGAGTGAACATGGCGGGCGGGACGCTTCGGGGCAACGTGACGACCTCGGGCACGGGTCGTATCGCGCTGACGAGCAACCCGGCGAGCGTGATGGACGGGGTCAGGATCACCGGGACCTGGTCTGCCTCGGACGCGACAGGCACAACTCGCGTGAGAAACGGGCTGACGGTTTCCGGCGTGCTGAACATGAACGGGAGCGGGAGCAGCCTGGTCTTCGAGGGTTCGCAGATCCTGAGCTCGCCCACTATCCTCACCGCGGGCTCCACACTGGCACCGATTCGGCTCGATATCGAGGGTACCTCGGTGCTCACGTTCCCGAGCGGGAGCATCAGCGGGTTTGCGACGATCGGTGACCAGCGGTACGCGACCGGGTCCAATGGCTTTGTGAACAACGGCACGATCAGCGCGACGAACCCGAACGCACCGATGCGGTTCAAGTGCGCATCGCTCGTCAACAACGGGGTGCTGTCTGTCATCAACGGCGCCCGGATGGTGATCGAACGCCCCAGCGGGTTCGTCAACAACGGTCAGGTGAACATGACCGGCGGGCGACTGCAGTTCGTGTCGCCGAACATCATCCTGCCCACCTTCGGCACGCTCAACGCGGACTCCGCCAGCACGACCGAACTGATCGGAACCATGAGCAACCAGACGCTGGCGTCGAACACGTCACCGATCGGCTGGACATTCTCGGGTGCCTCGATTCTGAACTCGACCCTCACGGGAGCTGGTGGGATCCCGTTCCGGTTCGGATCGGACACGACCTTCCGTCCCTCAGGGAAGACGCTGCTCAGCAACGTCACCCTGCAGAACGTGGAGTTTCAGGGCGGCGGGATCGAGATCGCGGGGGCCTTGACTGTCGATGGCACCGCCCACTTCAACAACCAGGGGACCGTGACCCTCAGTAACGACGTGCATCTCCAGGGCGGGGTGCTGCGCGTGACGGACACCCCAATGGATGGCGCGGTGACCCTCACCATCGACCCCGACGCGACGTTGATCGCCGCCGGCCCGGTCGTCAATGTGCAAGATGTGCAGATCGTCAACGAGGGTCAGTTCCTGATCGAATCCGGGCGTCTCTCCACCTCTGGTGCGGTGTTCGACAACCGAGGAGGGGATATCGAGGTGGCCGCGAACGCGACGCTCGAGATCTACGGGGACACGTTCCGAAACACCGGGACGATCACCCAACGCACAGGCTCGACGCTCAGTTTCAGAGCCACCTCCGCCCCCACCGGCATGGGCAACATCACGCGCGAGCCCGGCACTCAACTGCGGCTTTACCGCGAGATCGACCTGAACGGAACGACCGTTTCGATTTCGGATACTGCGCCGATCGACGTGAACCACGGCGGTTTCATCAACGGCACCGTCGTGGTGAACGGCGACTCCGCGCTCCGCTACTCGGTCGCATACCTGCGAGGCTGCACGATCGTCGGCACGTTCCGTCCGTACACGGTGGAACTGGCGCCATCGTTCTCGCTCTCTGGTCCGACATCGATCGTCGGCGAACTCATCTTCCCCGGCGCGGCCTCGCGTGTGTATACCTATCCCGGCCTCACGCTTCAGTCCGGCACGCTCCGCCTCGACGGTGGGTACACCCTCATCAACTCGCCCGATCCCGTCGTCATCGGCGCGAACGCGGTCATCGCCGGCCGCGGCGGCGTCGAGCCCGCCCAGGGCAGCGAAGCCACCGGCACGCTGACCAACTCGGGCACGATCTCCGCCGATCAGGCTGGCTCGACCTTGAACATCTACCCGCCGTCCTTTGTGAACAACGGCGTGCTCGAGGTCCTTCAGGATGCCACCCTCCGCGTCGGAGCTCGCACCCAGGCCCTCCTCGGCGGAACGGTCCGCATCCGTGAGGGCACGTTCCGGATGTTGTCGGGCACGGTGCTCCAACCGGGCCTCGCGTGGGACCGGCAAGGCGGGGTGGTTGAGATCGGTGGAAACGTGGACCTCAACGGGACCGTCCAGATTTTGGACGCCGATCGTGGCAGCTGGCACCTCCGGGACGACGGCATCCTGTCCAACGGTACCATCGAGCTGTCGGAAGATACCACGCTCACCCTCGGCTCCAGCGGGTCGTGGGCAGACGTCGCATTCAGGAACTTCCATCTCGTCGGCGACCTGTTCGTTCCCAGTCTGGTTGGCGTGACCGCCATCGACAGTCTTCGGATCGACGGGGATGTCACCGTCCAAGACGCCGTCATCTCGTTCATCCCGACGTCCCCATCCACCGTGGCGCGCCTCGACAACGCCCACGTTCACCTCAACACGGGTGCGATCGGGATCTACAACAACTCTCGGCTGATCCTGGGCCCGGAGACCCAGGTGGGAGCGAACGCACAGTTTGATCTCGATGAAGCCACAGACTCGATCGGGAGGGGCAACATCGCCGGAACGATCGAGAACCGCGGCCGTATCTACTGCGATACACCCGGCACGGCGGTGCACATCAACATCGGCTCGTTCATCAACCACGGAGTGGTGGAGGCGATCAACGGCGGGAACGCGACGATCGTCAACAACGTGAACACGTGGTCGAACGCCGACGGTGTTCTCCGTGCCGGGCCGGGCAGCCAGATCACCACCGGGGGGACCGTGCTCACCTCCAACCTCGGCACAATCGAGACGGCGGCGGGACGCTGGTCCCTCGCTTGGGCGGACATCATCAACACCGGCAGCACCCTCCATCTCGGCCAGACCACCACCGGCCCGCTCCACGTTCTCAAGGACTCCACGATCCTCGGCGGGACCATCGATGCGCCCGGTTGGACGGGGATCGTCGTGCTCCAGCAGGTCCTGCGGCTGGACAACGTCACGGTGAACACCGACATCCTCCTCTCGCCGTCGACGAGCATCAAGCCACTGGGAACACTCACCGTGAACGGTCGCGTCACGCTGAATCCGGGATGCTCCATCTGGGGGGCCATCAGCGGCAACCAGGTCAACGTCGCCGCGGGCGAGTACCTTCTCAACGGCACCCAAGCCAGCCCAGTCACCGTGGGTGGCATCGGGTTCCAGGACCCGAGCACCCTCACGATCGGGCCGCTGGCCCATCTCCGGGGCGGATGGGCGAAGTTCTTCTGCGGAACGCTCCAGACGACCATCCACCAGGGGACCATCACCGCGGAGGTCGCCGGCGCGCCCATTACCATCTTCACGAGCAACTTCGACAATCAGGGCACACTCGCCGCGGTCAACGGCGGCTCTTTCATCTTCCAGAACGCCCCGGGCTTCGGACCCAATCCCGCGAACCTGACGGTGACGGGGACGCTGCGTGCCAACTCCGACTCGTCGGTCTCTGCGAGCGGCTGGATCCGCTGCTCGCCGAACTCCACGCTTGACTTCAGACTGGGTGCGCCGGTACCAAACCAGGTCATCGCCAGCGCGGGAACCGACGTGCAGCTCAACGGCACCCTCCGAGTCACGCTGCAGCCCGACTACCTTCCGACCGCGGGTCACTCATGGCGACTCTTCGAGGGTGCGCCGATCGTGGGCCAGTTCACCACCCTCGACCTGGCTCCGCTCCCTCCATCCTTCGCGTGGAACACCTCGCAACTGGGCGTTGGCATCATCTCGATCGACTCCACCTGTGCCTGGACCACCGACGGCTGCTACGCCGACTTCAACAACGACGGAGTAATCGACGGGGACGACGTCATCGGTTTCTTCGCCGAGTGGGACAACGGCCTGCCCTGCGCGGACGCCGATCTCTCCACCAGTGTCGACGGCGACGACGTCATCTTGTTCTTCGCCACCTGGGACCAGAACGGCGGCGGCGACCCCCGCTGCGAGTAGCTCGGACGCCACGCGGCATCCCCTCTCGCATCCTACACTCTGCCCCATGTCCCCAGACCGCGTCCGCGCAAACGCCTGGCACTACATCCTCGCGGGCACGATGTTCGTCGTGCTCGGCGCGTTGCTGATCTATCCCATCCTGCTGACGGTCCGGGGGGGCTTTGCCGAGGACCCGGCAACCGGGCACGGGTTCACCTTCGACCACCTGATCCGGCTCTTCGAGAACCCGATCGTGCTCGATGGGCTGGTGAACTCCCTCAAGCTGGCCACGGGCACCACGACGCTCGCGGTCCTCATCGCGCTCCCGCTGGCGGTGCTCAGTGCGGGGTACAAGTTCCCGCTCAAGGGCTTGTTCAACGCGTGCATCCTGGTGCCGCTGATTCTGCCGCCGTTCGTCGGGGCGATCGGCATCCGAGCCATGTTGGGCAAGGAGGGCGCGGTCAACGCCCTCTTCGGAACCGACTTTGACATCCTCGGCGATGCGAAGGTCTTCGGCGTCATGGCGATGCAGGCCCTGTCGCTGTACCCGATCATCTACCTGAACGCGACCGCGGCGCTCGCGAACCTCGATCCCGCGCTGGCGGAGGCCTCCGAGAACCTGGGCGCGAGCCGCACCCGGACGTTCTTCCGTGTTACGCTCCCGCTGATCCGCCCCGGCCTCTTCGCCGGCGGCACGATCGTCTTCATCTGGAGCTTCACCGAACTCGGCACGCCGCTGATGTTCGACTACTACAAGGTCGCCCCCGTCCGGATCTTCAACGGCCTGAAGGACGTGGAGAACAACGCGGAGCCGTACGCCCTCACGGTGGTGCTGCTGGCGATGGCGATCGGCACGTACGTGCTGGGCAAGGTCCTCTTCGGCCAACGGGGCCACGCCATGTACAGCAAGGCCGCGCGGGCCGGCGGCGAAGCCGAACTCACGGGATGGAAGGGGTACGCGGCGGCGGGGTTCTTCGCCGCGGTGACGTTCCTGGCGGTCACGCCGCACCTGGGCGTGATCCTGACGAGCTTGACGCACCCCGGGCAGTGGTACGGCTCGGTGCTGCCGAAGGTGTTCACGGGCTCGCACTACGCCGAGGCCCTCGGGGCCCCGGACTCGTTCCGCGCGATCGTCAACAGCCTGAAGCTGGCGACCGGGGCGATGGTGCTGGACATCGGCGTGGGGATCGTGGTGGCGTACCTGATCGTGCGCACGAAGGTGGTCGGCCGGAACGTGCTGGATGCGCTCTGCATGCTGCCGCTGGCGGTTCCGGGGCTGGTAATGGCCTTCGGGTACGTGGCGATGAGCCTGCGGTTCCCCTTCGGCAAGGACGGCCCGCTCTCGGGCTTTGCGAGCATCATCTCGGCGGATCCGAACCCGGTGCCGTTCCTGATCATGGCGTACTCGATCCGGCGGCTGCCGTACATCGTGCGTTCGACAGTCGCGGGGCTCGAGCAGACCAGCGGCGAACTGGAAGAAGCGGCGATCAACCTGGGCGCATCACGCGTCACGGCGGTTCGGCGCGTCATCCTGCCGCTGATCATGGCGAACCTGATCGCCGGCGGCCTGCTGGTCTTCGCGTTCTCGATGCTCGAGGTCTCCGATTCACTGATCCTCGCGCAGCAAGCGGCTGATTTCCCGATCACCAAGGCGATCTGGTCGTTCGCAGACCGCTACGGCGACGGCCCATACATCGCCAGCGCGATGGGCGTGTGGGGCATGGCCCTCCTGACCGTCACACTCGTCGCGGCCTCCAGCCTGCTGGGCAAGAAGCTCGGCTCGATCTTCCGCGTGTAACGCGGCGCAACCGCGCGCACACCCGCACAAACCGCACACCCCACCCACAGCCCCCGCGCCGCGGCACTTCTTGCGCCAGAAACAAATGCACGCGCGGATGCGGTCGATAGCACTTCTGAACACGGAGGTGCGTATGGGTCCGTCCGAGAAATCGTTCAACCAAGTGAAGTCGATCCTGGGCAAGCTGGATCGCAACATCGATCAGCTCCGCGCCCAGCGTCTGAATCCAACACCGACAAACACGCCCTTCGCGCCACCGACGCCGGCGCCCGCGCCCGCCGCCACGCCCCCGCGTGCGGCCTCGGGTTACGGCAGAGCGACCCCGCTCCCGCCCCGCTGATTCGATTCATCCGACACACACGACACAGGCAGGACGCGGTTACCGTGAGGGGGACCGCGTCTTGTCGTTTATCTGGACGTCTGTTCCCCCAGTCGGGCCAGTCGTTCCTCGGCCCGTACCGTGCGGGCGTGGTCCTTGCCCAGTTTCGCCGCCAGTACGTCGCGGCTGCGGGTGAGTTCCCTGCGGGCCTCGTCGGTGCGTCCCGCCGCGCGTAGACAGTCGCCGTAGTTGTTGCGGAAGATGGCGGCCAGGTAGTGATCCTCGGGGAGCCCGGCGTCGACGAGCTGCATCAACTCCTCGAACTGGGTCAGCGCAGGGCCAAAGTCCCCGCGGCTCTGCAGGAACATCGCGTAGTTGTTCATCGCGCTCCATGTCTCCGGGTCTTTGCCCCCGGCCGCATCGCGCCGGAGCTGGACCACGCGCTTGTAGAAGTCCTCCGCTTCCGCGGCGCGTCCGAGGTCCTCGCAGAGGAACGCGAGCGCGTTCATCACGATGAGCGTCTTGGTGTGCGAGTCGCCGAGCTGCTGCGTGAACACCTCGTACGCCTCGCGGAGCAGCGGCTCCGCCTTGCCGTACTCCTTGATCGTGACGTAGAACTGCCCCAGGTTGATCGCCGAGATCATGGTGGACACGTGCCGCTCGCCGAAGACGCGCCGCCGTCGCGCGAGGCCGTCCTCGAAGATCCCCGCGGCCTCCTCGTTGCGGCCGAGCCGCTGGAGCGACGCGCCGAGGTTGTTGAGCGTGGTGAGCGAGTCGGGATGGTCGGGCCCGACGGTATCGGCCCGCATCTGGTACGCCTTGCGGAGCATCTCCACCGACTCCTCGAAACGGCCGAGGTCCTTCAGCACGATTCCGAGGTTGTTGTAGAGCGTCTGGACCTCGCGGCGACGCGAGCCCCACGCGGGTTCGCACACCGCGATCGCCGCGCGGATGAGCGTTTCACCCTTTGCCATCCCGCCTGTCTCCTGGTACACGCGCCCGAGTTCGGCGGAGGTCATGGCGGTGTCGGGATCGTCCTTGCCGTAGACGCGCTCGTAGATCTCGAGCACGGTGGTGTACAACTCCTCCGCTTCCGAGAATCGGCCTCGGTCGGCGATGATCCCCGCGAGGTTGCGCCTCGCCTGCAGCGTGGTCTTGGCCTGTGGCCCATCGGTCGCCTCGCAGAGCCGCACGACCTCGAGGTACTCGATCTGTCCCTGCTCGTACTTCCCGAGATTGCGGTACGTGCGGCCGATCGCGTCGCGGACGGCCGCCTCCACGCTGGGCTTGTCCTTCAGAACGCCCGCCTGTGCCGCGGCGGTGTCGAGCAACTCCCCGAGTTTGGGTTCACGTCCCTGCGCGATCTCCGGGTCTACCGCGGAGAGCATGTCGGTGAGGAACAGGGTCACGGCTTGTGCGCGGGCGGCCTCTTCCGCGGCGGCCTTCTCGGCCTTGATCGCGGCGTTGCGGCCCGCGGTGGCCTGCTTCGCCTGCCAGGACGTGCCCGCGATCCCGAGGATCAGCAGCACGAACGCCGCGACGATGCCCGTAACGAGCTGGCGGTTGCGCCGAGCGAACTTCGTCCACTGGTAGACCGTGCTCGGAGGACGCGCGAGGATCGGTTCGTCCGAGAGGAACCGCCGAAGGTCCGCCGCGAGATCCGACGCCGACTGATACCGCCGCGTCCGGTCCTTCTCGAGCGCCCGGCGCGCGATGGTGTCGAGGTCGCCGCGGCATTCGCGGTTCACCATCGCGAGGGCGCGGGGCTCGTCGGTGGTGATGACCCTCGCGGCCTCGGGCACGGTCTTGTCGCGCACATCGTGGGGCATGCGACCGCTGAGCACTTCGTAGAGGATCACGCCCAGCGTGTACACATCCGATCGCGTGTCGACGTCACCTGGTTCACCTGCGATCTGCTCGGGGCTCATGTAGGGGACGGTGCCGACGAGCTGGCCGGCGATGGTGTCGAGCGTGACCGCGCCGTCGCTGTCGGTCGCCCGTGCCACGCCGAAATCGAGGATCTTCGGCTCGCCCGCGCCGGTAATGAGGATGTTCGAGGGCTTGAGATCGCGGTGCACCACGCCCTTGGTGTGCGCGTGCTGGACGGCGTCGCAGATCTTGCAGAAGAGCTCGATGCGGGCCCGGATGGGGGGCTTCGCGCGAGACACGTACTCCGCGAGCGTTTCCCCCTCGATCAGCTCCATCGCGAAGTACGGCTGAGGCCCCGCGCCGGTATCGGCCGTGCCTGCGTCGAACACCTGCGCGATACCAGGGTGCTGCAGGCGTGCGAGCACCTGCGACTCGAGCTCGAACCTGCGCAGAAGGCGGGAGGTGAGCAACCCCGGTCGGATGACCTTAAGCGCAACCGTCCGGCGGGGCTGATCCTGCTCGGCGAGGTACACCACGCCCATGCCGCCTTCGCCCAGCAGCTTCTTGATGGTGAATCGCCCCAGCTTCTTGAGTGGCGCGAAGGTCTGCACGGGGTCGGCGGTGCTCTGCTCACGGCCCGCGTGCGCGGACTCGAAGAGTTCCTCCGCTGCGCCACCCGCGATGGTGGCCGATTCCTGCTGGGCGAGCATTCCGCCCGCGACGCGTCGCAGGGTCGCGTCGGATCCGCACCGCTGATCGAGGAACCCTGCGCGCTCGCCCACGGGCAGCCGCAGCGCCTCCAGGATCAGTTCTCGGGCGGTCTGGTAGGTGCGATCGTCCACGCCGTTAAGGTGCCCCGCTTTCCGCCCGGTGCAACCCGCTCCGATCCGCGAAGTGTCGTGGCGTTCCGGTTGTGCCGGTGGTATCAGTCGGGCAGCCGATCAAGCTCGGCCGCGACACGGTCCACAAGCCCCTTCAGCGCCTCGGGGCCGAAGTCAAACCGCAGCCCCGCCGCGCGGAAGAGCTCCGGCAGCGGCCTGCTGCCCCCCAGCCGCAGCGCGTTCATGTACAAGTCGACCGCGGCGCGTTCACCGCGCTCGAGGCTGATCAGCCAGAGCTGGAGGGCCCCGAGCTGCGCGATCCCGTACTCGATGTAGTACATCGGGTGCCCGAAGAGGTGGATCTGGCGCTGCCAGAAGTGCTTCTTGTACGGTTCGAGCCCCGTCCAATCCGCCGTGCCACCGAAGCGGCGGTCCAGCTCCAGCCAGTGCGCCGTTCGCGCGTCGCGCGTGTGGCCGGGATTGCCATACACCCACAACTGGAACGCGTCGATCGTCGCGATCCACGGCAACAGCAGCACGCTGCTCTGGATGTTCTCCCGGCACGCCCGGTCGAAGTCCTCCTTGTCCTCGAAGAACACCGGCTTCCCGTCCGCGCTCCGCGGCCCACCGCGACCCCAGTGCGGCATCGTCAGCAGTTCCATCGACATGCTCGCTACTTCGGCGAACTCGATCGGGCTGTGGCGGTACGCCAGGAGCGGTTCTTCCCGGCAGAGCATCGAGTGAAACGCGTGCCCAGCCTCGTGCACCATCGTTTCCACATCCTTCAGCATCCCCGCGCTGTTCATGAAGATGAACGGGCGACGCGAACGATCGCGCATGTACTGGTATCCGCCCGGTGCCTTGCCCTTGCGGCTGTCGAGATCGAGGCACGCACCACCGCTCGCGCCGCGGGAGTTGCGTCCGTCACCCAGCTCCGCGAGCATCGCCCCCAGCCGCGGATCCAGCCGCTCGCACGCCGCCACAGACTTGCGCATCAGGTCTTCGCCGCCGTCGAACGGCCGCAGCGGCGCACGCCCTTTCACGTCCACGGCAAGGTCCCACGGCCGCAGCTTGTCCACCTTCAGGGCCGCCGCCCGCCGACGCTCGACCTCTCGCACAAGCGGCACCACCGCCTCCGCCACACCGTCGTGAAACCGGCGGCAGTCGTCCGGCGTGTAGTCGAAGCGGTGCATCTCCTTGAACGCGTGCTCCACGAAGTTCTTCGACCCCGCGTTCACCGCGATCTTGTGCCGCAGCCCGATCATCTGGTCGTAGATGTCCTCGATCGCCGCCGCGTCCTTGATCCGCCGCTCGTTCACCGTGCGCCACGCCGACTCCCGCACCGCGCGGTCCGTCTGCTCCTGATAGCGGGCCATCTGCGGCAGCGGCTGCTCCCTGCCTTCAAACGTCACCATCATCGAGCCCACAATCTGGTCGTACTGCTGGCTCAGGCGCGAGAGATCCGCTTCGATCGCCACGTTCTCCTCGCGGAACAGGTCGACGCTCGCCCGCACCGCGCGATCCAACACGCCGTAGCGCTTCGCATCAAGCGGAAACCGGGCCGCGAGCTCGACGTACCGGCGATCGAGCTGGAAGAACGCGGGTGTCAGCTTCGGCTGAACCTCCCCCACAAACTCCGCGTACGCCTTCTGCGTCTTCTCGCTCTCGGTGTCGCAGGTCATCGCGATGTAGAGATCCGCCTTCACTTCCGAGCACGCCGCCTCCAACTCGCCGCGATCGATCAGCCACCGCTCGAGATCCGCGGCCGACTCCACCGGCCGCTTCAGCAGCGACTGGATGAGCGGCTCGACGGCCGCGAAGGTGCTCGCGTCCAGCTTGGCGGGAACAAACGTCGTGTTGATGGAAGTCACCATGGCCAAGCATAGAAGGCCCGGCTACCCCTCTACAAACGGGAGTTCCACGAACATCGTCGTGCCCTCCTTCCAAACGCTCTCGACCCCCACCGCTCCCCCAAGCCGCACCGCGGCCTGCTTCACCATCGAGAGGCCCAGCCCAGTCCCGCGACGCGGCGCCGTCCCCGAACGCGACCCGTCGACCTGGTAGAACCGGTCGAAGATCCTCGCCTGCGCGCCGATCGGGATACCGATGCCCCGGTCCGTCACCTCCAGCCGCACCAGCCCCGGCGTCGGCCTCAGCACCCGGACCACCACCGTCGTTCCCTCGTACGCGAACTTCGCCGAGTTCTCGATCAGGTTGCGGAGGATCAGCCGCACCGACTTCGCCTCGGTAAACAGCGAGCCGAGCTCCGGCGGGCGCTCAAACGCCAGCGTCAGCCGCCGCTCCGCGAGCGACGGTCCGAACATGTCACGCAAGTCGGCAAACAACGCGTCCAGCTCCACCAGACTGCGATCCACCGGAACGTCCTCGCTCTGCAGCCTCGAGAGGTCCAGCAGGTCGTTCAGCAGGTCCTCCAGCCGCGTGCAGTTCGCGCGGATCATCTCCGTCAAGCGATCCACCATCGGGGGATCGTCGTGGGCCGTTTCGATCGTCTCCGCCGCCGCCCGGATCGACGCCAACGGCGTCCGCAGCTCGTGGCTGGCATTCGCCACAAAGTCCGTCTGCGCCCGAACCGCCGCCGCAAGCTCCGTCACGTCCTGCAGCGCCAACACCACCGGCTGCTTCCCCCCGGCCAAGGCCGGCTCCCCCATCGGCGTCGCGTACACATTGAAGGTCCGCTTGCCGTCCGGATGGTGAATCGTCACCAGGTCGTGCACCGACCGCCCCGCCGACGCCGCCGCGTGCAGCGCCAGCAAGGCGTTCTGCGAGAACAACTCGTCGATCGTCCTGCCAACCACCGAACCCGTTGCCCCCGCAAACAGCGCCGCCCCCGCATTCGCCACCCGGATCACGCCCCCCGCGTCCGTCGCCACGATCGGGTCCGATACCGCGTCAATCACCCGCCCCTGCTCCAGCGCAACCGCCCGCAACGCCGCCAACTCCGCCGCCGCCCGGTCCACCCCGTGCCGCAGGCTCGCCTCCGCCTGCATCCCCGCCGCTCGCGCCAGCGTCGCCGCCGCGACCTTCGCGGCATGCTCGCTCCGCGTCCGGGGCTCGATGATGCCGAACACCAGGATGATCGTCAGCACCGCCGCGATCCCCGCCCCGATCACAATCACCCAGAACGGCGAATGGGGCGTCAGCAGACCGAACGAAGCCCATGCGAGTGCAAGGGTGGTCAGTTCAGCTCGGTTCGCCGCGGGTCTTGAGATCACGCTTCATCAATATAGAGATGCCGATGCCCGAAGGCCCGTTCAGGGACGGCCCGACTCCTGATCCGCGGCCGACATCGGATCCGGGGTCATTCGATAGCCGACACCTCTGACCGTTTTGATCAGGTCCGCCTGATCCTCCAGCTTCTTGCGGATCGACGTCACGTGCACATCGATGGTGCGCTCGGTGACCAGAACGCCGGGCCCCATCGCGCGGCTCATGAGCGCGGCACGCGAGAGCACGCGTCCCTGCGCCTGGAGCAACGCCGCGAGAATGCGGAACTCGGTGAGCGTGAGTTTCACGGGCTCGTTGTTCACGAATGCCTCGTGCGTCTCAAGATCGAGGCGGATCGTGCCGAGTTCCAACGACGTGTGCTCGGCGCTTGCGCGCCCCGCACGTCGGAGGAGAGCCTCGACGCGCGCGAGGAGGATTTTCATGGAGAACGGCTTGGCGATGTAGTCATCCGCACCGACCGCAAGCCCGACGACCTGGTCCGTCTCGCCGCCCTTGGCGGTGAGCATGATGATCGGGATCGACGCGGTGAGCGGGTTCGCGCGAACGCGGGACGCGACCTCGGTCCCGGAGAGTTCGGGGAGCATGACGTCGAGGATGACCAGGTCCGGCTTGGACTCGGAGATGGTGTCCAGGCCCCTGCGCCCGTTTTGGGCGGTGAGTACGTCATAACCTGCGCGTTTCAGGTTGTACGCGACCAATTCGAGCAGATCGCGTTCATCGTCGACAACAAGGACGGTGCGGGCCTCGGCCATGTTGCATTCCTAACTCGTTGCAAATCAACGACTTAAAGGACAGTACGCCATCACAACTTCACGCTCAAGGAGGTTATCCAAGCGTTCTGGGGACGGGGTCCGCAGGGCGTTTAGATTCCATGAAACAGGTCCGTCCGCCCAAACAGGGGGTCCTACTCAGTGGAAAAGTTGTGCGGAGAGGCGGTACTCGGACGAAAAACCTAGGCGGACGTTTGCGACAGGTTTGAGCCGGGGGTATAGTCCGCCCCCCAGACGAAGGTTTTCGGGCACTCGTAGGTGACCGATCTTCTTCAGCTCGGCGGGTGATGGGCGGGAACGGCGGGGATCAGGACTCCGACGGAACCGAGCATCATGTGTCGAGGACGCGGGACGGGCAGCCTTGGGCGAACCCGCGTCGGGACATTCGGTTGCTCGGTAGGGCAGCGGCCTCGGATGGGCGGCTTCCAGATCGGGCCTACTCTCGGGGAGTACCCGCAGGGTTGACCGGAACCGGGTGTCTGTGTTGATCAACGTACGGGCCGCCAGCGTGGTCGGCCCACCATAAACGGCCGCGAAGGTCACAAATACGACCCGCAGCCAACCGTGAGAGGCACTTTCTGTCGCCCTCCGGATCTCGAATAGAGGAGTTTCAGCAATGAGTCAGACCAGAGTGCTTGTGTTGCTCGCGGGCGCTGCTCTGAGCATCGGGGCCCCGGCCCTGGCTCAGAACGCCAGCCTCGACTCCGGCCGCGCTTACGCCGCCGAGCTCGTGAACGACTCCGCGACCCGCAGCAGCCTCCTCCAGGGTGGCGGCGGCGGCGCGGGCCACGACTCCAACGGCTTCAGCATCGGTGACGGCTCGGGCAACAACCAGCTGTACCTCGGTGGCGCCGTTCAGTTCCGTTACCAGCACAACTTCCGCGATGAAGATGCCGCTGGCGAGAACAACGACTTCACCCACGGCTTCAGCAACAACAACGTCCGCTTCTGGACGTGGGGCCACGTGTGGAGCAAGGACCTGACCTATAAGATCCAGTTCCACCACGACGAGACCGACGGCTGGAACCTCGAGGACGCTTGGGGCCAGTACGCCTTCGAGAACGGCCTCGCCGTTCGCTGGGGCCAGTTCAAGGCTCCCGTGTTCCGCGAAGAGAGCATCGACTCCGAGAAGCAGCTCGGCATCGACCGCTCCAACGCCAACGAGTACTTCACCCAGGGCTACAGCCAGGCCGTTGCCCTCGTCTACGCCTCCGACAGCTTCAAGCTGACCGGTGCGTTCGGCGACGGTGCGAACACCGCCAACACCGACTTCGCCAGCGATGCGGAGTCTGACTACGCCCTCACCGCCCGCGTCGATTTCAAGATCGCCGGCGCTGACTGGGACCGCTTCAATGACTTCACCTCCTTCCGCAGCCAGGATGACGCGGGCCTCGTCGGCGCCGCGGTGCACTGGCAGGACGGCGGCGAGACCGGCGGCACGAACGACGTCGAGTTCCTCGCCTACACCGTTGACGCCTCTTGGGAAGGCGCGGGTTGGAACGTCTTCGGCGCCTTCCTCGGCGCTTCCGTCGAGGACAACGCCAACGCCACCGAGGAAGACCGCTTCGGCGGTGTGATCCAGGGCGGCGTGTTCGTCTCCGATCAGGTCGAGCTCTTCGGCCGTTGGGACGGCATCTTCTGGGATGACGACGCGGGCGATCGCGACGACAACCACTTCATCTCCGCCGGCGTGAACTACTACATCTCCCCCGAGAGCCACGCCGTCAAGTTCACCGGCCAGCTCACCTGGGCCCTCAACGAGACCGCTTTCGATGACGGCACCGGTAACTTCGTCTCCGGCTTCAGCAACAACAGCATCCTCGGCCAGGCCGAGGACGACGAGATCACCCTCGGCTTCCAGATGCAGGTCATGTTCTAAGTCCTGCTCTCAGCCGCAAGGTTGAACGAGTCTGAATCAGCCGGCCGTCCGCAAGGACGGCCGGTTGTCTTTTTCCACATCCCCACTACCCCCTTGCACGTCCCAACTCCCCCCGGTACGCTCCCGCGCGCCGCATCTCTTCGCGGCAAGGAGACCCTCATCAATGAACAAGGCTGTTCTCGCGTTCCTCTCACCCGCCCTCCTCGTCTCGCTCGCCCACGGCCAGGACGCCGCCCGCTCCTACGCCGCGGAACTGCTCAACGACGCGTCCACCCGCGCCAGCTACCAGGCCACCGGCGGTGCAGGGCACGACGCCAACGGGTTCGGGATCACCGACGGCTCGGGCGCCAACGCCCTCTACCTCGGCGGTGCCATCCAGTTCCGCTACACCATGAACTTCCGCGACGAGGACGTCGGCGACAACTCTGATTTCACCCACGGCTTCAACAGCCCCAACAACCGCATCTGGGCCTGGGGCCACGTCTGGGATAAGTCCCTCACCTACTACGTCCAGCTGTGGGCCGGCGACGCGGGCGAGTGGGCCCTCGAAGACGCGTGGGCCGAATACGCCTTCGACAACGGCTTCGCCGTCCGCTGGGGCCAGATGACCCTCCCCATCCTCCGCGAAGAGTGGATCGTCAACGAGAAGCAGCTCGCCGTCGACCGCTCCGTCGCCAACGAGCTCCTGAGCCAAGACTTCAACCAGGGCGTTCAACTCTCCTACACCGCCGAGAACTTCCGCCTGACCGGCGCGTTCACCGATGGCATCCTCACGGCCAACTCCGACTTCAACTCCGCCGCCGAGGCCGACTACGCCCTCACCGCTCGCGTCGACTGGATGGTCGCCGGCGACGACTGGCACCGCTTCCTCGACTTCACCAGCTTCCGCTCCCAGGAGTACGCCGCGCTCGTCGGCGGTGCCATCCACTGGCAGGACTCCGGCGAAACCGGCGGCACCGCTTCCCCCGGCGAGGAACTGCTCCTGTACACGATCGACGTCTCCTCCGAGGGTTCCGGCTGGAACTTCTACGGCGCGTTCATCGGCCAGAGCACGGAGATCGAGAACGGCGGCGGTGATACCGACAACTTCGCCGGCGTGCTCCAGGGCGGCTTCTTCGTGACCGACCAGGTCGAACTCTTCGCCCGCTGGGACGCCATCTTCTGGGACGACGACACCCTCGACCTCAACGGCGACGAAGCCGATGACTCGCACTTCCTGACCGCCGGCGTGAACTACTACATCTCCCCCGAAAGCCACGCCGTGAAGTTCACCGGCGAAGTCGTCTGGGCCCTGAACGAGACCGACTGGGTCTACGACAGCACCGGCCCGCTCTCCGGCAATACCTACAACGGCCTGCTCGGCAACCCCGACGACGGCGAGATCGCCCTCCGCGCCCAGATGCAGATCCTCTTCTGATCCCTGTTCCCGCGACCAACAAGAAGGCCCCCCGCGCACGCGGGGGGCCTTTGGGTTTTCATGGACGCCCGCCGTCGATCAGCCCTTCGCCGGAGCGGTGAAATCCTCGATCGTCCCGGCGAGCGACTTGGACATGTCGAGCAACCTCGCCACAGCCTGGGCCGCTTGCTCGGTTCCGCGCGAGACCTCGTCCGTACTCGCCACGATCGTCCTCGCCTCGGTGCGGATGCTCTCCCCGAGTTCCTTTTGCCCCGAGACCTCCCGGCTGATGTCGTCGATCGCGGTCACCGTCTCTCGCACCGCCGACACGATCTCCGAGAGCGTCGCGGATGTATGCTCCGCCAGCCTGACCGACTCGCTCACCCGCGAGGTTCCGTCCCGCATCTGACTGACCGCCGCGGCAGTCTCGGTCTGGATCATCTGGATGGTCCGCGCGACCTCCTGCGTTGCCTTCGCGGTGCGCTCCGCCAGTTTGCGCACTTCATCGGCGACCACCGCGAATCCTCGGCCGTGCTCCCCCGCCCTCGCGGCTTCGATCGCGGCGTTGAGTGCCAGGAGATTCGTCTGGTCCGCGATCTCCTCGATCACGCCGATGATCACCCCGATCTCCTCGCTGCGCCGGCCGAGCAGGTCCACCTTCTCAGCCCCGCAGGTCACCGCCTGCGACAGCGTGTGCATGCCCGCGATGGTCCGCGCGACCGCCTGTTCCCCCGCGTTGGCCGCCTTGCCCGCGCCCGTGACGATCTCGTACGCTCGCCCCGCGGTATTGGTCACCGACTCGACGCGGGTCGTCAGACGATCCACGACCGAGTTGATCTCCCGCACGAGCGAGCACTGCTTCGACACCGACGCCGCGGTCTCCTCGGTTGAGGCCGCGATCTGGGAGCACGCCGTGTTCACCTCACCTGCCATCGAGCCGAAGCGGTAGACGATGTCGCGTGTGTCGTCCGCGACCTTGTTGAACGAATGGACCAACTCCCCCACTTCCCCGGTGGCCGTCAGCACCACACGACGATCGTCCAGCGGATCACGCCTTGAGGCGATCCGCTCGAACGAATCGCGGAGGCGCGAGAACTGGCCCGCCAGCGCGCGGGCCGTCAGGAGCCCCACCGCGCCGGCGAGGGTGACGGCCGTCAAAGGACCCCACGCCAGCAGCGAGCCCGACGCGGAGATCGCGCTGTTCACGCTCGCGGTCGCATCCTGCCGGATCTGGGCCGTCCGCGTGCGGAGTTCGTCGGCCGCGGAGTCCATGCGACCGGAGACCTCGGGCAACTTCTGCGATGCGAGTTCCATCGCCTGCTCCGTGCCGAGCATCGAGTTCTGCGCAAGCAGATCCCACACCTCGACCAGGATGGCCCGGTACTCGCCCGCGGCCTTCTGCAGCGACTCCGTCGCTTGTGCTTCGGCCTGGGCGAGGGGGATCTCCTTGAGGCTCTGGATCGACCGGTCAAGGGCGTCGAGGCTCGCTCGCCCGTCTCGGATGTACCTGGCGCGCTCGGCCTCGTCCGTCGAGAGCATCGCGCCTTTCGTGTGGCGAAGCGCGTCCGAGGCGGAGGATCTCGCGTCCATCGCCGCGAGGGACGCCGGCAGCGCGGAATTGGTCATCTCCCCCACCTGGCGGCCGATGTCGTGCATCCGTGTGTAGCCGAGCGCACCGATGATGCAGGTGGCGAGCACAGGGATTCCGCCCGTGATCAGCAGGCGGGCTCTGATTCCCGAGAGGCAGCCGAATGCCATGAACATGCTCCGATCTGTTCGCGCCGGACCGCGGCGCATTACTTGACGTTGTCGGTCACCACCGTGACCACCGCGACGCCGATGAACGTCTTGCCGTCGTCGTCCATGATCGGGATGCTGACCTGCACGCCGACCTTGCCGACGGTGTCATCACGCTTGGGCTCGGCGTAGTAGAAATCGCTCTTGCCCTCGACCTTGGTGAACTTGTCCTCGTCGCCCTGGAACCAGTCGCTCGTCACCTGGCTCTGGCAGACGTTCCCGCCCTTCGCGCACGTCACAAAGAACTCCGCGACCGCGCCGCCCGAGTTCGCCTGGAACTCCTTCAGCTTCTTCGCGGCTTCCGTGTCGGTGCAGGTCGCGCGGAACGCCTTGTCCTTCTTCGAGCTCCACTGGAACTCCGCCGCCGTGAAGCTCTTGGGGTGCTTGTCCGCCTCCTCCTGGTTCCACTTCTTCCAGTCCTCGGAGTAGGCTTGCCAGTCCTTGCGGGCCTCGTTCGCGGCCTTGAGTTCGGCCTTCAGCTCCTTGCAGGACTGCACAAACGCCGCGAGGTCGCCCTCGGCGTACTTCTTCGCGACGTCCTTCGCGGGCTCCTCGCCCGTGGGGACAAGACCGGCGGCGAGCACGAGACTGGCGACAAGACCCTTGAACATGCGTGAGCTCCGTGTGTGTGCTGGAATGACTGAACACCGGGAAACCGACGGGCTTTCAATCGTCACGCGTGCGGCGATTCTTGATTCAGGGCAACCCTCCGACCCGCTCATCGGTCCGCGCAGTCCACCCAGGCCGTACCGCGCGCGGCGAGGGTCACGCTATCGGAACACGCGCCCCCTACTCGTGGGCCTGGGCCGTCTGCACCGCATCCGGGATCACCGTCAGGATCGCGACGCCGAGCAGCGTCTTGCCATCATCGTCCATCACCGGAATGCTGACCTGCACGCCGACCTTGCCCACCGAGTCGTCACGCTTGGGCTGTGCCGCGAACATCAGGCCCGTCGTCGCGACGCGGGTGAACTTCTCCTCGTCTCCCTGGTACCAGTCGCTCGTCACCAGCGTCTGGCAGACATTCGCGCCCTTCGCGCACGTGACGAAGAACTCCACGATCAAGCCGCTGGAACCGCTCTGCAGCTCCTTCAGCTTCTTCGCGGCGGGGGTATCCATGTGGCGAGCGCGGAAGGTCTTGTCCTTCTTCGTGCTCCACAGGTACTCGGCGTACACGAAACTCTTGCGGTTGTCCTCGGCCTCACCCGGCTTCCAGGTGCGCCACGCCTCGGAGTACGGGGCCCAGTCCTTGCGCTCGGTGTTGGCCTCGCGCAGCGCATCCTTGAGCTCCGTGCACCCCGCGACGAAGGGCACCACGTGAAGGCTCACGTAGTCGCTCGCCACCTCGGTCGGATTGGTCCCTCCGAAAAGCCCGAGAAGCCCGGAAACAAGCACGCCAACCGTGGGAGTTGCCATGACGAGGGGATCGGCCACCGATGCCTCGTGCTTGATCTCCGCAGGTACGTCAATCTCCGCGACCGCCCGCACACTCCGCACGCCCGTCAGCGTGGCGGTACACGCCTCCGCACAGCCCTTACATCCGCTCGACAGAAGGGATACCGATGGTCCGCAGACCATCGCTCAGCACCCGCGCCACCAGGCCGCACAGCCGCAGGCGAGAGGCCTTCAGCTCCGCCGTTGGCGCCTTCAGCACCGGGCAGCGGTCGAAGAAGACGCTGTACGCGCCGGCAAGGTCGTACAGGTACTGACACACGCGGTGGGGCTCGGCCGAGTCCGCCGCGCCCTGCACCGCCGCGGGGTACCGCAGGAGCGCGAGGGCCAGGTTCTTCTCGGCGGACTCCGTGACGAGCAGCGGCGCGTGCTCGAAGCCGCCGGAGCCCTCCTCCTTCGCCTTGCGCGCGATGCTGTTGCAGCGTGCGATGGCGTAGAGCAGATAAGGCCCCGTGTTCCCCTCGAACGCGAGCATCCGATCAAAGCTGAACATGTAGTCCCGCACCCGATCGTTGGAGAGATCCGCGTACTTGAGCGCACCGATCCCGATGGCCTCCGCCACCTTCCGCGCCTCTTCCTCGCCCAAGTCCGGGCTCTTGGCCTTCACCGCTTCGGTGGCTCGCTTGAAGGTCTCCTCGATGAGCTCCGCGAGCGCGATGTTCTCGCCGCTGCGGGTCTTGAACGGCTTGCCGTCCTCGCCCAGCACGCTGCCGAACGCCGCGTGCTCCAGGCGCGCCGGCAGGCCTGTCTCCGGGTGGAACGCGTACCCCGCGCGGAGGCTCGACGCGAAGACCTGCTTCATGTGCAGCGCCTGGCGCGCGTCGATGCTGTACACCGCGCGGTGTGCCTTGAACTTCTGCACGCGCCTGCGCACAGCGCAGATATCCGTCGTCGCGTAGAGATACCCGCCGTCGGTCTTCCGCACGAGGCACGGCTCTTTGATCGCCTCGAACTCCGCCTTGCGCCCGCCGGCCGCGTCGTACGGCGGGGTATCCAGCCGCACAATCAGCGCCCCCTGGTCGAGCTCCGCGATCCCGCGCGAGGTCAGGTCCTCGATCATCGGCGCAAGCTCGTCCGCATAGCTGCTCTCGCCCGCATTGTGCTCGCTCGTCACGTGCACCAGCAGCGTCTTGCAGACGTCGAGGCAGACCTTCATGGTCACCTCGTAGATCTTCTGCCACACCGCGAAGGTCTTGGGCTCCTTCGCCTGCAGGTTGATCAGGGTCTGACGCGCGGCAAGGAACGCCTCTGTCGCACCGTTCACCTGCTCCTCGAGCTCGGCCAGTGCCTTGGAGCCCAGCCCGTACTTCTTCACGGCTTCGAGCCCGGCCATGTCGCGCTGGCACTCCGCCTGGGCCGCTTTGTACGCCGTGTCGAGGTCGTTCAGCGTGATCCGGTCCAGGTTGATCTTGCCGGCGTCCGCGAGACGCATCAGCCGCGCCGTCACCATCGCGATCGGCAGCCCCCAGTCGCCGACGTGGTTCTGCCGCACGACCTTGTGCCCCAGCCGCTCGAACATGCGGGCGATCGCGTCGCCGATGATCGGGCTCCGCAGGTGGCCCACGTGCATCTGCTTCGCGAGGTTCACGCCCATCAGGTCGACCACGATCGTCTGCGGCGAGGCGACCGGCTCAAGCCCGAGGTTCGGCGAGTCCAGGCGCATCAGATACGCCGCGAGTGCCTCCGCCTTCAGCCGGATGTTGATGAACCCCGGCCCCGCGATCGACTTCTCCGTCAGAGGCTCCGCCACATCGTCAATCTTCGCCTGCGCGACGATCGCCGCGGCGACCTGGCGCGGGTTCTGCCCAACACGCTTCGAGAGCGACATGGCGACGTTCGACTGGAAGTCCCCGAACTCGGGCTGCTTGGCCGCCGTAATGAGCGGGTCGACCTCGCCCTCCACGGCCGGGAACGCTTCGCGGATCGCCGCCCGGAAGCGGTCGGCGAGGATGGCGAGCGGATCAATGGCGGCGGAGGGTGTCGTGGTCATGGGGGACCATGGTAGGGGCGGGTGCCTTAGGGTTCGGGCTCGGCCAGCCAGATGATCTCGGTCGATCCTTCCTGGTACACCCCGAGGTTCGCCAGCAGCGGCATGCCCGTCGGCCCCGCCGCGGAGGACCCGTGCGGCAGGAGGAGCACCACGGCCCCGCGACCGTTATCGAACTGGGCGGGGTAGACCATCGGCTGGTACTTCTGTTGGATCCGCTGGGCCCGGGCCTGATCCAGGGTGATGAACTTCATGGTGGTCGGGATGACCTCCATCAGCCCGCCATAGGGCTTCTGGAACGAGCCCATCTTGTCCTTCACGCGGGTCGCGAAGGCGGCGATCTGCTCGTCCGTGAGCGGGCCGGACTCAGGGGCCACCAGGGCCGACAGCTCCGCAGGGTTCCCCGACTGAGCCGCGGTAATGGCTGTCCCGACCGAGTTGGAGAAGTTGCGGACCTGCATCATCGCCATGCCAACGCCCGCCAGCACCACGACGGAGGCGATGACACCGAGCAACCCGGTGGCGATCCCCGCGATCGCAACACCGCGCCCGCTGGCCCCTTCACCCTTGCGGAGCACCAGAATCCCGAGCAGGATCGCCAACGGGCCGATCACCACACCCAGGACCGGCACCCAGCAGCAGAGCAGGGAGCCAATACCCAGCGTCAGCCCAAAGCCAGCCATCAGGCCGCCGCCGGACCTCGGTTCATCCACGATCATCGCATGCTGTGGGAACTGCGTCATGGGAGGAGGGTAGAACCTCGCCCCCGCCACGCCCACCTATCACCCCGACTTCGAGAGAACCCCGACGCACTCGCCCACAATCGCCGCGGCACGCTCGATCTCGTCCGCGGTCGTGTCCTTCGACAGGCTAAACCGGACCGAGCCGTGGGCCAGCTCGGGCGGGATCCCCATGGCGAGCAGAACCGGGGAGGGTTCCAGCGAACCCGAGCTGCACGCCGCGCCCGCCGAGGCGCAGAGCCCCCGCTCGGACATCAGGAGGAGGAGGGCCTCGGCTTCGAGCGCACGGAAGGCGATGTTCGTGGTGTTCCAGAGCCTGGGGGCCGACCGGGCGTTCACCACGGCCCACGGGACACGTTCGAGGACGGCCCGTTCGAAGCGGTCGCGCAGATCGCGCTGCCGGTCGCGGCTACCCGCGTCGGTCAGCCACGCGATGGCCTCGGTCGCCGCGACGCCCGCGCCCAGGATGCCCGGGACGTTCTCCGTTCCCGCGCGCCGGCCGAGTTCCTGGGTGCCCAGCAAACGAGGCCGCAGCCGCACGCCCGACCGCGCGTACAGCACCCCCACTCCCTTCGGCCCGTGGTACTTGTGCGGGGCAAAGACCATCATGTCCGCGACCGGCGCGGCACACGGCTCCTTGCCGATCCACTGCGTGGCGTCACAACACGTGAGCACCCCGCGACGCCGGGCCGTTGCGCCCAGACGCTCGATGGGCTGAACCACGCCCGTCTCGTTGTTGGCCCATTGCACGCACACCAACGCCGCGCCGTCCAGCAACGATTCGAACGCGGCTTCGTCCACCGTTCCATCCGGCCCCAGCGGGCACCACCGCACGCGATCGGGTTCGCGTCGTTCAAAGTCCTCGGCGATCTCCCGAACCGCGGCGTGCTCGACCCGGGTTGTCACAAGGGCCCCCCGATGAGCCTCGAGCGTGCCGCGGATCGCGAGATCCAACGCCTCGGTGCCGCCCGACGTAAAGGTCAACTCCCGGGGCTTGGCACCGATGAGCGCCGCGGTCGCGGCCCGCGCGAGCTCGACCTGATGCCGAGCCTCCTGGCCCGCGCGATGGACCGAACTCGGATTCTGCCAGAAGGCCCGCAGTCCGGCCTGAACGGCCTCGCACACCCCCTCGGAGGGGCGGGTCGTGGCGTTGTGGTCGAGGTAGATCACGCGGGAGGATATGGCGGGGAACGACCCCACCCCACCGTCAACCCGAGCGCGCGAGGTGACCCGGCGAAGAAGTTCGAGGACCGCTTCCCGTACACGCCGCTCCTCTGCGAGAGACCCGAGCATGGCCGAACCCCAAGCCCCCCCCACCACTCCGCAAGCCCCCGCAGTGTCCCAGCAGCCCCCGGGCCGAAGCCTCGCAGTGATCGCGGCAGTTCTGGTGGTGCTCGGAGTGGCGACGCTTCTCCTCATCTGGCGCGGCAAGCAGTCCAATCAGCAAGCTCGGGCCACCATCGCATACTTCGAGGCACTCAAGTCCGCGGTGCAGGTGTACAGATTGACGGAGAACGACTACCCGATCGCGTTGTCCCGGCTTCAGACCGCCCGCCCCCCCTACCTGCCCACCCAGCCCCTGGTCGACGGCTGGGGGTCCGCGTTCATCTACTAGCCGACTCCGGACGATGTTCACCCTTTCACGCTCCGGTCAGCGGGCCCCGATCGCATCCCCGGGACCGCCGATGACCTCGATGCCTGGGCTACGCCTCCCTAAACCCGTTCCAACCGGCACGCCCGCCGGCACTTCTGGCCGAGAGGCACGGGATCGGTGGCCCCGGACCGAGGGTGGTGGCATCTTGGGGAGCCGCCGAGCGCAACGGGGCCGGCGGCGAACAAGTGGACGGAGGGGCCCCGGGGCGAGAAGGACCGGGAACCCGTAGAATGGGGTCGGTCGGCGGCTGTTCGCCCAGAATGAGGACAGGCCCGGCTGTTTCGAGAAGGAAGAACGATGAAGACGACACGAAACGTTGCACGCATGGTCGCCCGGAGCCGGGGCGGCTTCTCGCTGATCGAACTCATGCTGGTCCTCGCGATCATCGGCGTGCTGATGGCGGTCGCGGCGGTCAGCGTCTCGGGCATGGGCTCGCGTGCGAAGATCAAGGCGACGAAGGCCAGCCTCCAGACGATCCAGACGGCACTCAACTCCTACAACCTGGAGTACAGCTCCTACCCCACCACGCTCTCCATGCTGACGACGGTGAAGCCCCCGTTCATCGACGACACCAAGAAGCTGAAGGACGGCTGGGACATGGACTTCTACTACAGCCCCCAGGGCCGGGGCGAGCGGGCGTACAGCCTGGGCTCCTACGGCGAGGACAAGCAGGCGGGTACCGAGGACGACCTCGATATCTGGACGATGAACAGGTAACGATCGGTGCCGCGCCCGGGGATGGGGGCGGGGGCCGCGCCGGAGGATCCAGCGAATGGCCAGTAGAGAGCGGATCGCGCGCCGTGCGCACGCGACCCGACGCGGGTTGACATTCGTCGAAGTGCTCTGCGCAGCGGGCATGCTCGGCCTCGCCGCGGCGGCCATGCTCAGCGCCAGCAGCGCGGTGATGTCCGGCCAGGCCCGCGGGATGCAGCGTCTGGGCGCGGCGGAGATCGCCAACCGCCTGATGCTGCAGTACCTCGACGACGACGAATCCCTCCCCAGCGAATCCGCACCGATTCAGTACGGCCTGGACACCTACCGCTGGACGATGCGGATCTCCCCGCTGACGCTGACGAGCACCGTCCCGCAGGACAACCAACGCAACCAGGGCGCGATGAGCCTCGACCGCCTCCGCGCCGTCACCATCACCGCGTGGCGCACCGATGAAGAACGCGGGTACATCTCCCGCGACGACGGCACGCCCACGTTCGCCATCACCCGCATCGTCGACCCCATCTTCGGCCAGCTCCGCAACCCCGACACCCGCGCCCGCATCATGGAGGACCCTGTCCTCCGCAACCGCTTCATCGAGATGATCACCGGTCGCGGGCAGATCGCCCCGCCCTCTCGCCCCGCCGCCGGCTCCAAAGCCTCGGACCAGAGCGGAGGCGGCAAGAAGTGACCCGCCGTGGCTTCACCATCCTCGAAGTCACCCTCGCCGCCGCGATGGGCGCGATCATCCTGCTCGCCGGAGCCATGCTCTTCCTCGTCATGGACCGCAGCGATCGCTCCGCCAAGAACCGCTTCGAGACCACCGCCGAGATGCAGCGCACACGCCTCGTGATGCAGCGCGTCTTCTCGCAGCTCCTCGTTACCGACGAAGCCAAGCCACCCAAGCCCCGCGCCGACGAGGCCGAGTCCGGTGGCAAGCCCGTCGCCACCCCATCGGGTGCGGCTGCCGCGGCATCGCGCCGCAACCAGCGCGACCCCAACGCGCCTCCCCCGCCCCCTCGCATCATCCTCGGCATGCCGGAGAACGTCGCACCCAGCTCGGGCGGCCCGGGCGGGTACAACGCCGCGGTATTCCAGCGGCTGGAGGCCGTCGTCTTCGACTCACCCATCCCCGCGGAGCGGGTCGTCGGTATTGACGCTTGGACCCGGGGCGGCCGGTCGTCGCTGGGGGTTCGGGGGCGTGGCACGAGCAAGGACGGCGCGAGTTCGGCCCCTGAAGAGAAGTCCATCAAGGGCGTCGAACCCTCCCCGCGCGAGGACATCGAAGCCGCGGAGGAAGAGGCCGAGCAGCCAGTCCGCGCCTTCCGCGGGTCCTTTGAGTTCCTGCCGCAGCCCCTGCGTGAGGGCGAAATCCCGGACATGACCCAGCAGCCCCGGTACCAGCTCTGGTGGGTTCCCATGCCCCCGCGCCGGCCGGTTGACGATGTCATTGATCCCTTGCGCGATGCTTCCATCCGCGCCAACCTCGCACGCCCGTACCTGCTTTGCTCCGACGTGGTCGCCGCGGGTTGGCGCCTCTTCGACGACCGCGAGCGGAAGACGGCGGCGATGGTGACGTACGAAGACGAGTTGCCGGCGTACATCGAGTTCCAGATCCAGACCTCCACGGGGATCCGCGCCGAGTGGATGTTCGAGGTGGGCTGGGCGAAGGGCCCCGAGGTCCGCAAGCCTCGGAACAAGCCCACGGGCGGCAAAGAGGGCGAATCCGCCGACGACGCCGCGAAGGCTGGTAAGGGCGCTGGCGACAACGGCGCGGGGATTCCTGCGCCCGGCGGCGGCGGAAAGGAGTCCAAGTGAACCGGACCCCCCACCGTCGCGGCTCCCAGCGAGCGGGCTTCGTGCTGGCCTTCGTGCTTGTGCTGATCATGGCGCTCAGCGTGATGATCGTGGTCCTGCTGCAGCGTCAAAACGCCCAGATGCTGCAGTACAAGCGGCAGCTCGACGCCTACTCGATGCACCACGCGACCGCGGGGTTTGGCGAGGCGATCGAGGCTTGGCTGCGGAACAACGGTCAGACCCCACTCCGCCAGATGCTCGGCCCCGGCGGCCACGCGTTCGACCTCGCGGTAGACGGCGGCTCGCCGGTGCGGGTCTCCCTCTACGAGGCCCAGGGCGCCGCCCTCGCCGACCTGGCCGGACTCCCGGAAGAGCAGATCTCCATGGGGCGGGAGATCCTCATGCGGATGCAGGAGCGTCTGGGCGACGAGGCCCGTCGCTACACCAGGACCGAAGGCCCCCTCGCCATCAGCATCCGCACCGCCCCTCCGGAGGTCCTCCTCGCGGCGGCCGAGACGGCGATGCACGAGGAAGGTGACCCGGAGCGCTTCGTGGAAGTGCTGATCGAGGCTCGCGAACAGGCCGGGTCCGAGGCTGTCGACCTCAACAAGGCCATCCTCGACGGCGAAGTGCCCATGGCCGCCCGGGCTCGCATCGTCCAGGTCCTCTCCGGCGACACCACGCTCTGGCGGGGAACCGCCGAGCAGATCGAACCCCCTTCCAGCTTCCCCCAGCGGGAACCGCTGATCTACGAGTTCTGGGCGAACATCCGCCAGGGCCGGAGCAGGGTCTCGGAATCCGCTGCATTGGAGCGATCGACCTCGATTCTCCGATGGGAGCGGATGCAGGGACCGTCCTACCGTTGACGGTTGTAGGTTGTTCGGGAGTTGAACGATGGCGCAGGGCACGATGGACAGAACGAAGGCCACCAAGATCGCTTCCGGCGCACAGATCGCGCTCGGCGTGGCACTCTTGGCCGGCATCGCCGGCGCGACGCTCGTTGGCACCGCCGAGGTAAAGGCCCCCGAAGGCCCCCTCGGCCTGGTGGACCTTCCCCCGCTCGGCCAGACCGGCCCCACCGTCGCGCCCGCGAGCTCCGTAGACAACGCGGGCATCGCCGAACGCCTCGCGGTCATCGGCAATGCTCCACAGAAGCCACCGCCCCCGGACGCCCCGGCGCCCGGTCCGGGAGACGAAACCCCGGCTCCGCCCCCCACCCCGGCACTCGCGCTCGAGTTCCTCGGGCAGGTCGGTCTGGGCAACAAGAAGATGGCCCTGGTCCGCTACAACGAGGCCCAGCGCATCCTCTCGGTCAACGACATCATCGGCCCGTACACCATCAAGGAGATCTCCCACCTCACGCTGGTGGTGGACGAATCCGGGGCCCGTACCGAAATCGACCTCAAACCCAAGTCTGCCGACGTCGTAACCCGCGCATCGACCAATCCCGCAGGAGCCATGGCTGGCGGCAACGTGGCGAATCCCGCGGCCGCTGCCGCGATGCGCCGGGCCGCCGACGCCGCTCGCATGGCCCGCATGAACGCAAAGGCCAACGTCCCGACGGTGCGGGCGAACTCGCCGCAGGGATTCGAAGCCCGGTACAACGCCGTGATGGAGCGACTGAAGAGCAGCGGCCAGTTCCAGAACGAGGAAGACATGCAGGCGGCGGCCAAGCGGCTTCTCGAAGCCGAGGACGGAAACAAATAGCGTGAGCGTGCGTGTCTGCTATCTCCAGAGGGCCTCTCGGGGCCGTGAACTCCTCGGCCTCCGCCTCATCGGACAGGGCTTCGATGAACAATGGAACGCCGCGGGCCCACAGGCGGGCGTCTTCCAGTCCGGGGCCGTGTGGCTCCAGCAGAAGCTGGCCGACAGCCGGGCCGCGAGCTCGCTGACGTTGCTCTGCCTGGATGCCGAGGGCGCGGTGTGCTCGTGGGTGCAGTCACCCTCGACCGACGACGACGTCGTCGCCACCATCGCCCGCGACGGAGTCTCGCCGAACCACGAGGACGACACGACCGGCACGAAGAACGCGCCCTCACCCACCGCGTACCTCGCCGGCGACCGCGATGAATCGTCGATTCAGGCCATGGTCGCGACTCCGACCATCGCCCGCCCCTCGCTGCTGCCCACCAAGACGGCCGCCGCCGCGATCAAGGCGCAGCGCGTCCCCGTGCTGGCCGCGGCAGATGTGCCGGCCAAGCTGCTCGTCGATGCACTCGATGCCGAAGGGATCACGGTCGAACGCACGGCGACGATCTGGCACGCGATGGCGATGGCGTGGGACCGCAAGGCCCGCGCGGGCGAGCCCGAATCGACGCGCGTTGTTGCCGCGGTGTGTCTCGCCCCCGAAACGGGCACGGGCGGACGGCTGCTGTGGTCATGGTCTCGCGGCGGGGAGTTGATCGCCGGCGGCGCGATGCGGGTCAGCCTCAGCCGCCCCGCGACGGAGTCCGCCCCCGCGGAGGGCGCCATCACGATGCCCGACTCGGTGCCTGCGCCGCAGTTGGGCAGCGCGGAGCTCGGCCGGCTCGTGACCGAATGGCTCAGTTGGTCCGCGCAGACCGGCGAGGCCCCCGAGCGCGTGGTGTGCGTGCTGCCCGATCTACCCGCCAACGACGACGGCCTCCCCTCGGCGCCCGCGTTCGCCCAGAAGCTCGCCGAAGCCTGGAAGGGCGCGACCCTGGACCTCATCACCGAGGCCGATCCGCTCGCGGTGACCCTGCGGCGCACCGCGGAATCGCTCGACGTTTCCGCGCCGGCGGCGGCGGCCCCCGGCTCCGCGCTCACCGCGCTCTCCAACCGCCCGGGGCGTGCCCACCGCAAGATGTACCTCTGGAGCAGCCTCGCCATCGCGGGCGTCGCGGCGGCCATGGGGATCGTCGCGTGGCGGCTGAACGCTCAGGCCTCCGAAGAGAAGGCCGCGAGCGCCGCGTGGCAGAACAAGTGGCGTGAGCTCCTTCGCGAGCACTACCCGGTCGCCGTCGAGCCCCCGCTCCCCGGTGATCCGCCCAAACCGGCGCCGCTCGAGCAGGTTCGCGAGGAGATCGCGCGTCTCCAGGACCTGCGTGCCCCCGCCGATCGCCCGGAGGCCACCATGCCGGTGCTCCAGGAGATCGAGTCCCTCAGCCTGCTGCTCGGCAACCCCGACTACCGCATCGAGAGCATCGAGGTCGACTCGTTGAAGGACGTGCGGCTGACGCTTCAGGTGAACTCGCTGGAAGATGCCGAGCAGTTGCTCGCTTCGCTCAAAGACCTCTCGGGCCTCAACACGCAGGAGTGGGAAGCCCGCTACCCCAGCGGCACCGCTCGCCCGGACCCATCGCAGAAGCTCAAGATGACCTACATCGGCCGCTGGAACCCCGAACTCCGCCGCCAGCCTCGGGGAGGGAACTGAGCCATGAGCCGCGCCGCAGGCCAGACCGAACTCCAGCCCTCCCGCCTCACCGAAGAGGAGCAGATCGAACTCGCCGCCTCCGCCGCCCGCGCGGAGCGTGCAGCCCGCCCGCGCCACCTGCTCGTGCTCGCGGGCCTGCTGCTGGTCGCGGCGCTCATCGCCCTGATCGTCTCGTCCACCCGGCTCACCGCGGCTCGCAGCTCGCTGAAGTTCCAGATGCAGCTCGCGGACTCGATGTCCGAAGAGGTTGCGTCGCTTGAACAGCTCCGCGCGGCCGCCGCGACCGCTTCCGACGCTGGCAACGATGAGTTGCTCACGATCCGAAGCAAGATCTCGCAGGCCGCCACGGCCGCGGGGATTCCCAACACGCAGAACCTCACCCCGGAGAACGACGCCCGCGCGAACCCGCAGCGTCCCGGGGTCAACAGCGTGCAGCGGCTGTTCAAGTACACCGTGCAGTGCGAGGAGCTCCCGCCGCTGCTGGACTGGATGAACCGGGCGCCGACCCAGGTCCCAGGGCTCGAGGTGTACCAGGTCAAGCTCACACCCCGCCCGACCGACTGGCAGTTGCAGGTGACGTTCTCCCGGTGGGAACGGGCGAAGAAGAAGCCGTAGACGAGGGATCCGCGCGAACTATGAACACCAAGCTCTCCATCATCCTGACCGCCGCGGCCCTGGGCTGCGTCGCCCTCACCACCGGGTGCTCCGGGCCGAAGAAGCGTGTCGATGCCCCGCAGGTTGATCTCGTGAAGAACCGCCAGCAGGCCCTCGCGCTCTTCAGCCGCGCGGGGAAGCTGCAGGCGTCCAAGAGCTACGCGAAGGCCGAGGAGCTCTACCGCGAAGGGCTGAGCCTCGACGACGACATCTCCGGCGCGTGGAACAACTACGGCGTGGTTCTGCTCGAGCAAGGCAAGTTCATGGACGCGGTGCCGGCCTTTAGCCGTGCCGCGGACCTCGCGCCCAACGACCCGACGCCGTACGAGAACCTGGGCTTGTTGTACCACCGCGCGGGGTACTCCGAGGAGGCGATGGACGCGTACTCCCGCAGCCTCGAGCGTGACGAGAACTGGCTCCCGTCGCTGCGTGGCGCGACCGTGTGCGCCAAGCTGCTCAACCGCAGCGACGAGGAAGGCCTGGAGCGTGCGAAGCGTGCGCTGCTGATCGAGCGCAACGAGGAATGGCGCCGGATCTTCCAGAGCCAGCGCGTCCGCATCGAGAACGATCTGAAGGAAGCCGCGCTCAAGCCGTAAGCGGCTTGCTCAGCGCTGCTCGACGACGACGGGAATCGAAACCCGCTGGGTCCACTTGGCTGTCGGACGCGTCCACCAGAGGGCGGAGTCGGCGTCGAGTCGCTGCGGGAGCTTCACCGCTTCGCCGAGCTCTTCGAACACGATCTTCGCGTCCAGCTTGTCGGCGAGCAGAGCCTTCACGGCCCGCAGGGTCGACTCCCGCGCGGGCACATCCGCGAGGTACGTCCCCTTCACGCGCGACGCCCGATCGGTCATCGCCGTGAGCGGCCAGGTGAACGCGGCCTTGGGCCCGAGCATGCTCATCGCGTCCGCCGATGCGTACGCGAACTCATCACGGCTGCCGAGCCCGAACGGCACGTTCTTGGGCGTCACCGCCTGCGCGAGCGTCGCCGAGACCTTTGAGTCCAGCTTCCATTCACGACCGGACTGCGGCCTCGAGACATCACGTTCGAGCGAGGCGAGCCCCTTGGTGTTCGTCGCGACGACCCGCATCACGAGGCGTCCCTGGCGTGCCAGTTCGAGCGCCCGCGTGTCGTCGATCGGTGCCGAGTGTGCCGCGAGCATGATCGCCGGCTGATCCTCGACGATCCCCGCCACACCCGCGTCGGGCACGTGCGCGGGAGTCGCCTCGGTGGCCATCGCGATCATCGTCGGAGGTTCGTCTACGGGTCCGGGGTTTTCGATCACCGGATCGCCCTGGTCCGCCTTCATCGCGATCGGCCCGGGGACAGGGCCCGGACGCTTGTTCGCGGTCGCGATCCAGTACACGCCGCCGCTCACCACCAGCAGCAGACCCGCCGCGAGCGCCAGGGGCGCACCCGCCGAATGCAGCCAGCTCCGCCGGCGCGGCTCGTCCTCGAACACAACGGTTGAAATCGGTATCGCGTCGGATTCACCCTCGCGGACCAGAGCCTCGCGCTCGAGCGCGGCGAGCACACGGTCGTGTACGTCGCGCGGCGCGCTGACGTTCCCGAGTGCAACCAGCGCACGCTTGTTGGCCCGCATCTGCGCGACCCGCTGCTCCAGCCCCGCGCGACCGGACATCGCGGCGAGCCGGCTCGCGTCCTGCGGCGACACGCGCCCGTCGATCCAGTCCAGGATCTGCTCTTCGGAGAGCAGCCCGGGATCCGGTTCGGGGTTGTTGTCACGCGCCTTGGTCACTGGTCGTCCTCTTCGTCGCCTCGTGTTCCCATCGCCTCCACCGCGTCACGCAACGCCGCGCGAGCACGGAACAAACGACTCTTCACCGTCCCGACCGCCACACCCAGCACTTCGGCGATCTGCTCGTACGGAAGCCCGCGGCAGTCGCACAGGATGAGCACGGCACGCTGGTCGGGATCCAACGTGGACAGGGCCCGGAGCACCCGTTCCCTGTCCTCATGGAATTCGACGCTCTCGTCCTGGCTTTGTTCCCGGATCTGTGAAAACTGATCGGCGGCGGTAAGGCCCCCGGACCCCTCTTCCGATCCCCCGCGCGGGCGTTCGGCCATGGCCTCGAGGCTGGCGTGGCGGCGGAGCTTCTCGGACCGCAGTCGCGACAGGCAGACGTTCATCGTGACGCGGATCATCCACGTCGACAGCTTGGCCCGCCCGTCGTACGAGTGCAGCCCCTGGATCACCTTGACGAAGGCGTCCTGCGTCAGGTCGGTCGCCAGCTCCCGATCGCGGACCATCCGCAAACAAACGGCGTACAGACGGTCCTGGTACCGGACGATCAGCTCGGACCATGCCCGAGAATCTCCCGAACGGATGCGATCGACAATCGCCAGCTCCTCGGCGTCCGCGGCCTCCTGGCCCTCCGTCTGGCTATGGACCGGATGGTTCTGCACCGTGTGCGCGGGTTACTTCTTCGGAGCCCCGCTGACCTTCATCCTGATGGACTTGACCTGGTCTCCCGCCGTCATGAACAGGGTCTTTCCGTCTTCCCCGCCGAAGCAGAAGTTCGAGGTGCCGGGGGCCTTGATGACACCCAGCTTCTCGCCCGACGCGGTAAAGACCCAGATTCCCCCGGGACCCGTCGAGTAGATGTTGCCCTTCTCGTCGGTCTTCATGCCGTCGGGGCTGCCGCCGCCCTCGCCCTTGGTGCTGGCGAAGTCCTTGGCTTCACCCACGGTGCCGTCGGTCGCGAGGTCCACGAACTTGATGTTCTGGGCCCGGAACTCCGCGATGAACAGGCGCGACTGATCCAGCGAGAGCGTGAGGCCGTTGGGCGCACGCAGCTTGGGCGCGATCACCGACACCTTGCCGTCGGGCGCGATCCGCTTCAGCGCGCCGCCGCCGAAGTCGGTGAAGTAGATCGTGCCGTCTTTCGCGACCACGAGGTCGTTCGCGCTCTTGAGCGGCATTTCCGGGGTGTTCTCGGTGATCACGTCGTACTCGGCGCCGGCCTTGGGGCTGGGCTCCTTCGAACGCATGATCTTGCCGTTGAACTGCGCGCACACGAGTCGGCCCTCGTGATCGAACGTCAGGCCCGCGGCACGTCCGGACGGTGCACGGAACTTCTCGGCGTCTGCTTCCTTCACCGGCTCCGCGCCGGGCTTGAAGCGGTAGATCACGTCACCCTGCAGGTCGCAGATCAGCAGCGAGTCGCCGTACCACAGCGGCCCCTCGGTGAACTTGAACCCGGTGGCGATGACCACGGGCGTGGCATCCGCCACGAGCTCGGCGAGCTTCTCGGGCATCGCTTCCGCGACGACCGCCGGCGCGGCGTCCGCGGGCTTTTGGTCTTGCGCGAAGCAGGTGAAGGGGGCGAGCGACAACGCGACGAGAAGGGTGGTCTTGATCATGGGGTACATGGTACGCGCATGCCACACCCGGGAATCTGTGTAGGCCCCGAACCCCGCGTTCGTCTTCTAGAAGGAGTGCGCACCGGGGTCCGCCTACTTCTACACTAATCCCTCATGGGCCGATTCCCGGTCACACTCTGGCGCTCGATGCTCTCCGACCTTTGGAGGCTGCTGTTCGTGGCCGCCGTGGTCCTGGTGCTCGTGATCGCCTTCGCCGCCACCGTCAAGCCCCTCTCCGAGGGCAAGCTCGAACCCGCCGACGCCCTGCGGTTCATGGCGTACGCCGTCATCCCGATGCTGGCCTACGCCCTCCCCTTCGCGGCGGGATTCGGGGCCACACTGCTCTACCACCGCATGGCGGTTGATAACGAAGTGACCGCCGCGCACGCGGGTGGCCTCAGCCACCGTCGCGTGCTTGCCCCCGCCCTCATCACGGCGACGGTGCTCTCGATCATGGTGCTGCTGCTGCACGACCAGGTCATGCCGAGGTTCCTGCGACGCATGCAGCAGATGATCACCGTCGACGTCTCGCGGCTCATCGCGTCGGAAGTCGCCCGCGGCAACGCGGTCCAGCAGAAGAACCTGATCATCTACGCCGACACCGGCAAGAGCTTCGGGCCCGACCCCGAGAGCGGCGCCCTCGACCGCGTCGTGCTCAGCAAGTTTGCCGCGATCGAACTCGATCGCGACGGCAACCCCACCACCGAGGCTTCCTCCCAAGTCGCGACGATGTGGCTCTTCCCCGGCGATGACTCCTCCGGCTCCGAAGAGCCCGCCCAGGGCGGCTCTATCTCCCGCGTCGTCATGCGGCTGCAGAACGTCGTGGCCATCAAGGCCAACGAGTGGACCACGGGCAGCAAGGACACCGTGCTCCGCTGGAACGTCCCCGACATGTTCCGCGACTCACCCGCGTTCCTGACGTACCAGGAACTCCGGGCACTCTCGACCGAGCCCGCGCGGATGAGTGGCATCAACTTCCCCCGACGCGACCTCGCCATCCTCCTCGCCGAGCGCGACGCCCGCGAACTGCTCTCCCGCCAGACCGCCGAGGCCAACACCTTCGACCTCCGCGACGCTCGCGGGAGCCGCATCCGCGTCAAGGCCGGCGGTTTCGCATGGGACTCGCGCGGCCTGCGCATCCTGCCGGCCAAGGGCGCGAAGGAAGTCGAGGCCCAGCTCACCCGCGGCGTCGATCGGCAGGGTTCCGTCGAGATGCTCATCAGCTCCCCCGACGCGTACCTCATCACCGACATGGGCGAAGACCGCTACACGCGCCGCCTCGAGATGCAACTCGAGTTCCTCCAGGCAAAGACCCGCGAGCCCGGCAACGCCAGCATGCCCGCCGAGGGCCTCCAGCGCGGCGACATCACCCTCGCCAGCCTCTCCATGCCCCGGCACGCCGACGACTCCGATTTCCTCGCGCCCTACCTCGCCATGCCGACGCTCGAAGTCCTCGCGAAGGCCGACGCCCGCAAGGACGACGACTTCGTCGTGAAGTCCGCCGTCGAGCTCCGCCGCAAGATCCGCAACCTCGACCGCGGCGTGCTTGCGAAGGTGCACGAACGCCTCGCCCTCAGTTTCACGTGCGGCCTCGCGATCCTCGTGGGTGCGCTCGCCGCGATCACGATGAGCCGCCGCACCCCTCTGACCATCTACCTCTGGAGCTTCCTCCCCGCCATGGCCGCGATCGTCACGATCCAGGGCGGAACTCAGATGGTCAAGTCGTCCGGGGAGATCGGGCTTGCGCTGCTGTGGAGCAGCGTCGCGGGGTTCGCGGTCTACACCGCGGTGCTCTATCGCACGATGGCACGGCACTGACGCATGGCGCACGAACCAGCCAACGCCCCGGACCGACTCGCGGGATGGCGGGCAACGCTTGCCCTGGTCGGCGGCGTCACGATCGCGCGTTTCGCCGCGCTGCTCTGGGTCTGCACGATCCCGCTCATCGAGGACGAGGCGTTCTACTGGGAATGGAGCCTCCGACCCGCGCTCTCGTACTACACCAAAGGACCCGGGATCGCGTGGCTCATCCGGGCGACGACGGAGCTCTTTGGAACCAGCGAGTTCGGCGTGCGGGCGGCGGCACCGATCTGCGGCGCGATCGTGGCGCTCTGCGTGGCCCGCATGGCCGCGATCGCGGGCGGGCAACGGGCCGGGTTCCTCGCGGCGGTGTGCGTGCTCTGCGCCCCAATGCTGCAGGCCTCATCCATGCTCATGACCATCGACGGTCCCTACGCCGCGTGCTGGGCGCTCGCCGCGCTCGCCGCGTGCTCCGCGCTGCTGCGCGAAGGTAGGGCCGCGTGGATCGCGATGGGGCTCGCGCTCGGCGTGGGCTTCCTCTTCAAGTACACCATCGTTGCGCTGCCGATCTCCCTCGTGATCTTCGCGATCTGGCGCCGTGCCGACCTCCGCCTCGCACAGCAGTGGCGACTCTGGGCCGCGCTCGGACTCGCCGCCGCGGCACTCGGAACACTCCCCGTCGTCGTATGGAACATACGCGAAGGATGGCCCACCATCGCGCACCTCCTCGGGCATCTGGGTGTGCAAGGCGGCGACATGCCCGTCACGCAGGGCTCCGGCGGCTGGAGGTACTCCCCACTGTGGACGCTCGTCTACGTGCTCGGCCCCATCGGGATGATCGGCCCCGCCGTGATCGTCGGTGCCTTCGGTGCAGCCCGCGCCGCACGCGGACTCGGTGACCCCGCAACCCTCCCGCTCCGCCGACTCCTCGCCTGCGCGTGCGCCACGCTCTTTGCCTTCTACCTCGTCGTCAGTTTCATCACCGAGCCCGAGGGCAACTGGTCGCTCGCGGCCTTCATCACCGCGCTCGCCCTCGCCGGCGTCGAACTCGCCGCGGGCCTCGATCGCCTGCGTCAGCGCATCGCCGCGTGGCGCGAGCTCCCCGAACCCCGCCCGTGGCAAGGGTGGTTCCTCAGGCGACCCCAATCACCAGCCCTCGCGGCATGGTGGGCCACGCTCGCCATCGGCATCGCCGCCGGTGTCGCTCTTCCCCTCGCCGATCGACTCGCGACACTGGTCCCCTCGGTCATCCCCGCCGCGCGACTCTCCGGCATCCGCGCGATGGCACACGACGCCGACGCGCAGATCGCCAAGCTCTCGGAAGACGGAGCCAAGCCGTTCCTCATCGCGATGCACTACGGTCGTGCCGCGCAGCTTCGCTTCTACATGCAGGATCGCCCGCTCGTGTACTGCTCCGGGCGCACTCTGGGCCACGGACGGGTGACGCAGTACGACTTCTGGAGCGACACCAACCTCCGCGACCCCTCGCTCATCGGACGGCCGGCGCTGGTCGTCGGCGGCACCCGCGAGAGCTGGACCCCGTTCTTCGACGACGTCGGTGAACCCTTCACCCTCGACGGTGATCTCAAGAAGGGACGTCCCGCGATGGTCTGCCGCGGCTACCGCGGGATCCCGACGGAGCCTGCACCATGACGGACGCACGAACAACAAGCCGGGTGAAGCTCCTCGGGGCATGGCTGGCGATTTGTGTCGGGCTGCTGGTCCTGACGGTGCTGGACCGTGAACTCTGGCGGCTCACCAAGCTCGCGCCGGAGGTCTTTGATCGCGTGAAGGGCAAGGACCTGTACCAGGTCCTGCGGCAGTGCGGCTATCTGCCGACCTGGCTGATCGCGGGCGGCATCGTCGCCCTCGCGGAGCGGTCGCGCCGGGTGTCCGACTGGTGGCGTCGCGGGGCGATGCTCGCCGCCGCGGCCTTCGTGGGCGGTCTCGTCGCGGAGATCATGAAGGTCGTGGTCATGCGTCAGCGGCCGGGCGACGACGGTCTGTACTGGTTCAGCTGGATGAACGAAGGCCTCGCCAAAGGCCCCGGTCACGGCATGCCCAGCAGCCACGCGGCGGTCGCCTTCGGCGCGGCGTTCGCGATCGCGAGACTCTGGCCGATGGCGGGATGGGTCGCGGTCCCGCTGGCGGTCGGCTGCAGCGCAACCCGGATGCTCGCCGGCGCCCACTACGCGACCGATGTGTACGTCGCCGCGATCCTCGGCTGGTTCGCGAGCGGGGTGGTGGTGCGGGTGATGGGCGATACGCGGCCAAACAAGGGCGGAACGAACTGATCCAGCACCCCCCGGTCGTTCCGCATCGGGGCTCCTATTCTTCACACTGCCGATGCGCACGCTCGACCGGTACATCATCCGCCAGTATCTGTTCAACATCGTGTTGCTGCACGTGGTGCTCTTCACCTTCGTGATCGTGGTGGACTTCTCGCTCAACTTCGACGAGTTCGTGGAGATCGCCCAGAAGACGCCGACCCCGACCGGGCAGGAGCCGAGTTCGCTGCGGACGGGGTTGCTCGCCGCCGCGCTGGTGCTGGACCTGTGGTGGCCCAGGCTCTTCCTGCTGTTCAACTACCTGCTGGGGCTGATGCTGGTGGGCGGGATGGGATTCACCTGCGCGCAGATGGTCAAGCAGCGCGAGTTTGTGGCGATGCTGGCGAGCGGGCAGAGCCTGACGCGGGTCGCGCGTCCGCTCATCATGGTGGCCATCGGGCTGACCCTGTTCCAAGGCGTCAACCGCGAGATCATCCTGCCCCGACTCGCGGAACTCCTCACCCGAACGAAGGACGAAGCGGGCCAGCGGTCGCTCGCGGCGGTGAACCGGTTCATGACGGCGGATGCGAAGGGGCGGATCTTCTACGCCCGCAGCTTCGACGCCACCGCCGGCTCGATCGACGGCCTGTGGATCTACGAGATCGACGGCGAAGGGCTGATGACCGGTCGCATCACCGCGAAGTCCGCCCGCTGGCGCGAGGGCGCGTGGGTGCTGCAGGACGGCCGCATGGAATCCCGGATCGACCGTGGCGCAAACCCCGAGACCGCATTCCGGCCTGTGGCGAGTATCGAGACCGACCTGAGCCCGACGCTTCTGAAGCTCCGCCGGTACAAGGAATACCGCCACAACCTGTCGACCCAGCAGGTAACCGAGTTGCTCGCACAGTACCGGCAGGAGCCGGAGCCGCCGATCGCGATGATCCGCGACCTCGAACGCAACCGCTGGGGCCGGCTCGCCACCATGGCGGCGAACTTGCTCTCGCTTCTCATCTGCCTCCCCTTCTTCCTGCAGCGGGAGCCGACGAGCATGATCATCCAGAGCCTCAAGTGCGCTCCGATCGCGCTGATCTCTCAGGTCGGCGGGGTGCTGGGTGCTGAAGCGAACATCCCGGGCCTGCCGCCCCACCTGTCGGTCTTCTTGCCCGTGATGATCCTCCTGCCGCTGGCGATCGCGTCGATGACCAGCGTGAAGTCCTGACCGGAGCCGCAGATGAACCGCCCCGCCTTCGCCGCGTTGCTTTGCGCCCTGCTCGCCGGCGGGTGCGTGCAGTCCACCCACACCACGGACGGCCCCATGACGACCGCGACCACCACTACGGGCGTGCTCTTCCGCACCCTGACCATCGCCGACCAGCAGTACAAGTACGCCGTCTACGTCCCGCGCGGGTACGACGCGTCGCGCCCGTGGCCGTGCGTGGTCTTCCTCAACGGCAAGGGTGAGTGCGGGCGCGACGGCCAGCGGCAACTGGGCGTCGGGCTGCTCCCGGCCATCATGCTCGACGAGCCGGGTTGGCCGTGCATCGTCGTCTTCCCCCAGAAGCCCGAGTCCGAAACCGCCTGGGAGGACCACGAGGCCGTGGTGCTCGGCGCCCTCGAAGCCACCCGACGCGAGTTCACCGTCGATCCATCCCGCATCGCGCTCACCGGCCTGTCTCAGGGTGGGCACGGCACGTGGGTCATCGGGTCGCGCCATCCGGAGCTCTTCTCACGCCTCGCGCCCGTCTGCGGCTACGGCGACGCTTCGGCGATCGCGCCCGGCGCGTCGATGCTGCCGGTCTGGGCGTTTCACGGCGAGAAGGACGATGTCGTGAAGCCCGAGCAGACCCGCGGAATCGTCGCGGCGATCAAGGCCCACGCGCCGGGTGCCGACGTGAAGGCTACCTACTTCCCGCAGGCGAACCACAACAGTTGGGACGACGCCTACCGCACGCAGAAGCTGGGCGAGTGGCTTGTCCTGCCTCGCCGGTGATCAGCGCTGACGCATGTAGAGGTGCACCGCCATGTTGGTGTACAGGTGCGTCTCGGGGCCGATGGCGCCCTCGATCTTGAGGTCCGCGAGCACCTTCTCCTGGGCGGGGACTTCGGGCGCGGGTGTCTTGTCCACCTCGACCTCGATCGTGGGATCGATCACGTCCTCTTCCGGCGGCTCCTCGGTGCGGCGAGGGCGCGGGTTCAGCACGTCCTGCTTCCACTTTGAACGCTCGTTGCCCTTGCGCTTGAACTTGCGGATCGGCTCGGCGGGCGCGGCGGCGACGGGGGCGGCGGCTTCGAGCCAGAGGGGGTGCGGGGTGCGGAGGATGGCGTACCCATCGTCGGAGAGCAGGGCGACGAGGGCCTTCATCTGGGCCATCACGCGCCGGTAGCCGGTCAGCTCGCGCACGAGTGGGTAGGGCGGATCGAGGAAGGCGAGCTTGAGGGGGCGGGGGCAGCGTGCGATGGCGCCGGGGCCGAGGGCGTCGCCTCGGACGACATCGCAGCGATCGCCGCAGCCCAGTTCGAGGATGTTGCGTTCGAGGATCTCGGCGATGGCGGGGTGCTTCTCGACGTGGACGCAGCGTTTGGCGCCCCGGCTGATGGCTTCGAGACCGATGGCACCGGTACCGGCGAAACCGTCGAAGACGGTGGCGCCTTCGCAGTGGCCGCGAAGGAGCATGAAGAGCGACTCCTTCACCCGGTCGGGGATGGGCCGGGTGATTTCGGCGTCGGGCGGGGTTTCGAGGACACGGCGGCGGTATTCACCGGCGATGATGCGCATGGTGGAGGTTAGGAGCGGAGCGGGGGAAAAAAAGCCCCGCGGACCGGAGGGTCCGCGGGGTGGGGATGCGGGAGGAAAGGCTGATTACTTGTCGCGGAGGAGCTGCTTGAGGTCGCGTTCCTGCTGCTCGAGCCATTCGAGGAGTTGGTCGGGCTCGGCACCGATGACGAAGATGGCGATGCCGGGGTTGGACTTGGCGATCTTCTTCAGGCGATCGAGGGCCTTGCGGGCCTTGTTGACGAAGGGGGGACGATCCTCGGGCTGGGCGGCCTCGGCCGCACCGCGGTTGCGCTGGTAGTCGCGCATGACGATGTTGGCTTCGTCCTGGTCCTTCTTGGTCTGGTCGCGGAACTTCATCGTCCACTTCTCGGCCTTGCAGACAGGCCAGGCGAGGCCTTCGATGCTCTCGCCGATCCACTGGAGTTCCTTGTAGCCCATCTTCTCCTGGAGTTCCTGGATGTTGACGGCGGTGCCGCGAGAGAAGCCGACTTCGAGGGCGTTGGTGGCGTTGAAGGTGAGGATCTCGTTGTCGCGGTTGACGATGATCTTGCCGGAGACGGTGTCGGGGTACCAGTTGACCTTGCCGTTCTCGTCGATGGTGCAGGAGAGGGGGTGCTGGATCTGCATGGCCCGCATGATGTCGGGGTGGTATCCGCCGCGAGCGGAGATCTCACGCATCATGGAGAGCACCTGCTCGAGCTCGAAGCCCTTGACGGCGACGAGGGCGCCGCTGTAACCGGTGCACGCGCCGAAGTTGCCGACGGGCGTGAAGTAGATTTCTTCAATGCAGAGTGAGCTCATCGCGGCGGCGGAGATGGCGGACTCGATCCAGGCGACGACGCGGAAGCGCTTCTTGTAGTTGAAGTGGATCTCGTCGGAGATCTTCTGGATCTCGAACAGAGCGCCACCGCCGGAGGACACGCGGAGAACGACGACGCCGCTCTTGTCGGTGCCGATTTCCTCTTCGAGGAGCGGGCGGGCCTTCTCGAGGGCGTAGGCGGTCATGAAGATGCCGACCATGTCCTTCTCGCCCTTGTGATCACCCATGGTGACGACGGCGGCGCGGGGAGCACCGGTGTAAACGGGCTTGGGAGCATCTGCGTTCTCGTCCGACTTCTCGTCGGACGAATCAGCGGGCTTCGGGGCGTCCGTGGTGGCGGGCTGGGCCGGCTTGTCGGCCGGGGCGTCCGCGGGCTTGTCGGCGGGGGTGGCGGCGTCGACGTTCCGCTCGACCGCGCTGGTGTCGGACTTGAAGAACATCTTCTCCTGCTTCTTCCCGCCCTTGTCGATCTTGATCCAGACACAGCAGGCTTCTTCGCGGACGATCTCACCCTCGTAGACGGTTCCGTCCTTGAGCGTGACGCGGTCCAGCGCGAGCGCCGGGGAAGCGACGAGGAGTCCAGCTCCGACGATGAGGCCGATCGAGGCCGCTCTAATCCGATTCATGATGGTTTTCATTGCAGGGTTCTCCGAATCGCGGGGCTTACTTGTCCTTCTTGTCCAACTGCTGCTGGGTGTCGAGGTTGTTGATGGCATCGTCGATCTGGGGGATCGGCGGGATCTGGTTCTGCTGCAGGAACTCGGGCAGGAGAGCCTCTTCCCACTGCTGCTGGATCCGCTTGATCTCGAGGAGGAACTTCTTCTGACGCGACCGGGCCTGGCGACGCTCGTTCCAGCCCGCCGGGGGCTCTACGCGAACATCCTGAAGTTCACGCATCGCCTTCTTGAGGGCTCGTTCCGCGCGATCGACACCGGAACGCCAATCGTCGAAGATCTTGGTCGACTTGCTCTCGATCTTGCGGCCGGACCGGTCAAGACCCAGAGCCAGCAGCAGTTCATCAGGGGTGTCCACGGTGCCATTGCTGAGGCCGACGAGGCTGGCGCGGCGGGCGTCCAGCGTCAGCCAGTCGTTGCCGCGACCGTCGAGCACCTCACCCTGGCTATCTTGCTCCGCACCCGTGCCGCTGTCGGTCAGGAGTTCTTCGGCGGGGTTCTCAGGAAGCCGCTCGACGAGCACGGGCTTGCCGTCGTCGTCGTACGCGAGCGTGAGCACGAACTCGCGGCGGGTCATGGCCCGCATGAGGCGGAAGTCGTGCTCGCCGGCGTTCACGATGCCTTCCAAGTGACCGAGGCGCAGCGAGCGCTGCTTCTCGCGGACGACTTCATCGCCCACGCCCTCGAAGATGGACTCAAGACCACCCAGCGCACCGATCTGACCGGCCGAGTGGAAGTAGATTTCCTTGCCGGCGAAGGGGAGCGGAGCAATCCCGCCTCGACCTTCCTTCACCCACATGACGATCCGCGGCGAGGGCTGCCACTTGTCGGGCACCTCGCTCGTGAAGATGGTCGAGATCGGCTCGACGCGGAAGACCTTGTCGACGTTGCGGCCCGGCTCGGCGTACGAGGCGTACTCGGGTGCGATCCGGCCGGTCCACTTGCCGTTGACTTCCACGATGACCACGTCGGCCTTGTGAGCCTGGGCATCCAGGATCGCCTCACGCACCGGGGTCTGTGAGATGTCGCGGCCGAGGATGCCGTCGAGCTTGATCCAGTAGTAGGTGTTGCCGTCGCCGTTGCCGACGACCGCGTCCTTCTTGGCCGAGTCCTTCTTGTCGGTGTCGTTCTTTGGAGTCGAGGCGGAAGTGGAGGTGGTCGAGTCGGCGGGGGTGTCCGACGGCTTCTTGGAGGCCTTCTTGATCTCGGCGATCTTCTTGATTTCGATATCCTCTTCGTAGGGGATACCGGCGATCAACCGCTTGAACCGCACCTTGGTCTTGTCCTCAGAGACAATCGTCCCGGTCAGGATCGTCCCGTCGCGCATGACGAGCACGTCCTGGTCGGTTCCGCTCTCGCTCCGCTTCACCTCGTTCGACTTGGTCTGGGCGTAGGCGGATTCAACCCCGCCCGCACACACCATGACGCACGCGGCGCCGACCGCCAGGGACCGGAGGACCCGCGACCACTCATTCCCAGTTCTTGACGTGTTGCTCATCACACCGATCCTCAATATAGAAGGGTCCACCGTTCGTACCTGACAGGCCCACCAAGGGCCGCAGAGCATATCCGACCGAGAAAGCACCAACCCCGGCGGGCGTGCCCCCCGGTTTCCATCCCTTCCGACGCGGGTGCCCCCGTTTGGTTCCCCCGTACCCGTCCAGAATTCCCCCGTCGCCTTCCGGTCACCCGCCCTTGAACCGCCCCCAGGCAGCAAGGGCCTCGGCTTCGCCCTGGGCCTCGGTCGTGATCCGGTCCTCCAACTGGGCGTCGTAGACGGCGTCCAAGACCCTCTTAAACGCGGGTCCGGGCCGCAGACCAAGGCGAGTCAGGGTGTCGCCGGTCACCAAGGGCTTGGGCTGAATCCCGCTTGGTGTCTTGGAAAGTTCGTCACTATCGGACTTCACCCGCTCGCGCAGCCCCGGGTTCACCCCCCCCAGGATCTCCAGAACCCCCCCGAACCACTCCTTGGCGGCCTCCCGCTTCCGCCTCGCGACCCCCCACTCCCCCCACTTTCCGGTTACCTCGGCAAGGCTCGCGAGGGTCCCGGCGACGGCTTCCCGTTCCTCGTTGGAGAGCATCAGGCTCTTGCGGACAACGCCCAGGTCTGCGGGGGACACCCGGCCGAGGTCCACCAACCATGCCCCGAGGGCGACGGCGAACCCCGCGCCTGCGGAGATTTTGGCGAGGGCGGGTCCGCTGCCTCCGCCCTCGAGGCCCAGAACGGAGCCGATGAGGCCGAGGGAGGCCAGGGCGTCTACGGCTCCGGCTCGGGTCGGGTGGTCGAGCATCATCCGCAGTTCTTCACCGATGCGTTCGCGGGAGACCCCCCGGAGGTCGGAGGCGTGTCGGGTGATTGCCGCGGCGGTGTCGGGGTGGATGGCGAAGGCGAGTTTGGCGGCGAGGCGGACGGCACGGAGGGCGCGGAGGTGGTCTTCGGCGAGGCGCTGGTCGGGGTTGCCGACGGCGCGGATGAGGCGGTGGTCGAGGTCCTGCAGGCCACCGACGAAATCGATGATCCAGCCACCGGTGGGGGCGGGGTTGCTTTGTGCGTGCTCGAAAGCGGTGCCGGTCGGGCGGTCGGGGGACCAGAAGAGGGCGTTGACGGTGTAGTCGCGGCGTGCCGCGTCGTCGGCGGGGTTGCTGAAGGTGACGGTGTCGGGGCGGCGGGCGTCGGTGTAGCGGCCGTCGGCGCGGAAGGTGGCGACTTCGACGGTCAGGCCCTGTGAGCGGACGAGGACGACGCCGAAGCACGCGCCGACCTCGGCGGTTCTGGGGAAGAGGCGGGAGATGCGGTCGGGGGGCGCGTCGGTGGCGACGTCGTAGTCGCTGGGTTCTCTGCCGAGGAGGGCGTCGCGTACGCAGCCGCCGGCCATGAGGGCGATGAAGCCGTTGGCGCGAAGCGTGGAGATGATGTCGAGGGCGAACGCCCGCTCGTCCATAGCCCCGGACTGTAGCGAGAGCCGTGTATGCTCACCGGCATGCCCACCCCCTCCTCCACCCCCCCCTCCACTTCCCCCTCCACTTCCCCCTCCACTTCCCCCTCCAACACCCCCTCCACCTACGCCCATCTCGACGCGGATCTGCTGCGGCGGCAGACGGCCGCGGCGGTGGAGCTGATCGCTCGGTACTGGAACTCGCTGGACTCAAGGCCGGTCCGATCGGCGGTGAAGCCGGGGGAGATCTACGACGCGATGCCACCGGTGCCGCCGTCAAAGGGGCTTGGGGAGGCGGGCTTCTCTGAGGCGTTGCGCACGATCGAGGGGTTGTTCGTTCCCGGGCTGACGCACTGGCAGAGCCCGAACTTCTTCGCGTTCTTTCCGGCGAACATCTCGACCCCGGCGGTGCTCGGGGAGTTGTTGAGCGCGGGGCTGGGCGTACAAGGGATGCTGTGGGCCACGAGTCCGGCGTGCACGGAAGTGGAATCCCGGGTGGTGGATTGGCTTGCGCAGATGCTCGATCTGCCGGAGGCGTTTCTGACGCGGTCGGCGAACGGGGGTGGGGTAATCCAGTCGACCGCGAGCGAAGCGACGCTCTCGGCCCTGGTTGCGGGTCGTTGGCGGGTTCAGCGCGCGCTGGGTGAAGAGGAGCGGCCGCTGGCGATCTACGCATCGACGCAGGCGCATTCTTCGATCATCAAGGCCGCGATGATCGCGGGGCTGGCCCGACACCCCGAGGACGCACGCCACGCGCGGTTCATTCCCGTCGGCGATGACTTCTCGATGGACACGGGGGCGTTGCGGGCGCGGGTGATGGCGGACGCGGCGAGCGGCATGGCGCCGTGTTTCATCTGCGCGTCGGTGGGGACCACGGGGAGCGGGGCGTGCGACGATTTGGCGGAGATCGTCGCCATTGCCGACGAGTGCGGGCGGCGGCATGGGATCAGGCCGTGGGTTCATGCCGACGCCGCGTGGCTCGGGAGCGCGTGCATATGCCCGGAGTTCAGGCACCTGCTCCGCGGGATCGAGGGCGTGGACTCGTTCGCGTTCAACCCGCATAAGTGGATGCTGACGAACTTCGACTGCGACTGCTTCTTCACGCGCGATCGCGCGTCGCTGACCGCCTCGATGTCGGTGACGCCCGAGTACCTGCGGAACGCGGCGAGCGAGAGCGGCGGCGTGATCGATTACCGGGACTGGCACGTTCCGCTGGGGCGTCGGTTCCGCGCGTTGAAGCTCTGGCTGGTGATCCGGCATTACGGCGTGGAGGGACTGCGCGAGTACATCCGGGGGCACGTGGCGATGGCGGAGAACTTCGAGCAACTCGTGGTGGCGGACGGTCGCTTCGAGCTGTGCGCCCCAAGGAGCGCGAGCCTGGTGTGCTTCGCGATGAAGGACCGCGACGACGCGGAGAACAAGCGGCTGCTGGACGCCGTGAACGCGACGGGCCGGGCGTATCTCACCCACACGGTGCTCCCCGCGACACCGTCGCGCCCGAAGCGGCTGGTGCTGCGGATGGCGATCGGGGCGGCGACAACGACGCCGGAGCACGTTCGCGCGGCGTGGGACACGATCTGCTCGTGCGTGTGAGCGGGCTCAGCCGAGCTGCTGGCCGCTGAGCTTCAGCAGCGGGACCATGATGCTGAGCAGCAGCGAGCCGATGACGAGGAAGAGCATCACGATCAGCAGAGGCTCGAGGGCGGCCATCAATCGAGAGGAGCGGCGGTCGAGCTCCTCCGCGCTGTCGTTGGCGAGGGTTTCGAAGGCGGATTCCATGTCGCCGGATCGTTCCGCGGCGATGAGCAGCCGACGCGTGGGAACGGGCAGGGCGTCGACGGTGTCGATGAGTTGACGGAGCACGCCGCCCTCGACGAGTCGGTTGCGGAGGTTGACGAGTTGCTTCTTGAGTACCGGGTGACCGAGGGCGTTGGAAGCGACGGCGAGGGCGTCCGAGAGCGTGATGCCGCTGCGGGTCATGGCGGCCATGACGGTAAAGAAACGGGCGGTCTCCTGCGCGAGCACGACGTCTTTGAAGAGGGGCATGCCCCGGAGCAGACGGTTGCCGATCGTGACGAGCTGCGCCCGGATCGCGACCAGTCCCATGGCGACGACGAGCACGCCGAGGAGGCAGTAGAGCCAGTTGGCGCTGATGAACTCGCCGACGGTGACCATGACCTGGGTGTAGGAGGGGAGCTCGAGGCCTTGTTCGGTGATGGCCTTGCCGATCTTGGGGACGATGAAGGTGAGCATGAAGAGCGTCATGATGACGCCGATGGTCATGACGATGATGGGGTAGATGAGAAGGGTGACGACACGGCCGGAGATGGCGAGCTGACGGCGGGCGGTGGCGGAGAGCTGTTTGGCCGCGCCACCGAGATCACCGGTCCGTTCGGCGGCGCGATAGACGGCGACGGTGACTTTGTCGAAGACGGCGACCTGGTCGCACGCGTCCGAGAAGCTGGCACCAGCGGCGACGAGTTCGCGCATCCGTTCGACGCGGGACTTGGTACTGCGGGACACCACGCTGGCGGTGACCTCAAGGGCTTCGACCAGTGGCACCCCACGGGTGAGGAGCTGGGCGAGCTGCTGGTGGAGCTCGGCCTGGTCCTTAAGACCGACCTTGTCGGGGGTGGAGGCCCAGGCGGGGATCGCCCAGGTGCGGAGCGCGACGAGCTTCTCGCGCTTGAGCTGCTCGGCCAAGTGCCGACGGTCACGGGCTTTACGCACGTCCACGCGTCGACCACCACCGGGTTTGGCGGCGAGGACGAGGAATGAGGAGCTGGCGGATTTGACCGGGGGCATGAGTCCCAAGGGTAGTGGGTTTGGGGTGGGCGTGCCGGGGGGAGGCCCCCGATTGGTGATTCGCTCGGCGGGGGTGATCCGCTCGGCCGATTTCGGACACTCCGGGCTCGATCGCTCCAATAATGGTGCATGAACTCTCCCCTCCCGACCGGCAGCCTTTCACGCCCGGTCCTTGTCGAAGTTCCTCCTGCGAAGGAAACCATGCGCGCTCTTATCAAGCACCACGCGGGCCAAGGCCTTAAGTTTGTCACCGACCGAGCGAAGCCCACACCCGGCCCGCGCGAAGTGCTGATCCGAGTGCTCAAGGCCGGCATCTGCGGCACCGACAAGCACATCTGGGAGTGGGACGAGTGGGCGGCGGGCCGGATTCCTGTGGGGATTGTCACAGGCCACGAGTTTGTGGGGATCATCGAAGAGGTCGGCGCGGCGGTCACGCGGTACAAGCCGGGGCTGCGGGTGAGCGCCGAGGGGCACATCACCGCGGGCGCCGATTACAACTCGCGGACGGGCAACGCCCACATCGCGAGCGACACGAAGATCCTGGGGATCGACCGCGACGGGATTTTCGCGGACTACGCGGTGGTCCCGGAAGAGAACGTGTGGCCGATGCACCCGAGCATCCCGGACAAGATCGGCGCGGTGCTCGACCCGCTCGGCAACGCCGTGCACACGGTGATGGCCGCGGGCGTGAGCGCGAAGACCGTGCTCATCACCGGCACCGGGATCATCGGGCTCATGGCGGTGACCGTCGCGAAGGCGGCGGGGGCTGGACGGATTTTCGCGACCGACATGAGCGAGAAGCGTCGGATGCTGGCGAAGAAGCTGGGCGCGGCGGAGGCGTTTGATCCGCGAGATGCATCGTTCGTGAACGAAGTCCGTAGGGCCTGCCGCGGTGAGGGCGTCGACGTGTTGCTGGAGATGTCGGGCTCGCCGGCGGCGTACGACCAGGGTTTCTCGGCGCTGCGGAACGGGGGCACGGCGGCGCTGCTTGGGATTCCGGCGAAGCCGCCGACGTTTAACATCACACAGCACGTGGTGTTCAAGGGCGCGACGGTGCTGGGGATCAACGGCCGGCGGATGTTCGAGACGTGGTACCAGATGGAGGAGCTGCTGCTCTCGGGCAAGCTCGAGCTGGACGACATCATCACGCACGAGTTCCCGCTCGAGCAGTTCGAGAAGGCGCACCAGAAGATGATCTCCGGCGAGGGGATCAAGGTTGTGATGAACGTCAACGGCTGACCTCCATCGCCGGGCCGCACCCCTGGCGTTCAATCGAAGCGCACAAAAACCCCCGCTCGAGCGGGGGTTTTTCTGTTGTGGGGATGTCGAACGGGGGGGGCTCAGCAGCCGGGGAAGCCGATGCCACCCGCGTCCCACGCGCCGAAGAACGCGATCACGTCGTCGCCGTCGACGCCGGTCGAGGCGTCCGCGTCGGCGCACGAGTTGCCCGCGTCCCAGTCAGCGAAGAAGGCGATGACGTCGTCGCCGTCGATGCCGCCGTCGTTGGTGTAGTCGGCGAAGCAGCCATCCGCCTGCCAGGCGCAGGCCGGGCCGCAGGAGATCTCAGAGGGCGTGAGCGAACCGGGGTTGGTCGTCCAGTTCAGGAAGTCGAAGGAGCAGCTGCCGGGAACGGGCGTGTTCTCGGCGGGGTCCGCGAAGTACGGGCCGGGAGCAACGCCCAGGACATCAAGGCCCCAGGCGCAGTTGCACTGGCGGACGAACATGTCGGGGGTGTAGCCGTCGAGCAGGCCGCGCTGATCGCCGGTGTCGAGGCCGCCGACCTGCGACGCGTACTGCCAACCCACGTCGGGCTGGTTGCCCTCGCGGTGGCCAAAGGCATCTACGACGCGGGTCCACGGGGTCGCATCCAGAACACCGTCGTTGTTGGTGTCCAGATCCATGCCGAGGGTACCGGTCCAACCCTCGACGATCATGAAGGTGTTCGCACCGTTCTCGAGGTCGGGGACGAAGTCGGCGACGTTGATCGCCGTCTCCGCGGCGGGAGCGGGCGAGAGCACCGCGACGGAGTCGCGCCAGAGCAGCAAGCCGTTGGAACCGGTCGAGAGACCGGTCAGCGGGAGCACCTGGTCGACGGTACCAGCGGGGGTGGGCATATCGCCTTCGATGACGATGATGGTGAGCCCGTTGAGCGAGTACCCGGGGACATCGGAGCGGAGCTCGATGAACTCGTTCCCGTTGTCGCCACCCGGCGGGTTGATCATGACCTCGTTGAAGCGGACGGTCTGCGCACAGGCGAGGCCAGCGCAGAGAGAGAGCGTCGAGACGGTAACAAACATCTTCATACAAACTCCTTCGTTACTTACCAGTTCAATCCGGTCTTGGTGAGCCAACCGCCGTACACCTTGCCCTCCAACTCGTCGTAGACGGCGGTGGTGTATCCATTTGTCGTGCCGCTGGTCGCACCCCATTCACCGTCGCGCTTGCCCGCGTCGGAGAACGCCGCGACGTGGCCGTCGGCGAACAGCAGGTGTCCGTACAGACGGTCGTGCTCGTGGACGCCGTCGGCGATCTTGGATCCACGCCCGTGGGCGGCGCCGAGGTCGTCGAAGTCCTGACGTCCGGTCCCGGGGCCGGTAGCCCCCGGCACCCGCACCTGCGGGTAGGGCCCGTCGGAGAGGATCTTCGCGCCCACGAGCAGTTCGCCGTTGTGGAAGACCATGTCGGCCTCTTCCGGGGACGCCACGATGGTGCCGTCTCCCATCAGCGGCACCATCGACGGCGTCGCGGTGTTTCCGATCGACTTCTCGTTGAGCGGACCCCGCAGCGTCGCGACGTTCTTGTAGTTCCCGAGCTGGCGATGGTCCTTCACGTCGGTGTGGGCCATCGCCCAGGTCTGGCAGTAGTTGGTGTTGAAGCCCCGGGTGATCAGGTCGTTGATGTCCGCCGGCGCGAACGCGCGGAAAGGGCTCGAGTTCGCCCTCGCCGCGTTCAGCGACTGCGACGCCCGCGCGGGCGAGGTCGGGCAGAGCAGGTTCCCGGGAATGCAGTATTCGCCGTTCACCATGTCCGCGACCCACCCGGTGGTATCGAGGGGACCATACCCCTCGGTCGTGTTGTTGTCCCACGATCCAGAGGACAGAAAGCCACGGTTCGAGTTCGAGTACGAAAGGAACCCGATGCCGAGCTGACGGAGGTTGCTGGCACAGCGGGTGGTCCGCGCCGTATCCCGGGCGGCCCCCAGCGACGGCAGCAGGATGCTGATCAGCAGCGCGATGATGGCGATCACGACGAGAAGTTCGATCAGTGTGAAGGCCCTTGCGTTATCGCGAGTCATCTGCATGTGCGCTCCGCGTGGTGGTTCAGTTGAGGGAGCATCTTGAGCACGCCACGCCCGGCTTGCGCTGCCTTGGCGCTATGGGCGTGTCAAGATTGCGTGAAGGCACCCCCCCCTGCCAGGCGTTACAGGCCGCACCGCCCACCCCCCTCGCAGCGCACCATCCCCATCCCCCCCGATCTCCGCGCCCCCATCGACCGATAGGTACCACGACGTGCCGCGCACCGCGGCCGAACGGGGGCTGTGTGAGCGCCGAGACACCCGAAAGAAAGGCCGATGCGAGCGGAGCGACGTCGGTGCGCCCCGTTGAAATGCGTGCCGCGGCGGGCGCTCTGTTCACACTCGGTGTGCTCGGAGCCGTCGTGGTCGCCGCCACCGTCGCCGCGTGCATCTGGTGGATGACGGTCGCTGGCCGTCGGGCCCTGGATGACACACGGCAACAGCAAACCCGGGAACTCGCGGGGGTGCTTGCGGCGGCAGCCCAGGGAGCCCTGCGGAACGGGGACCTCGCGGACCTTCGCCTGACGCTGCGGGAGACCGCGGCAACGGGGGCTGTGGCTTCGTGTCGCGTAGAACTCGCGGACGGCACGGCGATCGCGGATTCGTCTGCGACTGCGGTTGCGAATCGTCGGGAACTCCCGGAACGCTGGCCCGAAGGCGCGGGCACGCTCGCCGAAAGCGATGACGAACTCCGAACGTCTTTCACCGTGCCGACCCGCGGGCTGGCGGTGCTCATCGTTCAACCGACTTCGGGCCGCGCGTCGCTGGTTACCCCGGAGGTGATGCTCGGCGGCGGGGGCATCTGCATCGCGGCCGTGTTGCTCTGGAGCGCGGGACTCCGTCGCGCGGGCCGGCGCGTGAAGTGCCTGACCGCCGTGCGGAGCGCTCTGCTGGACGCGCACACGCCCGGAGCATCAGCCGACTCGCTCACCGTTGCCGACACCTTCGGCGCGGAGGCTATCGCGTGGAACACGCTCATTGCCGAACGGGACCGCCTTCGCTCGGGGGCCTCGCTCGCCGAGGCGGAGAGCAGCGGGCGCGCACACGGTCGGGGCGAGAGCGCCAACGCCGCGGCACTCGACGGCCTGTGGCTGGGGGTCATGCTGCTGGACGGCGCGGGCAAGGTTGAGTACGCGAACGGCGCGGCGGGCGTGATGCTGCGGACTCGGCGCGAGGCCCTGCTGGGGCGAGAGCTCTCGGAGGTCGTGACCGATCAGGCCGTGCTCCCCGTGCTCCGCGACGCGATGAACACGCGGCAGCGGGCGAGCGCGGAGCTCGTCACGTCGCAGGACAACCAGGAGCGTGCGGTGCTGCGGCTGACGGTCAAGGCGCTCCGGCGCGGCGACGTCGCGGCGACGATGATGCTGCTCGAGGACGTGACGCAGCAGCGGGTCGCCGACGAGAGCCGCAACGCGTTCGTGTCGCAGGCGACGCACGAGCTCCGCACGCCGCTCACCAACATGCGGCTGTACGTGGAGACGCTGGTGGACGAGGGCGACACGGATCCCGCGATCAAGGCCCGGTGCCTTAACGTCATCTCGGGCGAGGTGCGTCGGCTCGAGCGGATCGTCGGCGACATGCTCTCCGTGAGCGAGATCGAAGCGGGCTCGCTGCGGATCGTGCGCGACGACGTTCAACCCGCGACGCTGCTCGAGGAGGTCGAGGCGGACTTCAGGGCCCAGGCCGAGGACAAGGAGATCAGCCTCTCCTTCGAACTGCCGCCGCGACTCGACACCGTGCGGGGCGACCGGGACAAGATCACGCTGGCCCTGCACAATCTGATCGGCAACGCGCTCAAGTACACACCCGCCGGCGGCGAGGTGAAGGTGGTCGTTCAGCAGACACCCGCGCAGCTCAGCATCGCGGTGACCGACAACGGCATCGGGATCAAGACCGAGGAATGCGAACTGATCTTCGACCGCTTCTACCGCGCGAAGGACAAGCGACTCGCGGGGATCACCGGGTCTGGCCTCGGACTCGCACTGGCCCGGCAGATCGCGCGTCTCCACGAGGGCGATGTCACCGTGCGGAGTGCGCTCGACAAGGGGAGCACGTTCACCCTCGTACTCCCGACGCAGGAACGGGGCACCGTCACCGCGCGGGCCGCCTGAGGAGACTGAACCGTGGAGATCGGCGAGACTCGACAGGGTGCGGTGACGGTGATCAAGCCCGCGGGGCCGCTGTGCCTCGGCGATGCGGAGCAGTTTCGCCGGCACGTGGCCGAGGTCCAGAGCCGCAGCCTGGGCCGACTCGTGATCGACGCGACGTCCATCGCCTACGTCGACAGCCAGGGGCTCGAGGCCCTGGTGGCGGTGAGCGACGAGCTCGCGGGCGGTGGGCGTTCTCTTCGCATCTGCGGCGCGGGCGACACGCTGCGCGAGGTCTTTGATCTCACCGGGCTCGCGGACCGATTCGAGCTGTACGACGACGTGAACGCCGCGGTGAGGAGCTTCCTCGCATGACCGCCGACCAGCGTCCACGCCAAGGCACGCACAAGCCCAAGCCAAGGGTCGGCGAGGTGCTTGTCATGGAGGGGCTCCTTTCCCCGGAGCAACTCGAGCGTGCCCTCGCGGAGCAGAAGAACGGATCGCGGATGCTCGGCGAGTTGCTCGTCGAGAAGAACATCGTGCCGGCGAGCGCGCTGGTGCGGGCGCTGAGCCGCTGCCTGGGCGTGAAGGGGTGCGTGCTCCGCCACGGCCTGATCGATCCCCAGTTGATCAAACAGATCGGCGCTGAAGAAGCCGAGCGACTCAAGGTCATCCCCATGTTCAAGGTCGGGAACACCCTGACCGTGGCCATGGCTGAACCGCAGAGCCTTCCGGCCATCGACCGGCTCACGGCGCTCACGGGCTGCACCATCAACCCGGTGGTTGCGCTCGAAGCCAACATCCTCGAGTTCGTCCGCAAGTACGCCAGCGGCGACGTCGACGTCGACGCGTTCCTCACGAGCCTCAGCGAGTCGGACGTCGAGGTTGTCGACCGCGAAACCGTCGACGAGGGCCCGAGCACCGACCTCGACCGCATGGTCGCGGGCAGCCCGATCATCAACCTCGTCAACATCGCCTTCCTCACTGCGGTGAAGGACAAGGCCAGCGACATCCACATCGAGCCCGACCGTCGCGGCACCCGCATCCGCTACCGCATCGACGGCGTCCTGCGTGATCTGATGAAGCCGCCGCCCGGCATGCACGCGCCCATCGTCTCGCGCGTCAAAGTCATCGGCAAGATGGACATCGCTGAGAAACGCATGCCGCAGGAGGGCCGCGTCCGCATCGTCGCCGAAGGCCGCGACATCGACCTTCGCGTCTCCAGCATCCCGACGCTCCTCGGCGAGAAACTCGTCGTCCGCATCCTCGACAAGGCCAACCTCAAGATGCGCCTCGAGGACCTGGGCTTCCGTCCCGCGGCGATGGAGACCTTCAAACGCTTCCTCGACCAGTCCCACGGCATGGCGCTCGTCACCGGTCCGACCGGCAGCGGCAAGACCACCACGCTCTACTCCGCGCTCGACCTGCTCCGCGGCCCCGAGGTGAACATCCTCACCGCCGAGGACCCCGTCGAGTACCAGATGGACATGGTGAACCAGATCCAGGTGAACGAGCAGATCGGGCTGACGTTTGCGCGGGTGCTCCGCAGCGCGCTGCGCCAGGATCCCGACATCATCATGGTGGGTGAAATCCGCGACCACGACACGGCTCGCGTCGCCGTCCAGGCCGCGCTCACCGGCCACCTCGTCCTCGCCACGCTCCACACCAACGACGCGCCCGGCGCTGTGGCCCGGCTGGTCGACATGGGCATCGAGCCCTACCTGCTCAGCGGCGCGTTCAACGGCGCGGTCGCGCAGCGTCTCGCACGCACCGTGTGCAACTCGTGCGCAACCAAGTACTACCCGCCCGAGCAGGTGCTCGCAGAAGCCGGACTCTCGGACCACGCCGGAAAGCCCTTCCGCAACGGCTCCGGATGCCCGCGCTGCCACAACAGCGGATTCTCGGGACGTTGCGGCGTCTACGAGGTCTTCGAGGTCACGCCCGAACTCCGCCGCATGATCCACCACTCCCGCCCCACCCACGAACTCCGAGAGAAGATGCGTGCGTGCGGCGGCCTCTCCCTCCGCGACGAAGGTGTGCGACTCGCTCTCGAAGGCAGAACAACCCTCGAGGAGATCCTGCGCGTCACGCAGAACGACGACGAGGACCCCGCCTCCATGCCCGCTCCCCCCGCCTCCGCCGCCTCCCCCGCGCACGATCGGAGGGACGCCGCGTGAAGTTCATCTGCCAGGGCTTTGATCGCGCCGGAAAGGCCGTGCGCGAGACCATCGACGCCAAGGATGCCCAGGACGCCGCCGAAGTCCTCCATCGTCGGGGCGTGTTCGCATCCAGCATCAAGCCTCTCGCCGGGGATGGACCCTCGCACGGCTCACGGAAGCATCGCTCGCAGGGCACCACCGCACGCGTCGTCGCCGTCTCCGGCTTCATGCGCCAGCTCTCCGTGCTCGTCTCCACCGGAACACCAATGGCCGACGCCATCGGCTCCATTGAACGCCAACTCCCCGACAACGCCTTCCGCGCCGCCGTCGCTTCAATCCACTCGCGCGTCGAGGAAGGTTCGCAGCTCTCCGAAGCAATGGCCCTCCATCCGACGTACTTCGACGGCGTCTGCCGAAGCCTCGTCGCCGCCGGCGAGAGCGGCGGCAAGATGGACGAAATGCTCCTGCGCCTCGGCGACCTCCTTCGCCAGCAGGTCAAGACGCGCCAGATCGTCCGCAACGCCATGGTCTACCCGGTGCTTCTGCTTTTCGTTGCCGCGGCCGTCATGATCGCGATGCTGGGCTTCGTCCTGCCCCGATTCGAGGGCCTCTTCAAGACACTCGGCACACCCCTGCCCTCCGCTACGCGCGTGCTCATGGAAGCCAGCGGCTTCGTGCGCGAATGGTGGTTCCTGCTGATCGGCGCCGTCATCCTCGGCGGTGTCGCCGCCCGCCTCGCGCTCGCCACGCCGAAGGGCGGCCTCGCGCTCTCCTCGTTCCTGCGCCGTGTGCCCAAGGTCGGTTCGCTCAAGCGGAGCATCGCGACTGCCCGCATCTCGCGCGTCATGGGCGTACTCCTCAGCGGTCGGGTCGCGATGATCGACTCGCTCCGCCTCCTGCGGCAGAGCGCCCCGGGCCCGGAGTACGCCGCGCTCCTTCAGAACGCCGAGGAACTCGTGATGCGCGGCGAATCGCTGAGCGCCGCGTTCTCGGATGAACGGCTCATCGTCCCCGGTGCGTGCGAGGCCCTCAAGAGCGGCGAGCGCTCCGGCCGCATCGGCCCCGTCCTCATGCAGGTCGCCGATTCGCTCGACGAAGAGAATGAACTCGCCGTCAAGACGGTCTCCGGACTCATCGAACCCGTCATCCTGATCATCATGGGTCTGCTCGTCGGTGGCGTCGCCATCAGCATGTTCCTGCCACTCTTTGACCTCGCCGCCGCGGGGGGAGGAGCCGCGCCGTGAAGACCGGATGGAAGAGCCCGATCGGCGTTGATCTCTCCGGACGCTGGCTCAAGGCCGCCCAGGTCGTCACCACGCGCGCCAGCTCCTTCACGCTCGCGGGTGCATGCCGCGTCGAACGCGCCGCCCCCGACGCGCCCGTCACCGCCGATGAAGTCGCGCACCTCATGGAAGCCGCGGCACGCGCCGGATGCGAAGGCACCCACGTCCGAATCGCCGTGCCGCCCTCCCTCGCGGTCTGCGCCGCCCTCGAACTTCCCCCTCGCTCTTCCGGCGCACCACTCGAGCAGATCGCACGCCTCGAACTCGCGCGCACCGCGCGACTCGCCCCCGAAACGCTCGAAACCGCGATGTGGTCCGTGCCGCCGCCCGGTCGTGGCGGCGAGGGAACCCACGTTGTCGCGGTCGGCCTCCCTCACGCGGAGGCCGAGCGCCTCCTCGCCATGTTCGACAGCGCAGGCTTCGAAGCCGACCAGCTCGACGTGCGAGCCTGCGCACTCGGACGCGCCTCCGGTGCCGAAGCGGCGGGTGCCTCACTCCTCATCGACGTCGGTTGGGACCACACCGGCTTCCTCCTCCTCCTCGGCGGACGCGTGCTCTACCAGCGCGTCCTCGCGGACACCTCCCTCTCCGCGCTCTACCGTGAGGCCGCCGCCCGTGCCGGGGCATCACCGTCCGTCGTCGATGCCCTCCTGTTCACACGCTACGACGCCGAACTGGAACCGCGCAGAGTCGCCGCGGCAATCCCGCTCCGCGGCGTGCTCACGTCGTTCTTTGACACCATTGCCAACGAAGTTGCTCGCTCTCTCGGATACGCGGCACACCGATACGGCGGCATCCCCGTGTCCGTCGTTCGCCTCACAGGCGACGGCGCCGCGCTCCCCGGCCTCTCCGACCGCCTCGGCGCGGGCGAGCTTCCCGTTCGGCCTCTTGCCCCCAGTGACATCCTCACGCTCCCCGGCCGCCTCAGCAGATTCGCCGACGCCCACGGCCTCGTCGCCGCGATCGGACTCTCGCTCCCGGCCACCCCCGCCGAGAAGGAGGCCGCATGATCGGCGTGAATCTCATGCCCGCCGCGCGAAGGGATGCCATGCACCGGAAGTCCCGCGTGCTGGCCTGGGCGGTCACGCTCACCGCGTACGCCGGAGCGCTCGGTGCCGCGGGGATCGTCGCCTCCTCAGCCGTTGACGGCGGTGCCTCCACGCGCTCCGAGCTCGCGCACGCCTCCGAGATGCTCACCATGCGTGAGTCGCAGGTCAAGGACGCCGCCGCCGCGTGCGTGCAACTCGACCGCAAACTCATGGCCGCACGCATGGTCTCCGAACACCCCGACTGGAGCGTCGTCGCCGAGCTCATCGCCGAACGCAAGTCGTCCTCCCTGGTGCTCGACTCGATCTCGGTCATCCCCGTCGGCGGTGTCGCCGACCGCGGAGGCAAACTCGCCGCACACACCGTCGAGATCGCCGGCGCCGGCGATTCTCAGCGAGCCGTCAACGATTTCATCGCTCAACTCGAGCAACTCGGCCTCTTCACATCCGCCAAGCAGGTCGAGAGTCGCGCCCGGGTCATGGAGGGTCGCCAGATGGTCGGCTTCCACGTCGAATGCGCACTCTCAGCTGCCCCCAGCCCGCAAGGAGCACCGCGATGAGTGACACGACGCGCCAGTGGAAGCGGACCGTCGATGCCGCCGGGCTCGCGGGCGTGCTCGCACTCTCCGGCGTCGCGTACTTCACCGGCTATCGGCCTCTGGCCGCTCGCATCGAGGACTCTCGCCACGCCGAACTCGAGGTCACCCGCGTGCGCGAGCAGCTCGAAACGACCGCGGCGCGACTTACAGACGTCACGCAACGGCTCTCCACCCTCCGTCGCGAGGATGAGACCGCCGTCGACATGCTCCCGCTCTCCGCGCTCAACCGCAGGCTCGGTCAGATCTCCGAATGCGCCGAGCGCAGCGGCCTGAAGGTCACCTCGACCCGTCCCGGGGAACCCCGCCCGCACCCGCACTTCGTCGCCGTCCCCCTCAGCCTCGGGGGGGACTGCACCTTCACCAGCTTCGTCGGCTTCCTCCGCGATCTTCAGCGCGAAGCGCCGGACGTCTCCGTCGAGTCCTTCGAACTCACCGCCGTCCGCAGCGCCGAGGGCGCCGCCTCCGCAGCGTTTCACGTCCAGGCCGTCTGGCACGCCCGCAAGGATCCCGAGGATCGCAAGGGCTCCGAGCCAGAGAACGCCCCCGCCGGCGGTTGACGGCCTCGCCACCAAATGACTCTATTGAGTCGTGGAACTCTCACTCGAACGCAAGGTGTACGGCGCGGTTCTCGGTCTGGCCCTTACCGGCCTCGCCGCCGACCGCTTGTTTTTCTCCAGCACCCTCACCGGCCCCGACTCGGCCCACGCCGACGACACACTCAGCGCTGGTGTGTCTCTGTCGCGTGCGGCGCCACCTGCCACTCGAAGCTCCATGGCGGTCCTCTCGGAGAAGATCGAGTCCTTCCGCTCCCTGCTCAGCCCGGAACGCGAGGACGCCTTCGTGCTCCCCGCGTCTGTCACTTCCGTGCTCAAGGACGCGGGAATGACCACTTCGCCCGCACTCCCCGAGACTCCCGCCGAACCGCCACCGTCGAACCTGGAGCTCCGTTCCGTCGGCAACGTCGGAACCCCCGACGCCATCGCTCGCGTCGGCGATCATCTGCTCCGCCTCGGTGAACGAGGCAAGAGCGGCCTCACGCTCCTCTCCCTCGAGCAAGAGCGCGACGACCAGGATCCCATGAGCCAGACCTTCGTCGCACGCGTCGAGGATACCTCCGGTCGGGTGCACACGCTCCGCATGGCCATCGGCAGCGGCCGCGCCGCCGAGCACAAAGCCACCAAGCCGCGATAACCACCCGTGCCGGGCGTTCTGTGCGGTCTCTGCCGCTCACGACCGCCTCACACCCACCAACACCCACCCGACGCGCACCCACGGATCAACGCGCTCCCCTCGGTTGACGATGTGACAGCGTGACCGGAGTACACGCCGGGAATCGGCGAGCGGTCTGATCTCGACCTTGGAGGCATTCATGTTTTCAGCTGCATCCTTCGCCCGGCGCGGCTTCAGCCTGATCGAACTCGTGATCGTCGTCGTCATCATCGGGATCATCGGCGCCATCGCCATCCCCCGTATGAGCCGCGGCGTCGAGAGCGCAGGTGACTCCGCCCTCAGCGGCAACCTCGCTGTCCTCCGCGCCGCGATCGACCTCTACTCTACCGAACACGGCGGTACCTTCCCCGCCGCCGGCACGATCGTCAACCAGCTCACCCTCTACTCCGACGACGCCGGTGCAACCTCCGCCACCAAGACCTCCACCCACATCTACGGCCCTTACCTCCGCTCCGTCCCTCCCCTCCCCGTCGGTGCCAAGAAGGGCGCCCTCAGCATCGCCGCCGCCGACGGCGCCGGTGTCGGTTGGATCTACACCGAAGCCACCGGTCAGATCCGCGCCAACACCACCACCGAGGACGACGCCCGCGGCAAGCTGTACAGCGACTATTGATCCTCGGGTGACCTGATACCGATGGAAGCGCCCCGCTGACGAGGAGAGTGAATGCAGGCGCACCGAGACATACACACGATCCTCCGCCACCCCGCGGAGGATCGTGTGTTTTTCCGCCGACGAGGCTTCTCGCTCCTTGAGCTTGTGGTCTGCTTGCTCATCATCTCGACCCTCGCGGCCATCGCCGTCCCGAGGTTCGCGGGAGCGGCCGCCCGCACCCGCGCCTCGAGCGCCGCCACCGTTGTCGCCGCCGAAATCGCCCGCGTCCAACGCGAGGCGAACGCCGCCAGCGCCTCGCGCACCCTCGTCTTCCGCAAGAGCGAGACGCAGTTCCAGGTCCGCAACCAGCGAGGCGACCCCATCCGCAACGTCGAACTCCCAGAGCCTCGGAGCTCCATGATCGAGACCGCCGAGTTTGGTGCCGACGCCTCGCTCACCTTCAACGGCTTTGGAATCCCCGATTCCTCCGGCTTCGTCGACGTCGCCTCCGGAGACTACATCTGCCGCGTCGAGGTCGACGGCACCACCGGCGAATGCTCGATCACCGCCATCACCGAGAGCGAAAAGGCGGGGGGCCGATGAACCGCCGCCAACGTCGCGCCTTCACGCTCATCGAACTTGTCATCGCCATGTCGCTCATGGTGCTGGTCGCGGGTGTCCTCGCGAGCATCATCACCATCGCCGGGCGCGCCGCCGAGTCCCCCGAGTCCCGAACCTCCGGCTCCCTCGCCACCTCTCGTCTGCTTACGCAGATCCTCGACGAGCTTTCCCTCGCGACGTCCGTCGACACTGTCTCCACCACCAAGGTTGAGTTCACCCTTGCCGACTGCACCGGCGACGGTCTCGCCGACGCCGTGTCTTACACATGGGGCGGCCCCGGAAACCCGCTCCTCCGCACCCTGAACGGCGTCGACACCACCATCGCCCAGAGCGTCGAAGAGTTTGGCGTCGTCTTCACCTCCCGCCAACACTCCTCCACCATCGCCGGCCCCAACACCGAATCCATCGAACGGCTCCTCAGCTCGTGCACGCAGTTCCCGACGCACTCGTACGCCGTCACTTCGACAACCAGCATCGTCAACTACATCCGCCCCCCTCTTCCCTCCTCAACCGTCTCGTGGCGCCCCACCCGCGTCGAACTCGCGCTCGCCTCCAACAGCACAGCCGACGGCACACTCACCCTCCACGTCCACGAAGCCCAGCCACCCGCACGCAGCGGCACCCTCCTCTGCTCCGTCTCCGTCGCAGAGTCTGCCCTGCCCTCCACCGCGGCCGCACACTCGTTCACACTCCCCGTCTCCACCCAACTCGCGCCCACGTCCGGCATCATGCTGCAACTCGCCGGCCTCAGTCTCCTCACGCCCTCCGCAACTGTGTACGCGAAGCAAACCGAGATCCCCGAGCGTCACGGCGAACTCGCCACCTCGGGATTGCTCGGCGTGGGCTGGACTTCCTTCCCCGAAGGCGCTCTCCTCTACCGCCTCTACGGCCGCACCACCTCGCCCAGCACAACCACCGCCACCTCCCAACGCCTCATCGCCGCCGCCGCACGCATCCGCATCAACTCTTCCGTCCAATCCGGCTCCGCCCTCCTGATCGCGCAGCCAAACGCCCCTGTCTCCACCATGGTCGCCGACGAGACCCTCGTCGACTCCGTTCTCGACCTCCTCGAGTCGCTCCTCGGAGGTGACGGTGGTTAACTCTCGCTCCGGCATGTCCATCGTTGAGGTCGTGATCTCGCTCCTGGTCATCGCCCTCATGGCCGCCGCCGGTCTCAACGCCGCCGGCCAGGGTGCCCGCACGCGCCTCGCCGCGGAAGAGCGTGCCTCCGCCCAGGTTCTCGCGTCCGCACTCCTCGCCGAGATCCTCGCGCATCCCTACCGCGAGTCCCCCACCGCCCTGGGCCCCGACGCCGGCGAATCCACCACCAACCGCGCCACCTTCGACGACGTCGACGACTACTCCGCGTACACCCAGTCACCACCCGCCTCCGTCGATGGCACGCCCCTCGCCTCCGCCGCCTGGCGGTGGAAAGTCGACGTCGCCTGGGTCGCCGGCACAAACCTCTCTTCCTCCGTGTTCGAAACAGGCCGCAAGCGAGTCACCGTGACCATCACCCACAACAACCGCACCGTCGCCGAACTCTCCGGCTTCTGCTCCTACATCTTCGAGGAGTCCTTCCAGTGATCTCCTCCACCCGACGCGCAACCGCTTACGTCCTCGTCCTCGCCTCCGCGCTCATCGTTGTTGCCGTTGGCGTCGCCGCCGTCGCCGTCTCACGCGCCCACCTGGCCTCCACCGCAGCCCAGGCCGACATGCACGCCGCTCGCGCAGCCGCCATCGGCGGCATCAAATACGGCATCGCCAACGCCGACGGCTCGCTCAGCTGGCGCACCCTCCGCTCAACAACCCCCGAAGTTGCCTCCTTCCGCTCCGGCAGCACCAACGTCTCCACCACCGTCTCCGATCCACTCGACGCCACCCTCGACGACGACTGGTCCGACCCCATCCAACTCACCGCCTCCGCCTCACTCCGCGACGCATCCCAAACCATCGCCGCCCGCTTCTCTCCCGTCTTCCGCAACATCACCGGTCTGAACGCCGCCATCGCGGCCGACGGCAACATCATCCTCAGCGGAGCCGAACTCGACGCCGTCGGCATCGTGGCCTCCGGCGGCTCCATCTCCAACACCGGCCAATCCCAGTACGCAACACGCTGGTCCGCCAAAGGCACCATCACCGGCACCGGCTACAACGGAATCCTCTCACCCGGCTCCTCATCCCCGGAACTCCCCTCCGCCGACACCATCACCTACCTCAAGTCCATCGGCACCCGCATCACCTACGCCTCCACCGGCGGAATCCTCGACAACGTCGTCCTCTCCGAATCCGTCAACCCCTACGGCGCCACCAACCCCAACGGCGTCTACTACATCGAATGCGGCCGCTCACACTTCTACCTCCGCAACTCCCGCATCCGCGGCACGCTCCTCATCCTCGAGCCCGGCGTCACCTGCCGCCTCGAAGGCAGCCTCCTCATCGAGCCCCTCCTCCCCAACCTCCCCGCACTCGTCATCGACGGCGCCGCAACCTTCGCAACCTCAACCGCCGACCTCTCCGAATCCGCACGCAACACCAACTTCAACCCCACCGGTGCGCCCTACCTCGGCGCCACCGACAACGACAAGACCGACCTCTACCCATCGATGCTCGCCGGTGTCGTCTGGATCAACGGCAACCTCACCGTCAACGCGAGCGGCACCGCCTGCGAAGGCGCACTCCTCGTCTCCGGCAACCTCACCGTCTACGACACCCTCGTTGTTCGCGCGAAAGCCCCCGACGCCCCCATCCCGGGTTTCGGCGTCGTCTCCAGGTGGTCCATCGACCGTTCATCGATCAAGCGAATCGTCGACTGATCACGCCGCTTCCCGCGCCACGCCCGCCGTCGACCGCATCAACGCGTCGTACCCCGAGAAGTCCATCAGCACGAACGTCAGCACCAGCGACGGATCCAGCTGCGCACCCGCCGACGCCGCCATCTCACGCAGCACCCGATCTCGCGGCATCGCCGGCCTGTACGACCGACTCGAACTCATCGCGTCAAACGTGTCCGCGATCGAAACGATCCGCGCAAAGAACGGGATCGCCTCCCCCGCCAACCCGTGCGGATACCCCTTCCCATCAAACCGCTCGTGATGGTGCAGCACAGCAGGAAGCACCGGGGCCAACGGCGGAATCCCGCTCAGGATCCTGTGCCCGATCGCCGGGTGCTGCTTGATCGAGTCAAACTCCGAATCCGTCAGCTTCCCCGCCTTCGTCAGCACCGCCTCCGGCACGCCGATCTTCCCGACATCGTGAACAATCCCCGCCAGCCGCACCAGCTCCACGTCGGCATCGCTCAACCCAATCCGCTCCGCAAGCTGCCCCGCCAGAAACGCCACGCGCTCGCTGTGACCGCACGTGTACCGATCCTTCGCGTCGATCGCCGCCGTCAACCCCACGACCGTCCCCATGAACATCTGCCGCTGCTCGTCGTACAGCACCACGTTGTCGCAGAACGAACTCACAAACCCCGCCGATGCCTCCAGCAACTGCGTGTCGTAGCTCGTCACCAGCGGATCCGCGCCATACTTCCCACCCGCCGCGAGATACCCAACCGTCCGATCCTTCATTCGGATCGGCTGCAGCACGATCTGCTTCGCATCAAGCCGCCCCGCCGCAAGCACAGCCCCCTCCACCAGCGGTGAACCCGACAGCTCCACACGCACCCGATCCGCAATCTCCCCCGTCTCCACCGCAGGCATCGCGCTGAACCGACTCCGCCCGCGGAACGCCTCGGGGCACAGCGCACTGTCCAGGAAGATCAACCCCAGCCACTCAAAGCTCAACACCGAGAACAACCGCCCCACCACCATCTCCACAAACCGCGTCGGCTGCGACACGTCGTGCATCTCTCGGCCGATCGAGTACAGCGTCTCGATCGTGTCGAAGCACCCGCCCATCTGCGCCGCAAATCCCTCGATCGTCCGCCGCGCTTCTCCCAACTCCCCAAGGTCCGCGCGCAGCAGCTTCGCCAACGGCGCGGCACGCGAGTCGCGCTCCGGCCAACTCGCCGGCAGCCCCGCCTCAGACAAACGCGCCTGCCACAGATTCTCGTGGGCCTCGCTCACGCTCGCTCCTTACGCGACCTTCCTCGCGCCCCCCTCGCCCAACAGCCCCGCAACCTGCTCCTGCAGTTGCCGAAGCCCAAACGGCTTCCCCATCACCGCGCGAATCATCGTGCCCGCCAGTTCCGCAGGATCCAGCACATAACCACGCGCCGTCACCAGCAGAATCGGCACCTCCGCCGTCGACGCCACGCCCCTCAGCTGCCGCGCCATCTCAACCCCCGACATCACCGGCATCTGGTAGTCGGAAATGATCAACGACGGCGCCGACGCAACAGCAATATCAAGCCCCTCCGCCCCCGTCCGCGCCTCCGCAACCTGATACCCCGCCGACTGCAGCCGCGCACGCACCACCTGCCGAATCGGTGCCTCGTCGTCGCAGATCAGAATGTACGGACCGGTAGGCGGGGCTTTCACGCCCCCTTCATCGGCCCGTTCCCCGCCCCGCTTCACCCCCGCCCCCCAAACCCCCGC